>WNFQ01001155.1_pt1 | contig 18641 bp, 13 predicted proteins | sample 5400171 | NCBI WGS metagenome assembly WNFQ01 (sample SAMN13153356, study PRJNA577476) | soil metagenome | isolation source: 20 cm soil under Madrone tree | place: USA:California | collected 2016-06-14 | reverse complement strand
CCAGAGACCTCCAAAACTATTGAACTGAAAGGGGTTCTCGAATCGCTTGTCGACAGCTCTGGAACGATCGTTATTGTCCGTAGAGTCCAGGTCTATCCGTGAAGCGTTGGATCCAGTCCTAGCTTGCGACGGAGGTTCGCTCCTCTGAGCATCTGCCGTCCCGGAATTCATTCCCGTCCCGTGTCGTAAACAATAGAAAATGCAATAGATAGTCTGCTCTTGGGGAGGCCATCCCTACCTGAAACGATGCGCCACCTTTCTGCACTAACCAAACGGAGAGCCGGTCTCTCCATTCGGAGAGTTCATTTTCTCGGGCGACTCTGGCGCTTGCCGCTGGAATCTGCCATTTCCTTGGTGTAGGTTGGTCGGAGAAGATATCGCGTCTGTCTCGCATCCCGTGCACCCGAAGCTATCAGCTCTGAACGGTCCTCTCGGCAAGTCGGAATTTTCCGTTGCCGCTCCCTTGTCTATCGGCGCCGCTGCCTCCAATCCGATATGCCTGGAAGACTCTGCCGTGTCTGCCTGCCACTGCCGCATCACAAGGGACGACGGGCGCTATCTCTTAACGGACCTGGACAGCACCTCCGGCACCTTTGTGAATGGCATTCCCGTGAAGCAGCGCATTCTTTCTCCGGGTGATCAGATCGGTGTAGGAAGTTCTCTCTTCCTTTTTGAGGTCGAGGAATCTCCTCTCACCGCCAGCAGTCCCGTCCAACTCGATGACAATTTTGCAGTCAGCACGCAGGCTCACCAGCTCCGTCATGATGAATTGGTTTATCTTCGCCCTGAAGCACTTGCTGCATTGCCTCACTCCGAACGGCTCGACCGCGCCCTCATCACTCTTCTCAAGATCAGCACTGTCATCGGTTCGATGCGCGACGCCGAATCGCTCCAGTGGCAGCTGCTCGGCATGATTTTCGACGTGATTCCCGCCGAACGCGGCGCGATTCTCCTCCTGGACGACGGCGCCTGCGAGCCTGCCTCCACCGTTGCTTGGGATCGCGTCTCCGGCCCCGAACATCGGGTCCACGTAAACCGCGCGCTGGTTCGCCGCGTCTTGGATCAGCGCGTTTCCATCCTCGACAACGAGGTTCAGCCGTGCGCCACTGTTCGCCTTTCGGACGCTGCCGGGCAGAAAGGCGCCCATTCCCTGCTCTGCGTTCCTCTTGTGGCCGCCGACAAACTCCTCGGCATCATTTATCTGGACTCCTGCAATCCTGCGACGCCCTTCAGCCAGGATGACCTCCAACTCGTCGCAGCTATCGCGGGTTTGGCCGCGGTCGCCATCAACAACGCCAATCAATTCGAACGTCTGGGGCTCGAAAACCAGCAGCTTCGCGCCGAGGTCAATTTGCAGCATGGTATGGTCGGCAATAGTCCGCTCTTGCGTGACGTTTATCAATTGATTGAGCGCGTGGCCCCCAGCGACGCCACCGTGCTCATTCACGGTGAAAGCGGTACCGGAAAGGAGCTAGCCGCCCGCGCCATCCACAACAACAGCCCGCGCAAGGATCAACCCTTCGTCGCGCTCAACTGCGCCGCGCTAACCGAATCGCTTCTTGAAAGCGAACTCTTCGGCCACGAACGCGGCGCCTTCACCAGCGCCATCGCCCAGAAAAAAGGCCTCCTCGAAGTCGCCGAGGGCGGCAGCATTTTTCTCGACGAAATCGGCGAACTTCCCCTTTCCCTTCAGGCCAAGCTACTTCGTGTTCTCCAGCACCGCGAATTCGTCCGCGTCGGCGGGACGCGCCCCATTCACGTCAATGCTCGTTTCCTTGCCGCCACCAACAAGGATCTCCAGAAAGCCGTCCGCGAGGACAAATTTCGCCTCGATCTCTTCCATCGCCTCAATGTGATTTCGCTGGCCATGCCTGCTCTTCGCGAACACCCGGAAGATATCTCTCTCCTCGCCGAGCATTTCGCCGCGCGCTACGCGAAAAAATGCAATCGCAGGATCAGGGGTATCTCCCCCGAGGCCCGCGCCTGCCTTCTGCAATACGATTGGCCGGGAAATATCCGCGAACTGGAAAACGCCATGGAGCGCGCTGTCGTCATCGGTACCTCGGAGTTTATTCTTCCCGAGGACCTTCCCGAGACTCTCCTGGAAACAGCGCCGGCCTGCTCTTCTTCGCCCGCCAACTATCACGCCGCCATCATCAATCTGAAGAAACAGCTCATCCTAAACGCTTTCGAGCAAGCCGACGGCAACATCACGGAAACCGCAAAGCTTCTCGGCGTGAATTCCAACTATTTGCACCGCCTCATCCGCAACCTCGATTTGCGCCTGGCCCTGAAAAAAAATACCAGGGCCTAGTACACTGGTTTCCGCTTCATCATTCGAATGAGTGTCAACTTGAAACAGACGACAAGGGCGGAGGTGGGAATCGGGCTCGATACACTCAACTTTCAGTTTGGCGCCCTAAGGCTTCACGCCGTCGCTGCGGGGCCCACGGACGGCCCCGTCGTCGTTCTTCTCCATGGCTTTCCCGAATTCTGGTACGGCTGGCGCCGGCAAATCGAGCCGCTGGCCGCTGCTGGCTTTCGCGTCATCGTCCCCGACCAGCGTGGGTATAACCTAAGCAGCAAACCCGCCGGCGTGGCAGCCTACGCTCTAACTAAACTCGTCTCCGACGTCATTGCTATCGCCGAGCAGCTGGGCAAGGAGAAAATCTTTCTCGCCGGACATGATTGGGGCGCCGCCGTCGCGTGGAACACCACCCTCCTGCATCCGCAGCGCGTCGCGAAGCTCGCCGTCCTCAACGTCCCTCATCCCTCGGTGATGCGGAAATTCCTCAGCACGCGTCCGCGTCAAATCCTCCGCAGTTGGTACATGTTCTTCTTTCAACTCCCCTGGCTGCCGGAAGCGCTTTTCTCCGCTTTCCATTTCCGCGCCGGCTCCCGATCGCTTCTCCGCTCCAGCCGCTTGGGCACCTTCACCGCCGAAGATCTCGCCCAATACCGCTCCGCGTGGTCGCAGCCCGGCGCCCTAACCGCCATGATCAACTGGTACCGCGCCCTCTTCCGCACTCGCTCCAAATTCCCGGACAAATCCGTCCGCGTCCCCACCCGTATCCTCTGGGGCGAGCGCGACGCTTTCCTTTTGACCGAAATGGCTCACGAAAGCCTGCGCTACTGCACGAGCGCCGAGCTCTTCACCTTCGCCAACGCCTCCCATTGGCTCCAGCATGAAGAACCCGCTCGCGTTTCTGAATTGTTGATTGATTTCTTCCGCGGCTGATCGCCGGCTCAGTTGGCCATCGCCGACGCGATTTCACAACTCTCACTCAAATTGAAACAGCACGATCTCCGGGCTGGAACCCAAACGCAGCGGCGGTCCCCAGGTTCCTGCGCCGCTGCTGGTATAAATCAGCATCTTTCCGATGCGGCTGAGCCCGTACACGAACTGCCGATAGATCCTCCGCGCCATCCAGGTCCATGGGAAAAACTGCCCCACGTGCGTATGCCCCGAGACTTGCAGCGAAATCCCTTCCTTCTCCGCGATGTGCGGCCGGTCCGGCGCATGCGTCAGCAGTATGCTGGCCCGATTCCGGTCCACGCCGATCTGCCGCAGCACCTTTTGGAAATGCTCGTCCTGCGTGGCGTGATTGTAGGGCACGCCCACGATCTGTAGTTGATCCGCTTCCACTTTCTCGTTGTGCAGCACGCGCACTCCCGCGTTGCTGACGGCTTGCAGGTAGCGGGAATCGTCACCGAATTGTTCGTGGTTTCCCGCAACAAAGTATGTTCCGTGCGGCGCCCGGAGACCGCGCAAAGGCTCCGCGGCCTTCGCCGCATCGATCGCCGTCCCGTCGTACAAATCGCCGGCCAGGAAAACGGCGTCAGGACTTTCTCTCATCACCTTCGCTACGATCCTCCGCAGAAAACCGCCGTTCCGTACGTGCCCCAGGTGCAAGTCGCTGATCAGTGCCGCTGTGCGCCCACGCCACGTTTCCGGCAAATTTTCGAGTCGCACCGTAATCCGCCGGGTCCGTGTCCACCCGGCATTCAGCACTCCGGTAATTCCGCACAATACGGCGGCTGCGTACAGGACCTCCACGATCTTATGGAAAGTCAGATCCGCCCCGGCAAGTCGCGTCACTCCAAAAACGAACCACGACGCAACAGCTGCAAAGAACAGGAAACTGACTATTCCAAGCCACACAGCGGCAATCCGATAGAGAGTTCGCACCGCGGGATTGGAGTAGCGAAACGCGAGCAACGATGCAGTCAGAAAGCTGACCGATAACAACCCCACTATCACCTTGAGCCAGGGCGAGGAGGAGACCTTACTCACTGCCGGCGCAAACGTCCACGTTTTGTAAATCAAAAAGTGGGTCAAGAACAAAATGGATTGAATGACGGTTGCAAACGCGATGATTCCGGCCCGTCTTCGCATGTAAGATTAGATTCGCCGAGCCGCCAAAATGGTACTGTTTGCTTCCACGGCTGCGCCGTTCATGCCCCGGTGCGCGGTGCCACTGCCGCTAGCGGAGGACGCTCGCCACAACTCCGGCAAGGTATCCCAGGAATGCGACCGCCGCCTGCATGGCGCCGGCAAGGCAGGTGCAGCAAGCCTCCCGCGATTGCGGGAGGCTTGCCCCTGCTTAAAAAAACGGCCTGGCTGGCGCTCAATCGCCGTGGTGATCGCTGACAGTCCTGGTCACCAGCGTGGGTGCTCCTGAAGTGTTGAACAGGAGTCCTTTCACCGATACGGTGTTGCCCACAGCCAGCGAGGTCTGGTTCGGAAAGTTCTCAAAGTCCATTCCCGTAAGCATCTGGACGGTAATGGTGGTGACAGGAGGCGCCGCACCAGTGAACAAGGGCGACAGGTTTGTCAGCGTGAAAGTGCCAGTCCCGGAGTTTATGCTCCCGACTTGGCCGGTGATCTGCGATGGCCACAAACGCACCAGGCCCGTCGTGACCGCAATGACACCGCCGGTCGACGTCACCGTACCTGGCCGGATCTGAACGTCTTGGCCCACTAGTAAGTCGGCAGAGGTGGAGAAGCTGAAGCCCAAGTTGCTGAATCCTCCGTGCTCGCCCATTTCTGCCGCTCCCACTTGGAAAGTGGCATTCGGATTAATGGTGATGACCACGGGGGACCCTTCGGAAATCCCATTCACCGCGGGCTCTTCTTTGAAGACCACCATGTGGAACTGCGTGCTGCTGTCCACGCTCGTGATCGTTCCCTTAATCGCCTGCTTGCTGGCGTTTTCTACAAACTCCACGCGTTTGGCCAGCATTGTGCCGGTGCCGCTTTCGCTTAGTTTGACCTCCAGGATCTGGTCCATCTTGACGCAGCTGAAGTCCTGCGGACTGACGGTGCAACCCCCGCGTTCAAAATCCTGGAACACCGTGCTGCTGTCCACATTGATGGTGAATGACTGCCCGCTTCTCCGGTTCACCACCGTCAACTGGTTGGTCCCGACCGCGGTCACCTGACCTTCCACCTCATCCAGCTTTACCATCTCTTGCGCTTCGTCCGAAGCTTGTCTGTGGGTCACGCTGGCGATGGTGACTGTCGGGTTGATGGAAAGGTCGCTCTGTATGGAAGAACTCAGGTTGAAATCCAGCTTGATGCCAAACACCGAATTGGCGTCCACTGTGATCGGGAAGGGCGCGCCCGATACCGTTGCCGAAGAGGGATTGATATTCGGCGTCAACTGGCAGACCGTGTTGTTGGCGCACGAACCGATGGCGGCTCCCGAATGGTTGGCGATCGTCAGTTGCGCGCTCCCGAAGGTCAACCGAATGCTCCCATAAGCGTCGGGCGGGACGTTTGCCAGGCTAAGAAAGGCCGTGTCGGTCTGCAAATGCCCGAACTCGACTTCCACGGGCGCCGACAGGACGGAGACCGCAGGCTTGGTCGAATCCGAAGGCTGCAGGCTGGCCCCAGTTATGGAAGCCTCAAAAAAAAGAACGGCAACACCGCTCGGCGGTGTGTCACGAATTGTCAAACTCATGGGAACACCACCGACTGCGGTCATCGAGTTCGTTGAACCGCCGCAGGCAGACAGAAAAGCACTGCTCACAAGCGCCAACACAAAAGGAATACTACGCCTCATTTAGAATCCTCCAGGAATAGTGCAGATTTGAGAATAGCTCAAACTGAAGACGTGAGGGGGGGCCGTCTCGTTTTGTCCATCGGATGCCGGACTACCAGAATGGGTTGCTTCACTGCGGCTGCATGTTATGGTTAACGAGACATTTCGGCAGCTCAGCTCTTTCGGTTACAATCGCCCGGCTGTGAGTGGCACGCCGCAAACCCAAATGCTCTGTGGGTGCAACTACAAATCGGTAGGTTCGAGGTGCGTGAATGAGTGGTCGCCCGGGATCGGTGCGGTCGCGTGGTCTATTGAATTCAGCAGCACTGGTTTTCTTGGGATTGCTCTGCCTGGCTTGCTTAGCAACCAGCGCGATAGCCCAGGAGCGCCGCGAACGCGAACCCAATAGCGTCTACGCCGAACGCCGCGCCAAGCTGGCGGCACAGGCCGATGGGCCCATCGTTCTTTGGGGCTTCACAGGCCGCGAAGAAGTTTCCCAAGCCTACCTCTTTGCCCAGGAAGAGAATTTCTACTACCTCACCGGCCACAATGAAGAAGGCGCAGGCCTGATTATCCTTCCCGCGAGTCAGAAGGACGACCTCCCGAACGTTGCGCGCGAAACTCTTTTTCTGCCCGCAAAGAATCCGCAGAAAGAAAAATGGAACGGCGTTCGCATGTCGCCCTCGGACCCGGGCACCGAAGCGCGCACCGGATTTGCTGCCGTAAAAACGTTCGATAGCGACTTCCGTTCCGTTGTCGAGAATCTTGCGAAGGCATTTCCGAATTTCTATACGATTCTTCCTTATCAAAAGGAACTCGGCGGCTACCCGCACGAAAAGGCCGTTGTCGATTGGCTGCAGCTCGCTGCGCCGCAGGCCAAGCTGAAAGATATTCGCGCGCAGATCGGCGCCATGCGCCAGATCAAGTCGCCCGGCGAAATCGCCTTCTTGAAACAAGCGATTGACCTGTCCCTCGATTCCCACCTCGAAGCGATGAAGTTGATGCGCCCGGGGCTCTACGAATATCAGGTGGCGGCGAAAATGGTCGAAATTCATGCCTGGGGCGGCTCCGAAGCGGAGGGTTACGCCCCGATTGTTGGCGCCGGCCCAAACTCCACCGCGCTGCACTACGACAAGCTCTCGCGCAAGATCGAAGACGGCGACATCGTGGTGCTCGACGTTGGGGCGCAATACGCCGGCTACTCCGCGGACATCACGCGCACGCTGCCCGCCAACGGCAAGTTTACGCCGCGCCAGCGCGAAATCTACGACATCGTCCTCGGTGCGCAAAATGCGGCCATCGGAGCGCTGAAGCCGGGCGCGGACTACTGCGCCAAGGGCGACAAGAGCGTTTACAAGCTCGCCTACAATTACATCAACTCCCACGGAAAAGATCTCCACGGCAAGTCCCTCGGCCCGTATTTTATTCACGGCCTCGGCCATCATATCGGCCTCGATGTCCACGACCCCGGAGAGTACTGCCCGCCGCTGCAACCCGGCATGTTCGTCACCGTCGAGCCCGGCATCTACATACCCGAAGAGAATCTCGGGGTCCGCATCGAGGACGACGTCCTCATCACCGAGTCCGGCCACAAGCTGCTCAGCGAACGCCTCCCCCGCGATCCCGTTGAAATCGAAAAGATCATGGCGGAAGCCGGGTTGGCACGCGCAAAGGGAGAAAAAAGCGAGGCCCGCGCACAGGTTTCGCCAGCGGAGTCCCCCGCCGACAGCGTTGTGATCCGGAGCTTGATTGAGAAATACGCGAAATCGGTTGACGACGCGGATACAACTCTCGCTGCGCAGGTCTGGTTGAATTCTCCTGACGTCTCCTTCATCCACCCGTTGGGCCATGAGCACGGTTTCGAGCAAATAAAGCAAAATGTCTACATGCGCCTCATGGGCGATACGTTCTCGGAACGCAAACTGAGCGTTCATGACGTCTCCGTTCATGTTTACGGGGATGCGGCCTGGGCCGAGTTCTATTGGGATTTCGCGGCCAAGTTTAGAAAAGATGGCTCGCCCCTCGCGACACACGGCAGAGAAACACAGCTCTACCGGAAGGAACAAGATCGATGGCGCTTGGTTCACGTTCACTATTCCGGAATGCCTGTAAGCGCTCGGGAGTGATTGACCCCGGCAAACGCAGCCATTTATACTTGTACCTCGCGCTGGGAAGTGGCCATTCCAGCGTGCCTCGCGTTATTCCGCGTGCACCGCATCGCAGAGCGGGCTGCCTGCAGGAATTTCCGAAATCATCCATCTTTCTAGGGAGCATATGAGCAGCGTCAAAGCGACACAACTTCGCCCCGGCATGGTCATCCAGCACGAGGGACAGCTTTTCACCATCTTCAGCGTCGATCACCGCACGCCCGGCAACAAGCGCGGCTCGATGCAGACCCGCATGAGAAACCTCCGCACTGGTGCGATCATCGATTACCGGTTCCGCGCCGAAGAATTCGTGGACCGCGCCATCCTCGATGAAGTCGAGTTCGAGTACCTCTACAACGAAGGCGACGATTTTCACTTCATGAATACGAAGAACTACGAGCAGATGCAGATGAGCCGCGAAGAGCTGGGCGAAACCGTGTACTACTTGATTCCCAGCACCATTGTGAAGGTGGAATTTTTCGAGGAAAAAGCCATCGGCGTGGACTTGCCCGATACCATGGATATGAAGGTGGTCCAAACCGAGCCGACGCTGCAGAAGGCTACGGCCAGCGCGGTCATGAAGCCCGCTACACTCGAAACTGGCTTGGTGGTGCAGGTGCCGCCGTTTGTCAATGAAGGCGACAGAATAAAAGTGGACACCTCGGAAGCGCGTTACGTGCAGCGCGTGGATTAGTTTTTAGTTTTAGTTTTAGTTTTAGTTTTTAGTTTTGAGTCAATAATTTCTATTTTCTGATTTCGATTTTCCAGATTCGAATTTCCGCCTCCGCAGCCGATTTCAGCGCAAGCCGAAATCAGACGAGGCAGAACAGTGTCCCGACTCGGGCCGGGACGCGGTTTGTTTTTTCTTAATGCTTTCCCGCCGAACCCGCCACAGATTTCTCGCCGGCGGGATGCGCGCCAAACACGCGATCGAAGATGGCATCCACATAGCGAAGCTGGCGCTGCAAGTCGAACGTGTGCGCGAGCGCCTTCGCATCCAGGTATTTCGTGATGCGAGCGTCAGCGGCAACACGATCACGGAAACTTGTCTCCGATTCCCACGCGCTCATGGCATTTTCCTGCACCGCCTTGTAGGCATCATCCCGGGGCATGCCTTTTTCCACCAGATCCTGCAACAACTGTCCCGAGTAGACGAGGCCGTGGGTGGATTCGAGATTTCGCATCATGCGCTCGGGGAAAACGCGCATCTGGCCGAGGATGGCGCTCATTTTCGAAAGCATATAGTCCACGAGAATCGTGGAATCGGGAAGGATGATTCTTTCGACGGAACTGTGGGAGATGTCGCGCTCGTGCCACAAGGCGACGTTTTCAAACGCGGCGAGCATATTCGAACGCACGAGGCGCGCGAGGCCGCAAATTTGTTCGCAGGTGACGGGATTGCGTTTGTGGGGCATGGCGGAACTGCCGCGCTGCTCGCCGCTGAACGGCTCTTCGGCTTCGCGGACTTCGGTGCGCTGCAAATGGCGAATTTCGAGCGCGATTTTTTCGAGCGTGGCGGCGATGAGCGCGAGGGCGCTGAGATAGTACGCGTGGCGGTCACGCTGAATTACTTGTGAAGCGACGGGCGCAACGCTGAGCCCGAGGCGCTTGCAAATACGCTCTTCCATTTCAGGGCCGAGATGCGAAGCGTTGCCGACGGCGCCAGAAATTTTTCCGACAGCCATTTGCGCGGCGGCTTCGCGGAAGCGCGCGATGTTGCGCTGATTTTCCGCGAACCAGTTGGCGATTTTCAAGCCAAACGTGATGGGCTCGGCGTGAATGCCGTGAGTGCGGCCGATCTGAGCTGTGTGGCGGAATTCGTGAGCGCGAAGATCGAGAATTTCTCCAAACATCACCAAGGCACGCTCGATTAGTTTTGAAGCATCGCGAACCCGGAGGGCTTGCGCGGTGTCAACGACATCATTCGATGTCATGCCGTAGTGCAGCCAGCGAGCGGCAGCCGGATCGCCGATTGATTCACCCACGGCCATTGTGAAAGCGATAACGTCGTGCTTCACGCGGGCTTCGAGTTCGTGGATGCGGGGGACATCGACTTTGGCGCGAGCGCGAATCGCGGCGGCGGCATCCTTCGGGACCTGGCCTGCTTCGGCGAGCGTGTCGGTCGCCGCAAGCTCGACTTCCAGCCACTTGGCGAACTTGTTCGCGTCACTCCAAACCTGGCCCATCTCCTGGCGGGTGTAACGTGGGATCAATTCTTTCTCCTAAAACGCACAGCGAAGAGTGTAGGGGTATATCTTCCTGCTCCTCATTCCATGATACCGCAGTTGGAGAACGGTTCGCTGGACGGCTATTGCCCGACGGAGTGTCCGAAATTGGGATGGGCAATGGCGGAAGCGAGCAGCCAATAACCGTGGGGAAGAGGAAGGAGGAGCATAAAGCGCCAGCCGAGAGGGGTTTGAAGGTATAGATGGAGCGGCAAGGGAGTTGCTCGGAGCCAGGGGGTAGATGGTCTATAGGCTGGGGGTAGGATATCGACAGCCTAGAATGGAACAAATGGCCGGGTCATGACGTCATTACCAAGGACGAATACAAAATGAGCGCATGGCAAGGGCGTTCGAGGGAACCGAACGAGCACAAAAGGGACTAACCGAGGGACAAGGCGATGGTCGAGAAGAAAGCGCGGTACCAGAACCGTATTGAACTCTTGCAAGGGACGCTGGACTTGTTGATTTTGCAGACCCTGCAATGGGGGCCGCAACATGGTTATGGAATCAGCGTGGCGATCCGGAATCGCTCCCGCGAGTTGCTGCAGGTGGATACGGGTTCACTTTATCCGGCGCTGCATCGGCTAGAAAAACAGAAATGGATCAAAGCAGAATGGAAAATTTCCGAAAACAACCAGCGAGCAAAGTTCTATCAACTGACGGCCGCAGGAAAGAAACAACTGACCAAGGAACGCTGGAAGTGGGCGCGGCTTTCGGACGCGATCGCGGGCGTGTTGAATCCAGGGCGAATGCAATGAAGTAGAAGGTAAGGACATAAGAAGTGGTGAGGTGGCCGATGAGTTTCTGGCGGCGTAAGCGGCGAGAAGCAGAGCTTGACGAGGAATTGCGGAGCCATCTGGAGATGGCGGCGCGGGAGCGCGCGGAGCAAGGTGAGGATGTAAAGGATGCGGCACGTGCGGCGCGGCGGGAGTTTGGGAATGTGGGATTGGTGAAGGAGGTCACGCGGGACGTTTGGGGATGGATATGGTTGAGAGACGTCGCTGACGATGCGCGTTACGGAATGAGGATGTTGCTGAAGAATCCGGGATTCGCAATTGTTGCCATCCTCTCGCTGGCGCTGGGCATCGGCGCCACTACAGCGGTGTTCAGCGTGGTCTACGGCGTCCTGGTGAACCCGTATCCATACGCCAATTCAGACCGAATGGTTCACGTGACCGTTCACGACAATAACGGCAACCGCCGTTTTGTTTTCCTCAACGGACCGCAATTGCAACAGCTTCGGCAGGCCAGATCGGTCGAGAGCGCTGCTGGAATGGAAGGATGGAACCTCACCACGACCGAAGGCGATCTTCCTGAAGACGTCCAGGGCGTGTATCTCACTTCCAACGCTTTCATCCATTTTGGCGTGCCGACGCTGCTGGGGCGTGGACTGCTGCCATCGGATGCACCCGAGGGTCAGGATCCGGAAAATGTGGCCGTGCTGGGTTATCAGTTCTGGCAGAGGCACTACAACGGCGATCCCGGCATTGTCGGCAAGAATATCCGGTTAGTCCGTAAAAGCTACACGATTGTGGGCGTGGTCCGGCCGCGCTTTACCTGGGGCGACGGTGAAGTCTATCTGCCGCTCAAACTCACAGCCGATCCGGCGCGAACTTTGTTCGTCATGACCCGGCTCAAACCAGGAGTCCCGCGAGCCGCAGCTAATGCAGAGATGCAGTCGCTGCTCGAACAATTTGCAAAGCAAACACCGACCCACTTCCCTGAGCATTTCCGCGTGACGCTAGAAGGATTGAACGATCAGTTCGTAGATCGGATCGGCGGGACGTTGATCCTCCTGCTCTCCGCTGTAGCACTATTGTTGCTGATCGGCTGCGGAAACGTTTCGATTCTGCTGCTGGCCCGGGGCACGGCGCGTCAGCACGAGCTGGCGGTCCGGTCGGCTATCGGTGCGGAGCGCTCGCGCATTCTGCGGCAGTTGCTGACGGAAGCGCTGATGCTGTCGATTACCGGGGCGGCCATCGGCGTGGCGCTGGCGTACGGCCTGGTGAAGCTCATTGTAAACTGGCTTCCGGAATTCTCATTCCCGCATGAAGCGGCCCTCAGCATCAATCTGCCGGTACTGCTCTTCAGTGTCGTTCTTGCGCTGCTGACCGGCATCGTCTTCGGCATCTCGCCAGCTCTGCAATCCTCGCGCCCGGATGTGGCCCAGGTGATGCAATCGAGCACGCGCAGAATGACGGCTGGAGTGCGCGGCCGCCGGGCCCACAGTGTCCTGATCGCGGGCCAGATTGCCCTAACGCTTCTGTTGCTGGCCGGAGCCGGCGTGGCGATGCGAGGTTTCGTGCGCATGATGCGCGTGAACCTCGGTTACGATCCGCACAACATTATGTCGGTTGGCATCCCGGTGCACGACAACACCTACACCACCTGGGAAGCGAGGAGAGCGTACTTCGATCAGCTCCTGCGGAAGGCCACTGCGACGCCTGAGGTTGTTTCGGCCGCGCTTTCCACAAACGCAACCCCGCCGAGCAACGGTTGGGAACGGCGCTTCGAGATTTCCGGCAAGCCGGCAGCGGAGCAACAACGAGCGCGTATCAACTTCGTCAGTCCCCAATATTTCTCGGTGCTCCACATTCCGCTGCTGCAAGGAAGAATCTGGGATGAAAGCGAGACTATGCATGGCTCAAAGCTCGCTCTGATCAATCAGACGCTGGCTCACCAATATTTTCCGAACGGCAATGCGGTCGGCAGCCAGATCCGCGTGCCCGAACTGAAGGGCGAGCCTCCCTTTCTACTAGCCGTCGCCGGGAGCGAGAGTTGGTTTCAGGTGGTTGGCATCGTCGGCGATGCCCGCGATGATGGAATGCGCAATCCCATCAAGCCTTCCGTGTTTGTGCCATACACGATCATGATGCCCGTTTGGACCCAAATCCTCGTCCGAACCCGGGTCCCGCCCCTCACGGTGCTCCATTCGATCCGCGAACAGGTTCACGCTGTTGACCCTGACCAGCAGGCTGAACGAGATGTCCGCGATCTCGATGGCTGGATCAAAGCGCAGCCGGAATGGGGAGAGGAACATCTGGTAGCAACGCTGTTTGCGGGATTTGCAATCCTGGCGCTGGCGCTCGCCGCCACTGGACTGTACAGCGTGATTTCCTACGCCGTTGGTCAACGAACCGGCGAATTCGGCATACGCATGGCGCTGGGAGCGATGCGCAAAGATGTCCTGCTGATGGTGTTTCGCTCGGCGGCGATGAGCGTGGCTGGCGGTGTTCTAACCGGAGTAGTGCTGACGATCACGCTCAATCGCGTGCTCGCGCGCTGGATTCAGGGCAGCTCTCTCGATGCGCTGATCCTAGCGGGTGTGATCCTGCTGCTGGTCGCGACTTCTGGCTTGTCATGCTTCATACCTGCGCGAAGGGCGTCCTCGGTAGATCCGGTGGTGGCGCTGCGGTATGAGTGAAGAAGGAGAACTGAAGTATCACACTACGTGGCTGACGTGTCGCTCGATGAGGGCGCAGCATGCTGCGCCACTACAAGGAGCAGAGCTGAAGCGAAAGCCTGCGCGGGCCACGCTACACTGCCTTTTGATTTTTCTTCTGAGCAAGATGAACTCCCTTCTGTAGTAGCTTAACGCTGAACAGTTGGCGCTATGTTGTTGATGGATAAAGGTCTAAGCCCGACCTAACCGCAAGCCTCGAACCCTGTCTAATGAATCGGATGCAACCGAGCGTCGAAAGCACCCAGGCCATCGCCGAGAGCGACGCCATCACCGTGGAGCGCACGCTCGCGGGCGATCGCGATGCTTATCGCGTTCTCGTTGAGCGGCACAGCCGCAGTGTTTTCCGGCTGGCCTACCGGATGACCGGGAATCGGCACGATGCCGAAGAGGTGGTCCAGGAGGCATTTTTGCGCGGGTATCAGAAGCTGGGGCAATTTGCGGCGCGATCGAATTTCGGGACGTGGGTGTATCGAATCGCGGCGAACTACGCGATCGACCGCATGCGGCAGCGGCAGAAGGAAGAAGCGCGGCGGGAAACGCCGAGAGCGGAAGACAGCGACGGGATGGAAAACGACCCATTGAATCGCGTCAAGGATGAGGCGCCGACGCCGGAGCGGCTGACGCAAAGCATCGAGCTGCGAAAACAGATGGAACAAGCGCTGGCCGCTCTTTCAGATGCGGAGAGAACGGCTTTCGTGATGCGGCATTGGGAAGGCTGCGGGATCGAAGAAATCGCAGTGGTGTTGAAATCAAGTTCGAGTGCGACGAAGAACACCGTCTTTCGAGCGGTGCAGAAATTGCGGCGTGCGCTGCAGCCCTTTGTGGAAACAAGAGCACAAGCGCGCGCAATGGGAACGGAATCATGAAACACATGACGGAAGAAGAGTTGATTGCGTATCGCGAGGGAGTTGCCGAGCAGCGAGCGCTGATTTCACAACATCTGGCGGCTTGTGAAGAATGCCGCGCGGAGTTGGAGCGAATCGAGGCGGTGCTCGCGGCCCTGGATACGCTGCCTGTGCCGAATCCGGGAGCAGATTATGGGCGGCAGGTGTGGCGGGCGATTGCGCCGCGGCTAGCGAAACAACCGGTTCGGTGGTGGCAGGTTTGGATGGAACCGCAGCGGCTCGCGGCGGCGGGCGTGGTTGTAGCGCTGATTATCGCGGCGTTTGTGCTGGGACGAATGATGCCGAGACACGGAGAGGCCGACAACGTCGCGAACAAAGAACAGGTGCGGGAGCGCGTGCTGGTGGTTGCCGTAGGCGAACACCTGGGCCACTCCGAGAGGATGTTGGTGGAGCTTTCGAACGTGGCACCGAACGATCCGGCGCAAAAACAAGTGAACATCTCGGCCGAGCAGCGCCGCGCAGAAGATTTGCTGGAAGAAAACCGGCTGTATCGGCAGACGGCGCTGCGAGACGGGGATGCCGGGCTCGCCAGCGTTTTGGACGAACTGGAACGCGTGCTACTAGACGTGGCGCACAGCCCGGAAGAGGTAACGCCGGCGCAGCTTGAAGCGATCCAGAAAAAGATCGAGGGGCGCGGGATTTTGTTCAAAGTTCGGGTGGTCAACAAGGAACTGCAACAACGGCAGGAGGCAAAGCGGCCTGCGCCGGAGCAAAACGACTCTACAAAGAAGGAAAGGAACAAAGCATGACCATCGGAAACCCAGTTCGAAAGACGAGCATCGCATGGATCGCAATGGCGGTGCTGTTGGCGCCGGCATGCGCGCGAGCGCACCGGCTTGTGGTCACCAATCTGCCAGCCGCGGATTCTCTGCAGGATCCCCAAGAGGTCCAGGAGAAGGATCAGGAGAAGCGCGATAGAGAGCAGGAGAAACGCGAGCGTGAACAGGAAGCTCGCGACCGGGAGCAGGAAAAGATTGACCGGCTGCAGGAACTGTACGACGACGGCCGCGAGGCGCTGGACGAGGACCGTTACGACCAGGCGGAAGGGAAATTTAAGCAACTGGCGGACATGAATGGCCCGCAGACGGATGCGGCGCTGTACTGGAAGGCTTACGCGGAGAACCGACTGGGCAAGCGGGACAGGGCATTGACCACCATTGCGGATCTGAAGCGGCGATTTCCGCAAAGCCGCTGGCAAAAAGATGCCAGCGCGCTGGAGATCGAGGTGAAACAGTCGACCGGCCAACCTGTAAAGCCGGCGGACCAGAGCGACGAAGAATTGAAAATGCTGGCGATCCAGGGATTGATGAACAGTGACTCCGAACGCGCGATGCCCCTGCTCGAGAAAGTGCTCAACGGTTCGGCTTCTCCAAAAGAAAAATCGAAGGCGCTGTTCGTGCTGGCACAAAGCGGGTCGCCACAAGCACGCGAGATTCTGGGCAAAATCGCGCGCGGACAGAGCAATCCGGAGTTGCAGCGGAAGGCGGTTGAATATCTGGGACTCTTCGGCGGTCGTGAAGCTCGGAAGACGCTGGCCGACGTTTACGCATCGAGCGGCGATGCCTCGGTAAAACACGCCATTCTTCGCAGCTACATGATCGGCGGCGATCACGAGCGTCTGTTCGCCGCGGCCAAGAGCGAGAAGGATGAGTCGCTGCGCCGCGAGGCGATCCGGCAGCTGGGGCTGGTTCACGGGACGAGCGAGCTGGAGCAGTTGTACCAAACGGAAAGCTCGCCGGACGTCCGGCGGGAAATCCTTCAGGCATTCTTCCTCGCTGGCGATTCGGGAAGACTCGTGCAAGCGGCGCAGGGAGAAAAAGATCCGGAATTGCGGCGGGCGGCGATTCGAAATCTTGGGCTGATCCATTCGGACGAGTCGGGGAAGGCGCTGCAAGAGATCTACGGCAAGGAAACGGACCACGCGGTCAAAGCAGAAGTATTGAACGCATATTTCCTGCAGGGGAATGCAAAAGCGCTGGTGGCCATCGCGCGAAGCGAAAAAGATCCGGAACTCAAGAAGACTGCGGTCTCCAAATTGTCGCTGATGCATTCCAAGGAAGGCACCGACTACCTGATGGAACTGCTGCAAAAGTGAGCGGGGGAACGATGCGAAATGAACGAACTGTTTCGACGCTGCGGAGAGTTCTCGGGCTCGCGATGATCGTGGCGGGGATTGGCAGTGCCGCCGTGCAACTGGCCCAAGGCGGGGCCCCGACCGGGCCGGAGCAAGCAAGTCCTACCGCTGCGCCGTCGGCGGAAGTGCCGCGCATCGAAGATGCGAAATTGGAAACGCGGGCAGCCGGCGCAAGTCTTGATGCGACCATGCGCGAGATCGCGGGAACGGCGGAAAAGGCGGAGTGGGTCGGCTACAACGTGGACCAGGTCGCCGGGGAGCGAGGCGTCTGCTGCAACAACAACTGGAAAAATGGGAATTGCGGAACCTGCCGATTGGAAAAGGAAAACGGCGGAATGAGCAGCACCGCACACACGGACGGAAACGTCAAACTGGAAGGTGCGCGGCAACTCGTCGTCCTGTACCGCCTGGAAGGAAGGCAGGTGGTAAAAATTCGGGTCGCGTCGGACGATTGCACGCTGGATGCGGGAGGGCTAACGTTCGTTTGGCTGACAGGAGCGAAGGCCGCGGAAAGCGTGACGCTTCTTGCGGCCCACGTGCGCGGAGCGGAGTTCGAAGGACACGGAGAGCACGGGATCGGCAACGGAGCCTTGACGGCGATCGCATTGCATGCAGATGCCTCGGCCGACCGGGCGCTCGAATCGTTTGTGACGCCGGAACAGCGCGAAGGATTGCGGAGACAGGCGGCATTCTGGATGGGTGCGGCGCGAGGCAAAGCTGGATTGATTGCATTGCAGCACATGGCTAAGACCGATTCGAATCCGGACGTGCGCGCGCACGTAGCGTTTGCGCTGTCCGTGAGCCACGAAGCTGGAGCGCTGGATGAGATGATTCGAATGGCGCACGATGACACAAGCTCACACGTGCGGGGACAGGCGCTTTTCTGGCTGGCGCAAAAGGCGGGAAAGAAAGCCGTGGGGACGATCAGCGGGGCGATCGAGAACGACCCGGACACGGATGTGAAGAAAAAAGCGGTGTTTGCGCTGAGCCAATTGCCGAAGGAGGAAGGCGTGCCGAAGTTGATCGAAGTGGCGCAGAACAACCGGAATCTGGAGGTGCGGAAGCAGGCTATGTTCTGGCTGGGGCAATCGAACGATCCGCGGGCGCTGCAGTTTTTTGAAAAAGTGCTGACCCAGTAGCGGTTAACGCAGAAGATCCTCGAGCTGCACGCGAGCATCCGTCTTGGCGTCGCGGTACTTGACGATGACGGCAGCCTGGAGCGAGAGCCCCCATTTTGCGCCGGAGGGATGAGAGACAGCGCGCGAGCCGGGCACCACGATGGCTTCTTCGGGAATGATCAGCGGCTCGGTCTCGGTGGCTGCGTAGACCTTGTCGCGAACGAGATCGTAAACAGGGATGGAGCGATTAAGGATCGTGCCCGTGCCAAGAACAACGCGGCGCTTCACGACGGTTCCTTCATAGACACCGGAATTTCCACCAACCAGGACTTCGTCTTCGATGATCACCGGCAGCGCGCCGACAGGTTCGAGGACGCCGCCGACCTGAGAGCCTGCTGAAATGTGGCAGTTGCGGCCGACCTGCGCGCAACTCCCAACGAGCGCGTGCGAATCAATCATCGTGCCTTCACCAACGTAAGCGCCGACGTTGACGAACATCGGCGGCATACAGATGACGCCGCGGCCGATATAACTGCCATCGCGAATGCTGGAACCGCCGGGAACGATGCGCACGCCGTCGGAGGAAGTGAACGCGCGAACGGGAT
>WNFQ01002115.1_pt1 | contig 18653 bp, 24 predicted proteins | sample 5400171 | NCBI WGS metagenome assembly WNFQ01 (sample SAMN13153356, study PRJNA577476) | soil metagenome | isolation source: 20 cm soil under Madrone tree | place: USA:California | collected 2016-06-14 | reverse complement strand
AGCGGGTCGAAACCGCTTGAGAGGCCGAATGAATCAGGGCATTCCCCAATCGATGTAATTCTTCGCGTCCTGTATCGGATCGAGTTGGTGGACGCGAGTCCCGCAAAACTTACCGTCAATAAAGAGATTGAAGTGGTCGGTCAGCTCTTTGTACTGCTTAATAATGACGTGCTTCTCTTTGTAAAGGAAGTCGAGAGGGTTCAAGATTGCCCCAATTCACGAACGATGTTCATAGGTTTTAACCCCGGGTTATTAAATTCGGCCTTTTGAAATTCTCTTTTTCGAACTTAGCCCCTGTCCATCGGCTTCTCTCATACTCGTTTCCACGGCTTACAGTTGGCTCTCGGTATGACGGTGGCTCACACGAAGAACGAAATGAGGCAGGGAATTAGAAAGTACGGCTTCAGCAGCGCCACAGACGAATACGCTTTTACGTTACCCTTCTGAACGAATCGACGGTAAGAGCTAGTCGCTGACTTCATTGCCGGGGTGCGATACCTTTCTCAAATTAATACATTTGCGGTGAGCTGGTAAAGGCGTGGAATTCAGCCTTAGCACGCTGGTAGTAGGAAGCGCTATAGCTTCAGATGCCACAAGACGTGCCGTCGAACTTTTTGATTCCAGAGTCGAAGCAGCGCCTTCTGATTTTGTTTCCACCACGGGATCGATCGTTTGGACTGGAGCGATACCGACTATTCGTTCGAAGTCATAGGTTATCCCGCACACAATCCCATCACCTGGCAGGGTTCGTGGAACGCAACCCTTGCTGTGGAAACGGCGCGTGACTCCTCAATGATCGCCGGGTCGATCCCCGGCTTCTCGCATTCCTGTCCCCGCTCTTCTCGCTCAGGTGGCGGGTCTTTTTGTAACCCTCGTCCTGTATTTTTTCGTTCGGCTTACAAAATGGAGATTCCATTCCATGATTGGGAAGCGGCTCCATTTTCGGAATAGGTCAGCACGGTGGAATTCTGCCATCTCTGTGCTATAAGCACCTCCACAACAAGCACTTCTATGGAATTGACGCACCGTGGCACGACGGCTGCTTCCTCAATTGGCGCGTGCCCTCACCAAACTTATGAAAACTATTTCGATCCATCCTGCAGCTCCAATTTGTGTGTCGGCATTCAGGTCCGATACCATCCTGCCTTGCCGGGTCGCACCCTCCGTCATCTTAGATGAGGGATATGGCCAAAGTCGCAGTGCTCACAGCTTCTTGCGCGTTATTCGAGTTTTTCTTTCCGGTCTGATTGATAGTTCCGCCTTCCACAGCGATTCTTTGGGCCGAGAGGTTTCGGTCGTTTTCACTTCGAACGGTCCGCTGATTTATCGGTGGGAGTCGAATAACGAGAAGCCGCCTGGCCGAACATGACTACGAGTTGGCCAGCACTTCGCAATCCTGTCTTCGGAAGATTGTGGATCGCGAGCGTCATTTCGGGTACCTGCGTCGCGACTCACGATAACGCGGCAGCCTATATGATAAATACGCTGGTTGCCTCCCAATTTGATCTCGCTCATTTCGACCGTGGCACCATTGCCTTTCTTTTTGTTCACATTACCTGCAGGTGCGCTTGCCGATAGCGTAAACCGAAAGAGAGAAAGAGATTGCTTTGTGCAACCGCGCTTGCCTAACCACCATCATGGTCGCTCGGCGTAACCCGATCCGGTTTGTTCTCTACAGCTCAGGCAGGCTCATTGCTGGCGACGATTTGTTGGTCGGAACGACTCCTCCCACACTCGGTCTCGATTGCATCGTCAGCTGTTTGACTTACCGGCGGGTCGTCACCAGCTTTCTTATGAACGGCTATAAGCAACCGTCAACGAAGCTCTTGCTCTTCTACTCAATCGGTGGGGCAGTCGATCGTGTGCGCCGAAGGTATTTCGAGGTCGACCGTAATTATCAGTTAACTACGTAGCGCTGGTGCTCCCCAACTTTTTTCGCGGGAGCAAGCCCAGCGCAATAGAATTCCAAAGGCCGCTGAATAAGCGCTCGCAGGATTGGTCTGGTCCCAACGCTCTCGGTAACCTGAGCTGTGGAATCCAACGATGACTAACATCTTTGAGTTTCCGATCATCGCACCACGGATTTCGGCAATGCCCTTCAGAACCTTCATCGAGAGTTGGAGTGGGCCGAAGATTTGGTTGGGCCAGCAAATTGACGGCCAACCAAATCCTCTGCCCGTTCCAACTCCCGATACAAATTTTGAAGCGCGTTGCCAAAGTCGTCCTTCATCTCAGCTACCAGGGTCGCGCCCGGAACCGGTAAACCGCTCGAATAAGACTGCGCATCACCATATCCCGTCCCTCGACCGTTCGCCGAAGTCCTGACTCTATTACTTCGCCTTAGCTTTCGAAACTGCGGTCTTCACGGCCGATTTGGTCGATAAAATGCCGAAACCAAAGTCATAAGACTGCTGATAAAGTCGATAATTGCCGTTACGAATTCCCATTGGTGCCATTGCATAATGGGACCACTATTATCGAATCGCAGTTCTTTCGGAAATGGGGTTGCTCAGAAGTGACGCTAATCGGATCAAACGAGAGCTAATGAAGTGGAAGCCTCAGCCCCAAAAGCAACTCAGCGGCTCCCGTCCAAGGGCCGGTTTTTTGTTGTTCGCGGACGTGAAAAACCGCAAAATCAGTGGATGGCAGCACCAGAGTCCTTTTACAAAGTCGATATACCGGGGGCCACAGTTTACGTCGATACCGATAGCTATGCAAAAGCCGGGGAAGTCGCCTTGTCGGTGGTGCAAGCCAAGATGCTCAACAGTGGAGCAACTTGGAATGGACCTGATCCGATCAGGATAAAGCTCGACAGAAACCTATTGGGAGCCGCAAATCACTACCAAGAAGTCAGATATTGGATCGCTCAGAAAGTGGAAGCCTAAAAATCGATGACATGAGGCGGGGGCGGGATCGACCCGGTCGGTGCCATCCGTAGCTCCTTTATTTAAGCGGCTTCGCGGGTTTCGCGGTTTTTCTTTAACGAATTTTGAACGTTAAAGGAGCCCAGCCGGGCTTCTTTTCGCGTTATCGGTAGTCTTTCAGTCCCCGTCGTCGCTTCGAATAAAACTGTCCTCGTTCTAGGAAGGGGATGGAAGAACAATTCTTAAGCGACGTTCCGCTTACCTTATCGGAAGCGGCAGAATATCTCAAGGTCTCTACTCGGGTTTTACGAGACTGGTGTAACCGAAAACTTATTCGATACAGCCGGGCGAATTACAGGCGTTGGTATTTTCGACGATCCGACCTAGACGCCTTTCTCGATCGGCGAACCGTGAATCCGAAAGGGGTGTACGCGTGAAACCAAAACAAAGATTCTGGCAGTGGTTCGAGGCGAACGAAGCGGGGATACACGAGATGGTTGTTTCTATTCTCCGCCCAAAAGTGGATATCCAGGAAGTCAACCAACTGCCGACCTGGAAAAACTTGCACCGCCAATTAGCGAGAGTACACCCGGGCTTGCTATTCCAATTCGGTTACGCTGCTCCGACCGTTTTGGAGTTCCTCGTCTCCGCTGGCGGGATTTTCAAATTGGCCCATTGCACTAAAGAGCTGGTCGCCCAAGCTCCGTCATTACCGCGTTGGAAATTTGTCGCCTTCCGGCAGCCATTAGAAATGTTTGAGCAAGCGTCTATCGGGATCCTCATCGACGGAACGGAGCGGAATGTTTCCTTCGGCGAGATAAAGGCGACGCTCGGCCAACCAAACCATAACCGGTTCGATGTGAATCTCTATATCCCTTATTTTGATAAGGCGAATGGAGAAGAAGATCCTCTGATTTGGCACGTTTTGGATGCTTCCGTAGGGGAGTATAACGTGATGACTCGGGTCGGTATACCTCGCGGATTTCCGATCGAGGAAGCACCGGTAAACGCTCAACCGTTAACGGCGCTCCAAGATTTTTCTTTATCACAAACTTTTCTCGCCGATTGCCGCGAAATATAGCGCACGGGCGTTCTAAGAAGGGGTATGGAACAACAATTCGAAGCAGTAAAGAAAATAGCAGCCGCAATTAACGACAACCCCGGTTTACTGAAAGCCATGCACGAGCAAGGCATTCAATTTGCAGAGTTACCGGAAGACCATTACCTGCAACCCGCATCGCCAGAAAAAGAAGAGACAGCGGTATGCAGTACGTGTGCCGAAGTAATGGCAGACATCTATAAGGCGGTCTTTTTGCGTGAGACGGCCAAAATCGAGTTCGGACCCGCTGCCGAAGATGAGGTGATGACCATGGCCGATTGGGATCGGGTGATCGATGCAGCGGAACGCGCCCGAATGATTGCACAGACCGGGTTAACCGGTTACCAAGAGGGTATGCGGCGAATCACCGAGCAGGACTACGGAGAAGGTATCACATTATGAAACAGGACACCGCACATGTGGGGTAACAGACGACGGGTTTGTCGTTGTGTTCGATCGAGCTGGAAACGTCGAGCGGAAATCTCGTATCCCTTATTGGGATACACTCACGAAAAAACAACAAAAAGCCGAAAAAGAGAAGTTTTTCAAAATGCTTGAGCAGAAAGCTCGGCGGGAAGGAGTTGCGTTGTTTGATAATCGTGAAAAGGGTTTGTCTCCGACGGTTAAGCAATGCTTGGAAGAACAATTAGATTCTTAAAAAGGCTGCGAGATGTAACCGCGCCTTATCGAACGGTAGCCGTTCTACAATATTGCTACGTCAAACTGATAGAGTTCACAGAACCGGCTGGGGATTGTTCCACCTCCAGCCGGTTTCTTTTTCCGGAGATCGGATTTTTTGCCGCGAGATGTATGCCGGTTTGTGTCACAAAACTCTACACGAAGGAGCTTGTATAAGGGGATGAAAAACCGAAAAACAGGCACCAATGAAAGAGCTAAACGATCAAACTGACAGCGTCGTGGCGAACCCGAACGACGACGAAAAGACTGCTGAGCGTCAACGGCACAAAGCGAGAGCATCGATGATCACCGTAAATGCCGGTCGTGGCTTTGTCGTGGAGTATGCCTTCTATCTGCAGGGGCTGCCCGCTGACATTAGCCTGCAGCATAATCGGGAGGCGTTGATCAAGTTGCTATGCGTGATCATCCACGGAATCGATAACGGCAACCCCGCCGAGTCAGTATGTAGTAGGAGCGAGCCTCTCGGTTCCGATAGTCAAGATACAATGAGACGGGCAGTTTGCGGTCGCAGCTTCCGTGCAGAACGGGGCGCTTACGTATTCGACAATCTCCTATCAGTCACAACAACCGTATATCGCCTCGGTCCTAAGTCCGGTGCATCCTTTCCCGGTTTACGTTCCGTACGCAACCCCCTTGTTATTTGCCGGAAACAACGGAAACCTAGCCTTCTATTCCAGCGATTCAGGAGTCTTGCAGCTTACGCCGCACTAAACCGGCCTGGACCGACTTGCTTAACGCCTTTGAGTTTATAGATGCGGACGGCGAGGTTCTTGCGCGGCTGCGCGGTAATGAACTGGTAGCCGTTCTTTTCTAGTCCTTCTACGATTTCCGCGACACTCATCGGTCGCTTATGCGCTTTGAGGACTTTAACGACCGCTGGTGCTAACGGTCCGCTCGGCGACGCATTGCGGCGTACCGGAGCGGCGACGGAGGCGTCTGCTCTCCGTGCTACTTTTCGACGTGGTCGCCGGATGACGACTGAGTCGGAGGGTGGGGCCGGACTTTCTCCGGTTTCGAACATTTGATCCAATTCGGATTGCAGTTTCTCGATTTCGTCCTGAATATCGGCGGCTCTTCTTAAGCTAGCTGATGTTAGTTTCATTGAGGGTGGAGACTATGGGCGGTTTTGGTTGATTTTCAACGAAATGTATTACGTAAATTCTCTTTTCGTCTGAGTGAGAATCGCTCTAAATTCTAAGAAACTTTAGGCGAAATGTAGACCTACCACAGGATTGCGGAGAAGGGCTGCCCAAACTGCCGAGCGGATTTCTAAAACCTATGACGTTGCCATTGGAGTTCAGTCACTACTTGCCAACATCTCCGACTGGTTTAAACCGAAAAAAGTGCTGATTTTTAAGTCGACCACGACTGGCTGGTTTTGAACCGACCGCCGACATAGTAACAATAGAAGATATGTTCCCGTATGACCCGGTTCTTTGCGGTGCCGTTAAAACTCCCCCGCAATCCATAGGCGATGTACTGGTAACTTTGCGGACGATCCAAGCCACCTGTATCGACGGCGATGGTCTAAAGTGGTTTAACTGGCTGTACCTCCAGGTGACCGAAGCGGTCGAAACGCGCGTCGCTTCTGGTGGATTTGCCGCTCCCTCGTGGCTCGCCGAACTCGACGTGCAATTCGCTCGCTTTTATTTTAGTGCCTTGGAAGGGGCACTCTTGCGCCAGCCAATTTCGGACTGTTGGCGGGTCCTCTTCGGCTGCAGGGACCAAACCTCAATCGCTCGCATCCAGTTCGCTCTGGCGGGCATCAACGCCCACATTAACCACGATCTGTCAGAGGCAATCGTCGCCACTTGCGAGGCTACGGCCACTATCCCACAACACTGCGCGCCGCAATTCAGAGATTATACTTCGCTCAATACTACCCTTGACAGTATTATCGAATCTGCAAAGCGCACGTTGAATGTCCGCCTCCTCGGTGACGCGCTTCCGCCCGCCTCTCACTTAGAAGATCTGATTGCTGCGTGGAGTGTAAGCGCCGCGCGGGAATCGGCGTGGAACAATGCGGAAGTCCTTTGGCACCTTCACCAGGTACCGCCACTTGATTCGACTTTTATGGATACTCTTGACGGCCTCACGACCGTGACCAACAAAGCTATCCTCGTTCCCATCCCCTGATCCACTCGGTTCTGCCGTCGATCTGCAGACCCGTTTGGACCTGCGACTGGTATCAGAACGAATTTGATCCCATCTGGAATTATCAGCGACGGGGATGCTGGCAAGTTTTCGATACCGACCAGGCACAGAAGTCTTCTAGATAAGATTGACGCCAGCAACATAAGTCGACCTACACGATGCGGAAAAGGAAAGAAGTCCCGGCGCACCACAAGCCTGCGAACTCACCGAGTTGTACCCACCGCCGCCGCCACCGAAGGCGCAATCAACCAGTCTGACCGGTCGCCGGACCGTCAAGAGTTGGATTTGGTGCTACGTAGAAGATAACCTCCGCCAGGTTAACCAATTCATGGGGCTCTAACGCTTGATATTCTTCAAATATCAGCGCTGATTCCTGGGCTGACGACAATGCGTCGCATTTGAGAAATTGAAATCTTGGTCTGCAGTCCCATGGTCTCAGATTTATCAAAATAGCGAAACTGCAATACTGCGGCACGCTTCATCCCCGGTGACGACCTTTGCATGATCAGGAACAATCGACACACCACCCGCCTCTGGAATACCAAGGAGTTCGGATATAATTATTGGTTAGCTCGGTGGAGCTACTGGGCATTCATCTTCGTACGGCCATATAGTCTCCACGGTCATAAAACTGGCATTGAGGGGAAAACCGCCAAGAAACTTTTATTATTTTACCTACTCATGCCAGACTGCCTCAGGCCCGGCCATCCACAAAAAGCTAATGACCGAGAAAAGATTGCAGATGTGGTCTTCTTTGTCATCTTTTTGATCTTTCTGTGGATCGCCTTTCGCGCACTGATTTTATGCACGGCCTAATTGATCTTAGTCGAGCGCAGCGTCGTGGGCATTTGTGCTCAAGGAACTTGCGGACATCTTTGATAGGCCACGGCTTATGAGAACCCGGTGGTCGCCGGTTTTCAACCGACCGCCGACACCTTGCTCAAACCGAATGTCCGAAGTGTCGTAAAGGCCATTTTGACGACGGCCAAATGACGGGGGTTTCTTGAACCGCGACTTGGGCCTCCAATAAAATGCTTTGTTGAGACGGGACAGGTTCCGAATATGTGGATCCGGCGTGGTTCGGTTATTGGGCTTTTTTTCGCGGATCGTCAGCCGGATTAATGAAGGTAAGCCACCTGGACCGGTGAAGTAAATCTGGAGGATCACCTCCTCGTCCGTTGTCCAGGTATGATGAATGTGATTTGCGGGAAGCACGAAAACGGATCCAGGCTTTAGGATCACGCCTTTCTCCATGTCGTCACCCATAGCGTTCCAATCTTCAACCAATCCGGAGATCGCTTTCCAGGTCGGTAAGCGCAGGATTGTTGACCGCAGTTTCAATTCATTGTTGGTATCGAGAATCAGGAATGGAAGGTCTATCTCGAAAGCCAGAATTCGATGAACTACGATATAGCCAGGTACGCGTGGATCGGCGATTTCATGGATCCGGTCACTTTTCTGACCATCTGGACCACAGGAAACGGTAACAACGACACTCATTGGAGCAATCCCACCTATGATCATTTGTTAGATCAAGCCTCGCATACAGGTGATCCGCAAAAACGTTTTGATATCCTCCACGATGCGGAACGGCTCTTTCTCAGCGAACCTCCTGCGGTTCTTTTTTATTGGTACACTCGAATTTATCTACTCGATCCGAGCGTGAAAAATTGGTATCCGCTGGCGCTTGACGATCACAATTACAAGTACATCGATTTGGAAACCACCGAGAATGGTGGTGCTTCGAAATGATCTCTGACGAAAGGATTATCCGCACAAAGGCGGGAAGCCTGGATTTTGCTGGGGCCGCTGCGCTGCCGCTTACTACGATCACCGCATGGGGAATTCTATTTGACCGTCTGCGCGTTGTGTAGAATGGCTGGCAAAGCCTCTAGGCACGGCAGGACCGGATAATTGGCGGTGCATAGCGGCACGAAAGAGACTAGACTCTTAGACCACACTCTCTAGCCTTCTGCGGCTCAGCAATGTCTTAGGAGGTAAGCCGAAAACTCTTTTGAAATGACGTGTAAGATGGCTCTGATCGACAAAACCAACGTGGTGTGCAGCTTCGCTGATGGTCAACTTGCCTGTTGTCAGAAGTTCTTTCGCTTTTCTAACCCTGGCCTCGACGACATACTGGTAAGGGGTCTGGCCGGTAGACTTTTTGAACAGCCGGGTGAAGTGATCGGGACTCATGTCGACCGCATGTGCAATACCGAAAACAGTTAAGTCTGCATCCAGTTGATCCTGAATATATTCGACAGCACGCGCCAGCTTTTGACACGGCAACCTACCATACTGCCTTTTCGGCCTTAGTACTGCCGCGCCATATTCGCGTAGGAGATGAGCGGCGAGCGCTGTTGATAATCCCTCCCCATACATGTGGTCAAGGGCATCGCCGGACTGGACTCCGGCCAGCAATGCCAGAGCAATGTGCTGAAGTGTAGGGTCGGTACCTCCTCGCTTCTCAATTAATTCAATACGGTCTGTGTCCAACTCCAGTCCCTCAGCAATGCGGCTCACGAAAACAGGGTTCAGAGCCAGAACGAGAAGATTCGCCAACATGCCCCTCTTTGCTTTCGTCCGGCAAGAAAAAGGCTGAAGGCTCGGGAAGAAGGAAATCGCGCCTCTTGGCATAAAGACGCGCTGAAACCGCCCCTCTTTCTTGCATTCGCAAGTATTGGAGTGGCCAATATTGATGGCAATCACATGCCGCTTGAACATGACATCGGCCAGTTCACTTCTGGGATAACGATGCTGTTCCACCACGACATCGGACCATTTTGTGCCAGCGCTCGAGAGAACAACTCGAGAAAGGGGGTTGCCAGGCGAGAGTTCTCCGTTTGTGCCCAGGAGAGGAATACTGTGCGGGTACTTCATTGTAATTCTTACCTTATCGATGGAATCAAAAGCACTAACATCAAAGCTTAGGTACCAGGCGGTTTTTGTCCGAGCTGCCGTAATCGTCATTTTAACTGCGCAGCTCTTAGTCTCCGCAACCAGGCCCTCGTGTGCCGAATACGCGATCGGGGCCAGACGTTCCGGATTACCTTCGACTACCAGATCGGCGGCTTACCCTTCTGCGATGGCGCGAACGTAAGCGTCGGCCAGTTTAATCAATCAAGCATCGAAATCCTGTTCGGTCTGCCACGGCCCGGGTCGGCGTAGCGCCGAGCCGTTTAAGGCCCTCGGTTGTTTGTTCTGAGAGCGATTTTTTACCAAAGAACCGCGCGCCAAGCTCCAAGACAACCGCAACGTCTTCAACGAATCACTGCGAACGAACGCAGATTCATGAAGACCAATCCAAATAGTACAGCGAGCCTTGAACCAAGAACCACGCGGCAGATTTCGCGGCAACGGACAAAGACTTCGAACGGATGATGCAGATGCGGATGATGCAGATGCTCAACCTGGCGAATTTATGTCTCAATTAGAAGGAACTCCCGGCAGTCCAAGCGAATCGACTCCCCTCGTGGTTACAGCATCACCCGCCAAGCGCTCAAAGTATCGGACGGCACCTGACCAGACACGCACCAGTATGCCACCGGGTATTCCGTACATCATTGGGAATGAGATTGCGGAGCGGGTTAGCTTTTACGGGATGTCCTCGATCATGGCAGTTTTCATGACGAAATACCTCGTGGACGCGAGCGGTCACGTCGCGGTTATGGGCAATGACGAAGCTGGCGCGTGGAGCCACGCGTTTGTCGCGGCCATTTATTTCCTCCCAATCTTTGGTGCACTGCTCTCCGACGGAGTTCTGGGTAAATACCGCACAATCATCTATCTCTCGATAGTTTACTGCCTTGGCCACCTATGCCTCGCTTTCAACGACACTCGCACAGGCTTGTTTTTAGGGCTTATCCTAATTTCCGTTGGGTCGGGCGGTATTAAACCCTGTGTCGTGACCCATGTGGGTGATCAATTTGGCCAGGGAAACAAACATTTCCTCTCCCGCGTTTTTGGATGGTTATTCCTTTCCATTAGCGCTGGCTCATTCGTCTCGATTTATCTCTGTCCAATCCTGCTCGATAATCCAAATTTCGGACCGCACTACGCGTTCGGACTACCGGGTGTGCTAATGCTGATCGCAACGGTCGTGTTCTGGATGGGGCGCAAGAAATTCGTTCATATCCCACCGGGCGGTCTAGGTTTCGTGCGCGAAGCTTTCAGCCGCGAGGGACGCGCCGCGATTGGCCAACTATTTGTGATTTACTTGTTTGTCGCGGTCTGTTCGGCGCTCTGGTATCAAACTGGAATCGAGTGGACGCTGCAGGCGGAGCAATTAGACCTGAACTTTCTGGGGCTAAAGTTGTTGCCGGCCCAAGTGGACGATGCCAGTCCGCTCCTTATTTTAGCGTTCATCCCCTTGTTTAACTACCTCGTTTACCCAGCGATCAGTCGCGTGTTTCCTCTAACTCCTTTACGCAAGATCAGCATCGGTTTCTTCCTGACTGCGGCCTCATTTGTCGTCGTTTGGTGGATACAGGCTCAGGTCGACGACGGGCGGACTCCAAATGTAGCGTGGCAACTGCTGGCGCACACAATTATGACTGCCGGCCAAGTAATGGCTTACATAAGTGGCTCAGAGTTTTCCTATACTCAAGCACCCCCGAAGCTGAAGAGCGTTATAATGGCGCTCTGGCTCCTTGCTGCCTCTATTGGCAATCAGTTCACGACGGCAATGCACGCTTTGGTTCCGACGCTGAAACGATATGGCGTCGAACTCGAAAACGCAGGTTGGTATAGATTTTTCGCGTTACTTATGTTCGGGACGGCGATCCTGTTCATCTTTGTCGCTCGTCTCTACCGGGGAAGGACGTATTTCCAAGGGGAAGAAGGCAGTGAGCTTGCCACAGTGGCATGACTACGCATGAGTCCAGCGACGTTCTAAAACTCGCCTGAACAGAACCAGACAGAAACTACTAATCGGAAATCACTATATCATGAATAAGCTTCGTGTCGGAGTTGTCGGATTAGGCCCGATTGCTCAAAACGCCCATTTACCAGCAATCGAGAAAGCCCGTGACATCCATCTGCAAGCGATCGCAGACACAGATGGCGCGTTAAGAGACCAGGTCCGGATACGCTACCGACCAGAGACAGTTCACAGGCACAGTAACGATCTTTTTACTGATCCGAATGTTGACCTCGTGATCCTGGCGGTGAGTGACCGGTTTCATGTCCCTCTGGCTGGGGATGCAGTCAGGGCTGGTAAGCACGTCTTAGTGGAGAAGCCGTTGGGAGTCAACACCCAGGAGTGCGAAGAATTGAGGTCACTGGTGTCTCCAGAACAAGTTTTTGCCGTAGGGTGCAATCGGCGTTTTCTGCCGGGAGTAAAAGCAGCAAAGGCCTTTGGGACGCGGTCGCATACGGTCGCAAGCTACAACGCGTTCTATTATGATTCCACATTCCGTCATAGCCTTACCCAACCGAACCTGTTTCCGGTCGAAATGAAAAGCTCCGGTCAGATCACAAAGGCGGCGGGCGCGGATTGGAAAGCCACTGACCGCCGGATCTATAATCTTCTTACCCACTCTCCCCACCTTCTGGACTTGGCGGGATATTTGGTGGGTCCAATCGAAAGGGTGCGCGCCGTCCACCGAGAACGCGACATCACGCCCTCGGGAGCGCATTCCAAAACAGTGTCGCATATTTGGCACATCGATGTTGTTTTTCTTGCTAGGCCGGGCGAGACGGAAGGTCCTACCGGTCATTTTGAGTTAGTCCTGCCGCGGCACGGTGAATTTGCCGAAGGTTTCAAACTTGAAACGAATCTGGGGCACGCCCTGGTAGAATTTCCTTACGTCTGGTTCCAAAGGGAACGTCGGGTGGAAATATACGATTCCTACACACGCATGATCGGTCGACCGGAGGGCGAAGATGCAAATACTTTCCGTCTCCAGTTAGAGGCCCTGGCGGATACAATTTTAGAGGGAGCGCCTTTAGTGAATGCTAGCCTTGAAGCTGGCATCGAGGTGGTCAAAGCAATGGTGGCAATCAGCCACAGTGCTCGCCACGGAGGAGATTGGGTCAATATAGAGGAAGTCGAGGGAGACCTGGCACACTCCTATTTGAGGCCGTCCCAACTAAGTGCTGCTAGGTAGCTCCTTAACAAAAAGTCAACGGATGGTCTCCTCCTGCTACTACTCTCTGAACCCTAATTGCAAAGGCTAATAGATAATGCGTACTAAAATCGGCATTTTTGCTAAACACATTTCCAGGTCGACAACGGAAGAGCTTTTTACGGCCATAGCGGGATTCGGCTTTAATTGCGTCCAGTTCAACGCGGCATGTCTTGGAATTCCGAGTTTACCAGACACCCTAGACAAGGCTCTATGGCGGAATGCCAGCCTCGCCGCCCGGAACGCCGGTATCGAGGTCGTTGCCCTGTCCGCCACGTTCAATCTGCTCGATGAAAATCGGTATCGTCTGGCGGACAATTTTCGATCCTTGCAAGTAGTTGCACAAGGCGCGGCGATTCTGGGGACAAATCTGCTAACTCTTTGTAGTGGTACGCACAACCAGCAGGACATGTGGACCTACCACCCGCAGAACGGGACTCCCAAGGCATGGCAAGACATGACCGACGGGATCCGGCAAGCGCTCGCGATAGCCAAAGCGTATGACATCTATCTTGGGATCGAGCCGGAGGTCGCTAACGTAGTTTGCAATGCGCCGAGCGCAGCCCGCCTGATTTCGGAGCTTGCCTCGGATCGGATCAGGATCGTGTTTGACCCCGCGAATCTCTATCGGCCCCCGGCGGATCCCCGGCGAGATCGCCACGTGATTACAGATGCGCTATCCTTGTTGGGCGATTCCGTAGCCATCGCCCATTGCAAAGACATCGCCGACCCCTTGGCGAAGCCGGCGACTCAGCAACATGGTAGTCGGTACCTTGAAGCTGCTAAGGCGGATGCCATTCGGGCAAGGCGCAATACTCCACTACTCCACCACTCCATTGCCCCGGCGGCGGGAGACGAGCCCGAGCACGAAGCGCCTAGTGAGGTATACCAACACGTTGCTGCCGGTTCAGGTATTCTGGACTACTATCATTATTTCTCAGAGCTCGAACGCTCGGTTCCGAAGAACGTGCCGCTGATTGTACATGGCCTCAGTGAACATCAGATACCGGCTGCCCTGGCATTTATTCAAGCACGGTTGAACGAGGTTGATAGGACCTTGAACAGATGAACGCCAGGACCGTCCAGTCGGCGATTACTACATTTTCTTTCTAGCTGTCGGTGACGTCTCACTCAGGCCAGATACAGCGGAGTTTCAACTTATGCCTTCGACGGGATCGGCGGCACCATTGCTCAGCCTTTTCGTTTCTTGGTTCGCGCTGACGACCATGAGTCAGCCAGTCAGGCTCCGCCATTTCGACTAGCTGCTTTTGACTTCAGAGCACACGGAGGAACCCCGGTCGGCGATCCGAAGAAACTGCGCATCGATCGATTCGCTGATGACTTAATCGCTTTCATGGACCACTTGGAGACAGATAGAGCCGTGCTCGGCGGTATCTCGATGGGAGCAGCCGTTGTATTGAGTGCTGCGGCACGTTATCCGCAGCGCTGCCTTGGGCTGGTTCTTAGCCGGCCGGCGTGGCTGAATGGTTCGATGTCAACAACCGCTGTCGCTGCCTACACCGAAGCCGCCCGACTTCTTCAAGATGCATCATCACCCGACAGCGCACTGCGACAACTACAGATGAGCGACATTTACCGGGAACTGGCCGCGGTTAGCGCCGATGCGGGAAACTCTCTCTTGGGGCAAGTCCGTTGTGTCGTCTCAGATCCGAGTCTGCGAGAAGCTGCGATTGCTCGATTGCGATCTCTGCCGGCGGGCCAGCCCGGGCTCGACCTGAGTAGAGCTTCAGTAGTCAATGTCTCGACGTTAATCATGGCCACCCCAAATGATCCTATTCACCCGGTCTCTTTCGCTGAAGCTTTGGCCGGGGCAATCCCGCACGCTTCCCTGGTGAAGCTAGCGCCTAAAGAAGTGAACGACGCTCCGCATATCGAAGAAGTTAATTCACGAATCGGTCCGTTTCTCGATTCTCTACTAGCGCCAAAGTGATGTAAATAATTTGACATCGGTCCTCGTTTGTCGAGGACCGCCGACCACCTCACCCGAACGCCGATTGTGGCAGTTCAAACAGTTAGCCGTTACTCACTGTTAGTTTATGCTCTTATTAGAGAATCAGTGAGCTGTTCTTATTAACAAAAGATGACCTTTTCTACGACCACAGGGTTTAAAGAGCGGAGCGGGCAGTTGAAACGACGATTAAGGCAAATGCGACAAAAGATGACCGTCTCGAAGCACGTAGTGTTTATTGCTTCTAACAAAACGAGCGACCCGAAAAACTATCTCGTCCGTTGCGCTGGGAAAATCGCTTCTAACACGATAGCCTATCTTAAGAATATTCCTTCACGACAGAAACTCGATGGGAAAGATTGGTTACAGTCTTAGGTGATCTAACAATCCGAAACTAACAAGCGACTTTCTATGCGCTCCGAAAAACACCAACATCAAAATGAGCCTATCGATTAGACCGTTACTCAAAAAAGCTCTAGGCGAATGTGCCTTCTGTAAGACCCAACGAGAACTCTCGTTTTGGGATTCGAACTTGGCTGGCCGCATCTGTGAGAACTGCGAGCCATTTCTGGAAGCAGCAGAGATCGGGCTGGTGGCTGCAAAATTCGGTCACCCTTCCGACACGCTCGTTTTTCTCAATCCCTAGTGGGGCGCACGAATTCCTGCTTCGGGCGCGCCTTAATAGGTGCCGCTAAGCACAGTGACTACTTCCGAATAAGGATGAGTGTGCGGCGGAACTTTGAAATGGGGTGGAAACTTGACGCGCTGAACGATTGTCTCTGCTTTCGTTGGATCTCCGACCAGGATGACGGTTTGCGCGCCCTTGAACACCGGGTGCTCTTTCCAAGCCAACTCATCAGCTGGTTACGACCTTCATGGCATCTTGCGCGATACTTGGCACAGCAAAGCTGATTGCCAATCCTGCAAGGGCAAGTAGGACGTGCAGTCTCATGGGTCTTCTCCTGAGCTTTTAGGGTGATTTGTTGATTTGTTGTAGAGAGATCAATCAGCGGCTACTGGTTAGTCGGGGTGGTCGTCGGGGACGGTGTCGCAGCCGGTGCTGGGGTTACATTCGAGGTAAGCATCCGGATCTTCCAATCATCGCCCTCACGAATCACTGACCAGTATCCCTTGATTTGTGTAGGACCGAAGTTCTGGCCTTGAATGGTCGCACTCCACCCTCCGGTCGCCCACATCTGTTTACCATCCGTACCTATAATGTGGGGGGAATCCTCATCGACCGTGACGAGGTTGTTGCTGAAATGCACTTTCTGGAACCTGTCTGCCCAAAGTTTCTCGATAGCCTCCCGACCGAAAGTCGGTCCATCTTGCTCCACATTAACCGCGTCCTCCGTGAAGTTCGCGGCAACGGCAGCTGCATCGTTCTTGTCGAGTGCATCGGTATGTGCCTTAATGCGAGTGATAAGCCGTTCACGTAATTGTGGATCGGGCGTGTTTGTTTGTTGAGCAAAGGTCGGCAAAGCAAAGCTGATTGCCAATCCTACAAGGGCAAATAGTAAGCGGATTTTCATTGTTTCCTCTCGAGTTTTAGAATGGTCGTCGCCTCGCCACCTGCTTCGGGATTTCTCAGGCTCCAGGAACGTCCGTGTCGCGAGGGGTCAGAAGGAATGCCTTAGCAAAAGGCGTCTGAGCGACACGGAAAGGAACGGCCAACCCGATTCGGCGTCAAAGGAAACACTTGGCGTGCTGCGCCGTGAGCTTAAACGTAAAAGCGTTTCCTATTTGACCGAAGCTTACCGCCGCCGAGTCAATTCGGAGGATCTGACACGATGGACAAAGGGGTAATGGGCTTTGATCCGAGTAAATGCCGAATGACGGCAGAAGAGAAGAGGGCTGACTCGCAAGCCAAGGCAGAGGGTGTGCGAAACCGTCGTGCGTTCATCGATTCACTGCTGAATCTGATAGCCGCTCCCGAGACCGACTCGGACGTCATTCACGAAGCCCGTTCTGCGTGGTTATGGTTCCCGGAAGGAAAGCAGCTCGTGGACCGGATCCAGGCAGTTTATGGCGACAAGCCAGAGGTGCTCAAGACTGTCCTGCTCTCGTCGATTCTCGCCGCGATCGAAGCCGAGTTCGGGCCGGGTAATTTTGACCTCGTTCAATAAAAGCAAAATTTGGGGCGAGAGAAGGATCGTATCCTCAAAGCAGAGCGTCAATGGCGAGCGTCGCTCAAAAGCCGGGTCCGCGATCATCAGCATGATATGAACCATTATCTTTACGCTTGGATTCCGCTGGGACACCGCCCTTTCACGGCGGTAATTTCTCGAGGGAAGAGCCGACCCTCTTCCCATCTAACCTCATCGCCCGCTGCTGGTCAGAGATAAGGAGTAGCCTGTTGGAAGGCGAGCTAAATGACCTTAGTAATTGTTTCGGACTGGTAAACAACACAAATTGTGAGTAAGCGTCCTGGCAAACCCACCTAGCAGCGGCGGTGCGTTTTGCTCAACTGGGAGGATGAATGGCATTTTAGGAACGAAGCGGCAGCGGCGTAGCCGCGCAGAAGTGGAGCGACTGGTAAGAGAATTCGGAATGAGCGGTTAAGGACGGCAGGAGTTTTGTGAGCGTCACGGTTTGGCGCTTTCGTAAAATCGGACGCAGTTATGACCATGACACTGCTTTAGCCAGCAATGACGCTGGCGTTGCTGTGTCCAGCACAAGCGCCGCGTTTCAATCCTTGGGAACAGGGTTAGCTAGTGGATTTAACCCATCAGCAGAGGCGATCCCCGCTAAAAACTTTCAGCGAATAGTGTTCGGGAAAGCTCTAGCACAGACGCGACTGCTCCAGTCGGCCACGAGGTGAGAAGAAGTGCATGCTGCCATCCTGGTCACAAATCCATACCTCCTTCGCTCCGGCCCCAAAATAAAGCTCTCCTCTGTGATCGATGGTTCTCCGATCGTCGGAGGAGTCCAATACCTCGGCGCAAATATCCGGCGCAGGCTCCGGCAGGGCATCGGCCTCTACTTCATTTCTCTCGCGAGGACTCTAAACCAGGCAATATTGGCTACTTTAACACCGTCCGCTGTTGAAACCGGGCATGCGGTTAACAACGATCTCTTGCAAATGCTTCTCCAGATGCAGCCCTATTCTTTAACTGGTAGCGGCCATGGCGGAGGGCTCGGAGAGTAGCTCTCCTTCGCGGTTGGTCTCCACTCGCTGAAGTATGGCGTTAAAACGCTCGTCGGATATCAGGCCCGACCATGCCCTTTGTGATTTGCGCCTGGCGATGTGGAAATCTGACTGGCATTTGCGGGGTAGCTCCACTTCATCCGGAGCAACGTCCCCGAGCCGGATAAATCCGTTGTAATACTCTTTTGATAGTCTTTTCATCTAGCCCAGCTTGGTTTGAGGGAGAATGAGGCGGCATCCACTGTTCTCTGGGCTCCAAGCACAGAAACGAAAGGGACCGCTAACATGAAAAACTTAATGATCGAGAGTCGTTGTAGCGGTTTTTTGCGCAAATCGCCGCGGTTACTAGTTGCAACCCACCTTCAGAAGGGCGCTTGAGGGTTTGACTGCGGTCCGGATGGACCACAAGGCTCGAGTGAATCGAGCGCAGCCTCGAAAGCTTTTTGTCGTTCGGGCTTCATCGCCATGGCCCATGATTCTATCAGCTTTGAGGCGCTGATTCTACATCGTTCTTCGAGAGGCGACTACTGCGGCGCAAGTGATCCGGTGCGGGCCGTAGCTGCTTTAGCGATTGGTTACCGCCGGGGAGACTCGG
>WNFQ01005264.1_pt1 | contig 18659 bp, 19 predicted proteins | sample 5400171 | NCBI WGS metagenome assembly WNFQ01 (sample SAMN13153356, study PRJNA577476) | soil metagenome | isolation source: 20 cm soil under Madrone tree | place: USA:California | collected 2016-06-14 | reverse complement strand
GAGCGACGGAACGATTGACGAGTGCAGGAGATGACCAGTGGCCTCCGCCGTCGGTCGAAACCGCCATGAAAAGCTCAATGGCGTTCGCGGATCGTACCTTGCTTGTCGGCTTTTGGGACCAGTAGGCAATGAGATTGCGGCTGGAGAGAGCGATGACTCCGGGTGCGGACGCACGGTCCCGACTGAACAAGAGTCGCCCCGCGATGGTTACGGGTTGAGACCACGCGCCATCCCGCCGGAGCGAGAATTGCAACGCGGCAGTGCCATCTTCGTTCGGTTCGAGCCAGCTCAGAATTACGCTGCCATCCGCCATGGCAGTAACTCGGGGCGTGATGCTTCCCCGAGGAGGGGGCGCAGCGATTTCCCGCCAGCTTTCGGTAGTGATCCGCGAACCTGATCTGGAATTACAACCCGCAAGACCAAGGATCGACGGAAAAGCGGCAGAGAAACCTAACGCGGACGAGCCTTCAATCAATTGTCTGCGTGTCATTTTAATTCTTTTCATACTATTACCTTCTCCTTTAAAAGAGGGCGCGAAGCCCGAGGTACGGAGTTATGGCGCAGCAGTGGCGTTTGATCTGCGGCACCGTGAGTTGCGGAACTACTTTTGCCAAGCGAGGCACTTCGCGACACTCAGCGACGAGCGCGAGGCGATGTGTGAATCGGAACCAGGTGGAGAGGATTAGCTTCGCGGTGGCTCGAAAGGCGTGGGGAGAAACCCGGAGAGCATAAATTCTTTTTTCACAAGCGAGGCCAGGCTTGAAAACTGCGGTCCGGCGAAGCCGGGATGATCAGGGAGCGTGGCCGGGCGCTGCGGCGCGACAATCTCGTAAACGACCTTTTGTTTGGACTTGCCCACGCAGATTGCGAAGTGGCCGGCGATGCCTCGCGGACAGGATGTTCGCTCCTCATTGGAAGCCCATGCCCGATGCAATTCCGCCGCAGAGTGTGCGCTGCGCCCAGGGCAGCACATGCCATGGCACTGGTCTTTCGCCTGCGCAGAAACGCGGGTCACCAGCTCGGGGGGAGTCCCTACAATGGCGATTAGCAGGAGTACGGTTTGAATGCGTGCCAGCATGGGTTCGCAGGTGGCGGCTCTAGCTAGAGAGTTAGACGCGCGGCGACCCGTTTTTATTCCTGGTTGAAGACAATTCTATTCCTTCGGGGCATTCACCATCCTAGCCCGCCCAATGACATGAAATCGCCCAAGCCCGGACTCCAATATGGAGCTTTGCTCGATTCGCGCGATTCCCTAGCATCTTCGATCATGACAAAGAAGACGGGTAAAGGCAGCAGTCAGGCGAAAGTACTGCTTGCCTGGCTGCAACAACGCGAGGACGAGATGGCCGCCCTGTTGGCCGAACTGGTGGCCATACCGACGGAGAACCCTCCGGGGAAAAACTATCGCGCCTGCGCCGATCTTCTTGAAAATCGGCTGAAGCAGACGGGACTGGAATGCGAGCGGCTGGAGGTCAGCGGTACGAAAGAAGGGTCCCTTGACGTCCCCGCCTGTCTAGTGGCCGGTTACGGACGGGGAGAACGCGTTCTCTACTTCCATGGTCACTACGATGTTGTGCCAGCGCAGTTTCCGGAACAGTTCCAGCCGGTTCTCAAGGAACATTTCTTGTTTGGCCGGGGCTCTTGTGACATGAAGGGCGGGATTGTCACCATGCTCTACGCCATTCTGGCGCTGAAAGAATGCGGCGCCGAGGGGGACGGAAGGATTGCTTTGATGCTGGTCCCTGATGAAGAGACCGGAGGCGAACGCGGCTCGACGCGGCTGGTGGCTCAGGGGAGACTTGGCCGCGGAGCAGTTGGCATGCTCTTGGCGGAGCCGACGAGCGGAGTTGTGTGGAACGCAAACCGCGGCGCCATTTCGCTGCGGGTTCGTGTGCTGGGGAAATCCGCACACGTTGGTTTACAGCACCAGGGGAAAAACGCGTTCGAGCGCATGCACGAGGTCGTTCGGCGGCTGCAGGAGTTGAAGCAGGAAGTGGAGCAAAGAGCCACCACCTTTAACATCGGAGCGGATCAAGCGCGCCAATCTATTCTGATGCTGGGCGGACAGAGCGGCGGCGGGACGAACTTCAATGTGGTGCCGGAGGAGTGCTGGTTCACGATCGACAGGCGCATCAATCCCGAGGAGAACCTCGAGGAGGAGAAGGGCAGGTTGACCGGGGTGCTGGAGGGTTGCAAGCGCGAAGGCATTCCACTCGAATGGGAGACATTGCAGGAGGGTCAGTCGTCCGCATGCCGCGAGGAGGAAGCGCTCGGCGCAGCGCTTACGCGCAGCGTTCGAGCGGTCACGGGCGACGCACCACGATTTGAGATGTGTCCCGGCCTGCTGGAGATACGCTTCTACGCTGCTCAGGGAGTCCCGGCGTATGCTTACGGTCCGGGTGTGCTCTCCGTGGCCCATGGACCAAACGAATACATCGACCTGCGAAAAATAATCGATTGCGCCGCGATCTATGCGCTCACTGCCTTGGACCTGCTTCATTCTTGAGTTTTGGGGGATGACGGCGGGGTATTTTGTTTCGGGAAGTGTTCTCTTTAGTTACTTCGTAGTGGTCTTGAAGAAACGGGAATGACGTGTAAGTCATTGAAATATTGCCAGTTAAAGGGAATTATGTGTTTTCGAGCGTCATTCGCCAATATTTCCGCCACTGGTCCTATCGTACTATTTAAGATTTACTGTGAATTGCCGATGATAGCGTGGTATGCCGACGCTTTATTTTTGCCAACCCCACGCAAAGAATCAAGGTATGCTCCGCGCAGTGCTCTCCGTCAATGAATGCGAGCGCGTCGTCAGCCAGCACGCCGCCACTTATGTTGGGGATCAGTTCCCGAAACTGGCAAATGAGCAAGGGTCGGCAAACGACTTCGCGGTGCTTAATTTCCCACCGAGTGAGACTCCCGCGGGGTGGCGCTCCGGCTATTACCGGCTGGACTCCGACCTGACCAAGCTCAACGAATCGCTTCTGGCACTTTCGCGCTAACTTCCCAGTGGTTTCCAGGAATACGGTAGGGCAAGCGAACGGGCTTCGTTCGCGAGCTATTTCCATTCTCCGGCAGAGGCTAACAAATGGAGTCCGATGGCGAAGGAATGATGTCCGAGGGGTTCGCAATAGACGACTCGCGCCCGAGCCCGGAAATCTCCCGGCAGCGACCACAAATTCAGCCGCGCATTCCGCTTCAAGGGATTGCTCGAAACAACGCGCACGCCGTGGCCGCTAACGTTTTCCGTGACGCCCTCCTGCGCAGGTTGGCGGACATCCAGACTGCAGAGATCCACCCTTACTGACAAGGGAATGCGTTGTTCCAACCGGCGCGCGATGGCTTGCATCGGACACTCCGCTGTCTTATGGAAAATTGGCTGGATGGGTGTCGAGGGTGGGAACGACGACAAGACCATTATACGCCTGTCAGCAACGGATTAAGCAGGTGTTCCAAAACGGCACTAGGCATTGGTTCACAAGGATCCCGAGCCTCCGCGGGTGTTGGCGAACCGGATACACGATAGTACTCAAGACCTATCGACGCGTAGGGGAGCCCGCGAGAACATCGGTTCAATTCAGAGAAGTCTAATCTGCGTTCCCTCTCTGGAGTGGTTATCCTCAAGTTTCTGGCAAAGAGATAAAGTGGAGGTCGCCCGTGAAACTGTTTAGTTTGGTGAAGATACCGGCCGTCGTATTGGGCTTCGCGGCCTTGGTGGTCTTCGCACCCACGGGCAAGGCGCAATCGGAAGTTAGCCCTGATCACTTCGACGGAACAGACCCTTGGGAGATCGCTGCCCGGAAACCTGTGGCTGCGAAAGCTAAGGCGACACCGGCAATTGGTTCATACCAAGCCCGGAACAAGAAGACTGGCTCTGAGGCGACCATGCAACTTGCTTCGACGCGCGAGCTCTCGAAGTCCATGCCACACGATGCAGTGGCTGTTCAGGACAAGCGCAAGGTGGCGGTTCGTAAATCAGATAAGGAATAACTTCCAGAGCCTTTTTTCGCTGCCAAGTGTGAATAGACGACCGTCGCGTGCGTTTCGGAAACGTGTGCGTCACCGGCGGCCTGCGCTTGCTGCGGTTGTTGAGCGCCAGAAAACAGGGTTTTGAATAGTCAGTGACTTCCCCCGAGAAATCCAAGTAACATCTTGCAGTTCCTGGACAACCTCAGCGTGAGGTAGGAATGCCTCCAGAAGGCATGCGTCGCAGCAGCCGAATTCCTCGAGAAATTGCAATCCTGTTGGTGGGCAGCGACATGGAAGGCAAAATGTTTTCTGAGCAGACCAAGACGGTCCTGCTCAGCCGCCATGGCGCAGGCATTGTTTCGCAATATGCACTTTCCGCAGAGCAAGAACTAATCCTTCGCAGGCTGGATACCGACAAAGAAGCTGAAGTTCGCGTCGTCGGCAACCTCGGCGCTCATGGCAAGAGCTACACCTACGGCGTGGCCTTCGTGAACCCGGAGACAGACCTCTGGGACATCAAGTTTCCCAGCATGACGGAGTCTGAAAGAGAAGCCAGCCGCGTGCTGCTTCAATGCAGCAGCTGCAAGGCCCGCGAAACAGTTGAGCAAAGCGACCTGGAATCGGACGTATACCTCGTCAACGAAGGAATTGTACGCACCTGCAAGAGCTGCGGGTCATCAACGTATTGGAGGAGGGCTGTTGACGATGCCAGCGGCGAACCTGTTCCGGCGGAAATCGCGCCTCCGGAAGCTCAGGAAACAGCGGAACCTGTTGAGGCGCTCCCGGCCGTGCCGCCAGAGACGGCCCCGGTGCAGCCCGCAGCGCGGATCGAAAACAAACGCAAACACATACGCACCAAAGTCAATTTCAAAGCATGCATCCGCAGCTCCGCCTATGGCGAAGATATCGTGACATGCGAGGACATGTCCCGAGGCGGCCTACGATTCAAAAGCCGGAAAGAATACATTGTGAAAACCGAAGTTGAAGTGGCCGTGCCCTACTCACCGGGTACACAGTCCATTTTTGTCCGAGCGCAGATCATTCACGTCACGGAACTGAAGCAAGAGAGACGATTCCGCTGTGGGATCAGCTACGCCAAGTCCTGACGGCGTGCCGTTTTCGAAGTTTCTGATGTGCGTTCGCGGGTTCTCTGAGTCTAGTTCTTCTTGGCTTACTTTAGCGAGGCCTCGACCTTACCTTTGAATTCCTTGGCCTTTGCGATCACCGACGGTTCATCCACCGTCAGAAGTTTTCTGTCGCGCATCACCACGCGGCCGCCGATGATTACCGTCTCCACGTCGCTTCCCTTCAAGGCATACGCCAACTGCGCATAAACGTCGTACATCGGCACGGCATTCGGCGCGTCCAGCCCGATGAGAATCAAGTCTGCTTTCTTTCCTGTTTCCACGGAACCAATTTCCTTCTCCATGTGCAGCGCACGCGCGCCTTCGATGGTGGCCATTTCAACGACAGCTTTCGCCCCCAGCGCTCGCGGGTCTATTTTAGTGATTTTCTGGAGCTTTGCCGCCAGATCCATTTCTTCCATCAAGTTCAAATCATTGTTGCTGCCGGCGGGGCTGTCTGTGCCGAGGCCGACGGCAATGCCTGCAGCGCGCTCTTCGATCACCGGAGCGACGCCGCTCGCCAGCATCATATTGCTCGAAGGATTGTGCACGCAGCCCACTTGCCGCTGCGCCAGGATCTTGCGGTCGGTCTCGTCGACCCAGACGCAATGCGCCGCGAGCACGTCGGGCCCAAGTATTCCGAGCTTATCGAGATACTGCACTGGCGTGGTGCCATTTTTCTCGCGGCTATCGTTCAACTCTTTCTTCGTCTCTCCGACATGAATCAGTATGGGAGCGTTGTGCTTCCTGGCGAGCGCAGCAGAGTCCTTCAATGTCTTCTCGGAATCGGTGTAGATCGAGTGGGGCGCCACGGCGGCGTGAATCAACGGGTCGCCTTGCCAGCGCTTCAGGAATTTTTCCGTGTATTCGAGCATTGCGTCGTTGGTTTTATTGTCTGGAGCGGGAAAGTCGAGGATTGTTTCGCCTAGAACGCCGCGCATGCCGGCGGCCTTTGTTTCCTCGGCGATGGCGTCCTCGAAATAATACATGTCCGCGAAAGTCGTCACACCCCCGCGAATCTGCTCCGCTGCGGCCAGCCGTGTGCCCCAACGCACAAACTCCTCGGTCACATTCTTCGCTTCGGCCGGGAAAATGAATTTCGTCAGCCATTCTTCCAGAGTTACGTCATCCCTTAGCCCGCGCAATAACGTCATGGGCACATGGGTGTGGCCGTTGATGAACCCAGGAAGAATCAGTTTGCCTCGCGCATCGATCTTTTGGCGCAAAGCGGAGACTGGCGCTGGCGCCGGATCCGACGGCGACAATTTCATCTCCGCGCACGGCGATAAATCCGTCCTCGAGGATACGGCGACTCGGGTCCATGGTGACGATCGTGCCGCCCGTGATCAGTAAATCTACAGATACCCCTTGCTTGGATGGCGCCTGCGCATGAGCGGAGGAAATGAGGAAGAGTTCAATCGCGCCACAAAGCACGCGAGTTGAAATCGACTTGAACTTCGCGCCGGGATTTATCATTTCGGCTTTTCCCTCTTATAGGTTGGAGGAGTCGAATGGTTTGGGGAAGAGATCTTTCATCTGAATGGTCTCGGTCTTGCCCTTGAGGTTCGCCATGATTACGGGAACATCGCCGCAGAATTCCCAGATCAACTGGCGGCAGGCACCACAGGGAGGAGTAAGAGTATCTCTATCCGTCACCACGGAAATGGTCGCCTTCGCTAATGGCTTTAAGTATAGCGACGCGTTCGGCGCAAACGGTGAGGCCGTAGGTAGCGTTCTCAACGTTGCATCCGCCAAAAATTCGTCCGGAAGTGGCGCGAAGCGCGGCGCCCACGCGAAAATTCGAGTACGGCGCATGCGCGTTTTCCCTCGCCTGCCTAGCAGCAGAAATCAGGGTATCGTATTCGCTCATGCGATCGCCTCCGCAATTCTCGGAATGACCGCTTTCAGCAAGCCGATGAATTGTCCCTTTACGCGCTCGGCGGTCTCCAGCACTTCAAGGTGGTTGAGCGGCTGATCCAGAATTCCCGCCGCCGCGTTCGTCACACAGGAAATGCCTAGCACCCGAATGCCGCTGTGCCGCGCGGCAATCACTTCCGGACCGAGGAGTCCCGCGTATACGCCCTCATACATCCCAATGCCGAGGCGGTTTGCTTCGCCGACGGTCATTTCGCGAAAGCGTTTGTCGTAAGCCGAGGTCATGTCGTGAAATCGCAGGCCGAATCTCTCGTCGTTCGGCCCGGTCAGCGGATTGACTCCCTGCAGATTGATGTGATCGCTGATCACTACTAGGCGACCCTGCGAGAATTCGCGTTTAATGCCGCCCGCGGCGTTGGTGAGGATCACGGCTTTTACTCCCATCCGGGCGAAGACGCGGATGGGAAAGGCTACTTCCTTCGCGGAATAGCCTTCGTATAGATGGACACGGCCCTGCATCCCGGCAACGGGTATCGCCCCCACTTTCCCGGTGACGAGCTTTCCCGCATGGCCAATGGCTGTCGATTGAGGAAAGTGCGGAACTTTCGCGTAGGGAATCTTGGCGGCGCTGGTAAATTCGTCGCCGAAAGCGCCAAGTCCAGAACCAAGAACCAGAGCGATCTTGGGCCGCAGAACTGTCTGAGCAAGAATGAAATCGGCAGCTTCGCCTGCACGCTCGTACTCACCGAGAGCCGATCTGGTTTTCGTCACGGCGGAGACTGACTCATTGGGGATAAGGTCTTTCTTTGGTTTTTTCTTGCCCGTTTTTTGAGGGCTCATGTCAGCATCCCGACAATGGCGGCGGACATCAAATTGGCCATGGTTCCAGCGAGCATGGCGCGAATACCGAATCTGGCAAGTTGGCCGCGCTGTTCGGGGGCGAGTGCCCCGATGCCGCCGATCTGAATGCCGATAGAACTGAAATTGGCGAAGCCGCAAAGAGCGAAGGTGGCAATTGTAAACGAACGCGGGTCAAGCACGCCCTTCATTGTCCCTAGTTGGGCGAAGGCCACAAATTCGTTGAGCACCATGCGCGTGCCCAATAAATTGCCGATTTGTGCGGCATCGCGCCAGGGAACTCCGATCAGCCAAGCCACTGGTGCAAGGACCCAGCCAAAAATTTGCTGAAGGCTGTAGGGAAACCATGAGATATGCATGTGCGTCCACCCCATCATGGCGTTGAGGAGAGCAAGCAAAGCAAGAAATGTAATGAGCATGGCCCCGACGTTCAGCGCGAGATGCAGCCCGTCAACCGTCCCGCGCGAGATGGCACCGAGAATGTTAGATTCCTTCTCCATGGCGGGCATTTCCACGCGGCCCGCCGTGAGCGGCTCCTCTGTCTCGGGAACCAGCATCTTGGCCATGAGCAGGGTGCCGGGTGCCGTCATAATGACAGCGGTTAAGAGATGTTTGGCCTCGGCGCCGCCAACCTTCATGTATGCAGCCATCATACCGCCAGAGATGTGGGCCATGCCGCTGGTCATGACGCACATCAATTCGGACCTAGTAAGTTTCGGGAGAAAGGGCCGAATAGTAAGCGGAGCTTCGGTTTGCCCCATGAAGATGCTGGCAGCGACATTCAGGGACTCGGCTCCGCTCGCGCCCATGACACGGGTCATAATCCAGGCAGCAACGCGGATGATCAGTTGCATCACCCCAAGGTGATAAAGGACCGCGAAGAACGCAGCAATGAATATGATGGTTGGCAAGACTTGGAAGGCAAAGATGAGGCCCAGGGAAGAATTGGTCTTACCAAGTTCACCGAAAACAAAAGCGGAGCCGATGTAGGAAAAGCTCAGGAGTTTCGTCGCGTACTTGCCGGCCTCCTCGAAGAGCCAGCGCCCGGTGTCCGAGCGCAGCACAAAGAAGCCAAGGACCAACTGGAGACCGAGACCCCAGGCGATAGTCTTGAGCTTGATCGAGCGGCGATTGGTGGAGAACAACCACGCCAGGCCCAAGATCACGGCCATGCCGAGCACTCCGGTGAAACGTCCCATTCCTTCTCCTTTTTTGTGCTGCTCGCTATCGCCCCTAGAATTGTCCGCGCGGAACGCTGGTACTGATTCACTTCAAATGGTCAACCAGCCAATCGGTCCAACGGCGATAAACGTCCGCCTGTCGAACCGGGTCGTTGGGAAAATGTCCGCTGACGGGGTAAGCAAAAAATCGGACGGGCACGCCATTGTCCTTCAGCGCATGGAATAATTCATAGGACTGGGTGACGGTTACGCGAAAATCGCCGGTGTCGGAAAGAATCAGCGTCGGCGTCTTCATTTGTGCGGCGTAAGTGATGGGAGATTGCTCGCGGTAAGCCTTAACGTTGTCTCCCACGTAGGGAGAACCGTTGAATATGTAACGCTCCGTAACATTGAAGTCGGCTAGGTTGTACTGGTCGTACATATTGGTCACTGCCGCGCCGGCCACCGCGACCTTCCAGATCTGATAGTGCCCTATGAGCCAAGTCGTCATATATCCGCCATACGACCAGCCGGAAACGGCGATACGGGTTTCGTCCACGAATCCCAGTTTCTTCACCGCGTCGATGCCTGCTATCACGTCGCGCCCGGGGCCGTCTCCCGCGTCGTTCCAGATGGCGTGCGTGTAAGCATTTCCGAGGTTTTCGCTACCGCGGTAGTTCGGTTCGAAGACCATGCAATCCTGCGCAGCCACAAACTGCGGAAGAAAACTGTATTGCGTGGTGGTCGCGGCGCGCGGCCCGCCATGAATAATCAAGACGAGAGGGTATTTCTTTCCCTTCTGAAAACCCGGTGGATAGATGAGTACTCCGTCTTCGTGGAACTTGTCGGGCCCCTGCCATTCGAATCGCTCCGTCCGGCCTAGCGCCAGCGCCGCAATCTCCTGATTGTTGTTCGTCAGGCGTATCGGCGCCTCATTGGGCGAGGCCATGTAATACAGTTCGGAGGGCTGGTTGGGCGTGCTCCCAGCGAAAGCAATACCGCCATTACGGCCCACAGTTGCGTCCACCCAGAACGACCACGAAGGGCTGACATCACCCAGAGGAAGCTTCTTCGCCGCGCCACCCAGCGGCAGCAGCCACAACCCAACCTGCGCTCCATCATGTCCACCAACCAGCAGCGACTTTCCGTCCGGCATCCAGATCGCGCGCAGAATGTTTCTGTCGATCGCGCGCGTGGCGTCTTGCCCGTCGCCCCCCGACGCCGCAGTCACAAAAATTTCATTTTCGTTGGCGCGGTCGCCGTCCCTCGGATACCAGTACGCCACCTGCGAACCGTCCGGCGAGAACAATCCGAAACCTTCGTACTTTTCGTGGCCGGTAAGTTTTCGCGTTTCGCCGGCATCGACGTTTAGGATTTGTACCGTCCGCCGATCGCTGTCGCCGGAGTGCGGATCCTCCTGTCTTGTAAAGGCGAGGAGTTTTCCGTCGGGTGACCAGGAAATGGGCGAAGACGGCGAACTCGGCGGAAGGACCTTGGGAAGGCTCCAGGAGCCGGAGGTGAGGCGGCGCGGTTTCCCTCCATCCGCAGCGACAAGCCAGATGTGAGATGGCGCGGGAGCCTTTGTTTCCAAGTAACCGTTGTCGCCAATTTCGAATGCATCGAGATGCTTTTCTATGTCTTTCTTGTTCTCTGGGTCGTCGGCGGTTACGTAAGCGATTTCTCCGCTGATCGGCCGCCACGCAAATTGCTCAACGCCGCTGGGTGCATCCGTAATCTTCAGCGCATCGCCGCCGCTCATCGAAAGAACGAAGATCTGCGCCTTCTCCTCTTTTGCGGGGCCAACGGCAGCAAGGAAGGCGATGCGGTCTCCCGCGGGGGACCAGCGCGGTGAACCGACATCCTTGCGATCATGGGTCAAGGCGCGGGAGGCAGCGGTTGCGATTTCGTGCAGAACCAGATCGCGATCGTTGCGGTCTTGCTCCATATTCATGCGCGACAAAACGTAAACGATGGACTTTCCGTCGGGCGAGATTTGCGGGTCCGAAACAGAAACGGCTTTGCCAAAATCAGCGAGCTGGATCCGCCGGGCTTGCCCCCTTACTCCTTGCTGACAGAGAATACAAACAACCGGCAGGAGTAACGCCAAAAACATTTTCCCGGAAACCGCGGCTGCCAAATCCAGCAATCGCGTAATCTTCTCCTGATTTCTATTCCACTCGCGTGCGGTCATTCCTTTTTCCTCCGGCGCATGCATCAAAGATTCGAGCGACCTGACTAAGCCCCGAGAATCCGGCGAATCAGCGGCTGCTTCTCGCGCGGAGTTTCTTCGCTGATGTGGTAGCTCTCCGCGATGCGGCTCTTCGCCTCGGGAAGTGTGGCGTCGCTATTGTAATGAATCGTGGCCAGCGGTTCCCCTTTTTCCACGCGATCGCCGATCCGTTTGTGGAATTCGAGGCCCACGCCGTGATCGATTTTGTCTTCCTTCTTTTCGCGGCCTCCACCAAGCATGGCGAGCGCGATGCCAAACTGCTCGCAGTTCGTGCCAGTAATGAACCCGCTGGCGGAACTCACCACGTGGAAATGCAGGCGGGCGACGGGCAGGCGTTCCGGCTCGTCAACGACACGCTCATCGCCGCCTTGCAAGCGAATTCCTTGCCGGAATTTTTCCAGTGCTTGGCCGGTCGCGATCATGGTTTCAGCAAGGCGGCGGCCTTCTTCCACGCTCTTAGTTCTCTCGCCGAGATAAAACATCCAAGCAGAGAGGTCGAGGCTCAGGTCGCGCAGATCGGCGGGGCCGCGGCCTTTGAGAACTTCAATGGACTCAGCGATCTCGTTCGAATGGCCGGCCATGCGGCCAAGAGGCTGATCCATGTCGGTGATAAGGGCCACCACTTTTTTGCCCATGCGCTTGCCGGTTTCCACCATGACTTCGGCGAGGCGTATGGAGTCTTCTTCTTTCTTCATGAAAGCGCCGGAACCTGTCTTCACGTCGAGGACCAAAGCATCGATGCCTTCGGCAAGTTTCTTGCTCATGATGGACGCGCAGATGAGGCCGATATTCTCAACAGTGGAAGTCACGTCACGCAGCGCATAAATCTTTTTGTCGGCGGGAGCAATCTCGGCAGTCTGCCCAATCAACCCCATGCCGCATTCGCGCAGAACCCTGCGAAATTCTTCGAGGGACAAATTTACGTTGAACCCCGGAATCGCTTCCAGCTTGTCGAGAGTGCCGCCGGTGTGGCCCAGGCCACGGCCGCTGATCATCGGAACTGTAAGTCCCCCAGCCGCAACGATCGGAGCAAGAATGAGGGAAGTCTTATCGCCAATCCCCCCCGTGGAATGTTTGTCCACCTTCTTGCCCGGAATTTCGGAATGATTCAGGACTTCTCCGGAATACAGCATCACTTCGGTGAGGGCCGCGAGCTCGGAGCGGTTCAGGCCGCGGATCCACACGGCCATCAGCCACGCGGCCATCTGGTAATCGGGGATTTCCCCCCGGATGTAACCGGAAACCAGAAAATTGATTTCCTCGCGGGAAAGTTCTCCGGAATCACGTTTCTTGCGGATCAGGTCGACGGCGCGCATGGTTTGGAAAGCGAGTCGCGAGCGTAACATCCGCTTTGTGCAGCGTCAACGCGCTGAGAACGCTGGGCGCAGCAACCGCTACAGCGGCTGCTGCACGTCTGGAGGCAAATTGGTCACCTGGCCGGAAACCGCATGCCAGCCGCTGGGCGTACTGATGTACACATGAATGGCGCGCATCTGATTGCTGATGATCTGGCTTTTGACGATTCTCCGAGAGGACCACAGGCAAGTTGCGACCGCAGTATCTTGGAAGATGCGAACTTTGATGTCCGAGGCGATGAACGATTGATACTTCGCGGAGGGTGATTCGACCGCCTCGATCCACTGCGCTCGATCGACCGGCTGACCGTGAGAGAGGGCCCCGGCGAATTCATCGCTGTACACGCGCCGAAAGAAAGCGCCGGCGTTCGACTGAATAGCCCGCGCGGCTTCTCTCTCGAGACTGACGATCTCCTGCCGTTGCAATTCGGGATCGACGGCGGATGCCGTGTAACAGCGGTCAACACACGCCTGGCGCCATCTTTCTTGCGCTTGCCATGAGGGGCCAAGGACCAACGCGATTGCCAAAGCCACGGTATGCCTAATCTTGATCATCTTGGAATGCCTCCCTCAAGGAGTGACGGAATCCCGCCGGACTAGCTCAGGAAAAGGGCTGCTGTTGACACTCTATGGTACGGAAAGAAGAATGCCTTTTTCCACCGCGTACGTGACGCGCGTGTTGTGAACGACAAGCTTTCGTCTAGGGAGCGCTTACGCGGGAGCGGCTTGGAGAGGTGGGTGCATCTCGATGGTGCCGAGTTGCGGCTTGCGCCTGGGATTAAGTTTGCGGGGCGCTGCGCGGCCTTGCGTCAGAGAGATCCTTATCATTCCATACGTTTCGAGAGTGGAGACATGTTTCACAGAATCTATTGGAAACGTGAAATCTGTATCTTTCTCGATCTGCTAGAATAATCTGCCTCAACCACGGTCATCCAATCGAGTTTTGATTTCATAGGAGGATGTATGATCGACGTTTTCAGCCGGGGCCCCGAAGCCATCAATCCAATCCCGTTTTCCCGACGGACGTTTCTGGCGAGGTCATCGTATTTAGGAGCGATGTACGGAGTCGCCAGGCTGCTCCCGATGCCCGCGTTGGCGGCGGAGTTGGCAGAAGACTCGCGCATAGCCCAAACGCCGCTTGTGGATAAGGGCTTCGCATCGGTTAGAAAGATCGGTGAAGGGCTGTACGCGACGATTTCTGATCCCTCGAAAGGCTTCCAGACGGTTTGCAATGGGGGATTCCTGGTTGGCAAAGACGGCGCGCTGTTGATCGAGGGATTCATCAGCGTGGCCGGGGCTGCCTTCCAGATGGATGCTCTCCGGATGGTTAGCCAAGTATCCGTCAAGGGTGCTCTGGACACGCACTATCACTTCGATCATTCCATGGGGAATGCGTTCTACGGTGCCAACGGAATTCCTCTGTGGGCGCATGCCAACGCGGCAAAACGCATTGTGGAGAGCTATGGGGGGCTCCAAGGAGCCGACAAGGCCGCCTTCGTGGGCCCCCTCGAGAAGGCGGTCAAAGAGGCTAAGACGGAAACGGCACGGAAACACCACGAAGACTATCTGGCCCATGTGACGACTGTGTTCGACGTTTCAAACTCCACAGTTCTGGCCCTTCCGAATCGTCCGATTGATCCGGCGAAGTTGCCGATGAAGGTGGATTTGGGTGGAGTGACGGCTATAATCGAAAGCTATCCCGGGCATTCTGGCACGGACGTAATCGTGCGAGTTCCGGAACAGAACGTCGTCTATGCGGGCGATCTGCTGTTTTCCAACATGTACCCGGTCTGCTTCGACACCCAAGCCACCGTGTCCGGTTGGAGACAAACTTTGCAATCATTCGCCTCCTGGAACAAGGACACTCTCTTCATTCCCGGTCATGGACCGATTTGTGGTCAGGAGGGGATTGCGCTCCTGCGGGCACTCTTTGACGACATCGAAGAGCAGGCGCAAAAAATGCACAAAGCGGGCGTGCCGGCGGCGGAGGCCGCGGATCTTTACGTTGTTCCGGAAAAATACAAGAACGTCGCCATTTTTTCCTGGGACTTCTCCATCGCACCTACGATTACGAAGTTGTACGCAGAGTGGGGAGCCAAGTAGCAGTATCGGCGCCGCCATAAGGGAACGGCGCCCGCGAAGCCAGGACGCTAGCCGGGAAGGACGTTCTCGAAGCTGCGAATGACAACCTCAGTTGGCGAAGATGAGTGGCTATCGCGCTCACATAGGATCGCTTGCATCCCCACGGACTGCGCCGCTTCAATTTCCTTCATCGCGTCGGAAATGAACAAAAACTGGTGCGGCGCATGTTTAAACGCATCGGCGATTTTCATGTAGCTTTCTCCTTCGGTTTTCGCTCCCACGCCGGTATCGAAGAATGCGGAGATGTATGACGTCAGATCGCCTGAGGCCGTGGTGCGAAACAGGTTTTGCTGCGCGAGGACGCTCCCCGAAGAATAAATGCAAATCAATCTGTTCTGCCGCCGCCATCGTTCGAAAGCGATCGGCACATCCGGAAAAACTGCACCGTGCAATTCCCCGCTAATGTATCCATGCTGCCAGATTTTCCCTTGGAGAGACTTCAGCGGCCTGCACTTGCTGTCCCGGATGATCAGCCATTGGCTGTAAGCCACGATTGATCGAAGCCGCGCTTTTTCCGGATGATCCATCCATACCGGCGGTTCAAGGCCGCCGCGCTCGTCCACATCGTGTTGCGCGCGCAAATCCTGAATCAAAGACTGAATCTCTTCATGTTGAGAGTTCTCTTGAAGAAACGATTCGAGCTTGCGACTCGCATAGGGGAAAAGCGTTTGGTAAACGAATTCGACGGGAGTTGTCGTGCCTTCGATGTCCAGCAGAATGACGCGGGTCTGGCGTGCGTCGATCAGAGGCACGCCGGCTATTTCGCCGCCGTTTGCGGCGGAATGTATCGGGGACCCCAGCAAACGGGTTCGTAGTTCCGGTCCACGCCACTGCTTGTGTAATGGGGCGTCCAGCCGGCTTTGTCCTGAAACAGGCGGATAGCGCGAATGCGGCGATCTCCGCAAAGATCGAACCAGTGCAGCGTCCCGCGTGGAACGCGAATCAAGTCTCCGGCTTCCACTTCGATCGCTACCACCGGGCCTTGCGACGGATGAATGTGGAACAAACCGCGTCCAGCGACGATGTAACGCACTTCGTCTTCATCGTGCGTGTGTTCAATGCTGAATTTTGCGAGCATCGCATCCAGCCCGGGAGTATCCGAATTCACATCGATCACGTCCGCCGTGACGTAGCCACCTTGGCGCTTGAGTTCTTCTATTTGCTCGCGGTAGGCGCTCAACACTTGGTCCGCAGAAGCATCCGAACGCAGGTCCACAGGGGATTCCCAGCGCTCGTAGTTAATGCCAATCCCCGCGAGGTATTCGCGAACCTCACCGTGTTCGCGGAGCGAACGGTTCTCGTCGGGGATTCGGAGGACGGCCATGGCGTTAAACTCCCAGGTTCTGCTGCGCGCGAATCACCCGCTCTGTGCAGCGCCCGAGCGAACCAGCACTTCCATCAGGAATTCCAGAATTTCAACATGGCGCTTGGCCTCCTGCAAGCCAGCACCCCAAGTATATAGCCCATGCTCTCTCAGAAGAAATCCATGGATGCCGGGGTTCTCGCGCAGGGTCTTCGAAACGTGCTCGCCTAATTCAATCATGTACTGTGAATTTTCAAGAATCGGCAGCCACTCGCGATGCTTGTGCGTTCGAACGCCTTCCAGCCCCTTCAGCATTTCGTATCCTTCAAGCGCGATGCCGCCTTGTGCCGCGTGCGAGCCCGAAAGGACCGTGCTCCAAACCGAGTGAGTGTGCAAAACTGCGTCGGCATCCACACCGCGCACGATAGCGAGATGGAGCAGGGCTTCCGCCGAAGGCCGGCCATCGCCGTGAACGACGTTAGCGGCTTCATCCATCTCCAGAAACTGCTCTGGCGTAAGGTTGCCCTTGTCCAAGCCCGTTGAAGTAATCGCCAGCCGCAGCGGCTCGCGGGAAATAACCGCGCTAAAGTTTCCACTCGTCCCCAGCACCCAGCCTCGTGAATGGAATCCTCTGCCAATTTCCGCCAGGCAAGCTGCTACCTCGGCGAAGCGCGTACCATTCGGGCTCATTAGTCCTATTGCTCGAGGATTGTGTGCGCGTTTGTTGCGTTTCTTGGTTTTCTTCATGGGCGCTGCTCATTCGTCCGGCAGACTTCAGTCTTCCACATTGCCGGCGGCTTGAAAAGGCTGGAAGGTCCTTCTGCGACAAACTGTGCTGAACGGAAAAACTCTTGTAGCAGAATATGCGCGATTCTTCTTTCTCCATCGCCCGTCACTGCGAGGGGGGAGCCGAGCCGCGGCGGGAAATTTCCAGCGCCATGGCGCGCATCTCTTCGTGGATCAGCCCGTTGGTGGCAAGAATGACCGGGCCGCCAAGTTGGTAAGGATTCCCGGCAAAATCGGTCACTTTGCCGCCGGCTTCTTCGACCAGCAGAACGCCGGCAGCAGTGTCCCATTTCGCAAGGCCGAATTCCCAGAAACCGTCAAAGCGCCCGGCTGCCACAGAGGCGAGATCGAGCGCGGCGGAACCATCGCGACGGACTCCATGAGAGTGCTGCGTGAAGTCGCCATAATATTGAAGATTGGGGCTGAGCTTTCGGTTGCGTACAGGAAAACCAGTACAGAGCAGGCTCGTCGAAAGCGTGGCGTTCTTTGACACAGATATTTTCTTGCCGTTGAACGTGGCGCCTTCGCCGCGTGCGGCAGTGAAAAGTTCATTGTAAAACGGATTGCAGACTGCGGCAGCGAGAAGCGTATCTCGCTGCGCGAGAGCGATCGAAACACAGAAGCACGGATAGCCATGAGCGAAATTCGTGGTGCCATCCAGCGGATCAACGTGCCAGCGAAATTCCGAAGCCGAAGAGCTCTCATGCCCCGTTCCCTCTTCGGCGGCAATAGCATGCTCGGGAAAGTATTTCGTCAGCCGCTCAACAATCAGCCGCTCCGAGCGTTTGTCAGCCTGCGTGACAATATCGACCTCGTCGCCTTTGTAAGCAATGTCCAACGGTCGCGACAATTCTTCGACCAGGACTTTTCCGGCTTCCTGGGCGATCTCGATGGCGGCGTGAAGATAATTCTCGGGCATTTAGCGATTCCTCGCGCGCTCTAACGTCGCCCAAGCTAGGGCGCAGGGCGCTGCGCCACTACAAGAAATGCTGGTTGCAGAGGCTCCCCCACTTTACCACTGGCGGCAAGCTAGGCTCGCTCAAAGGAAGAGGCGTCAGCCACGCGACGGAGATCCGCTTATTTCACTTTTCGGCAATTTGCGGCTTGATCGGCACTTAACTACAAGTTCGTATGCTACATTTGTTGGTATCAACCATTGACCGTGGTTGAGCCCCTCTCCTAACTGCGCCGACGCGCAGCGTCTTCGATGACTGGGACCAGGGGATCAAACGGCCATGTCGAAACCAAGGAAACCCAAAGTCGCAAGACCGGTTGATTCCCGAAGGGATTCCCTTCAACCCGCTCAACTCTTCCGGGTCGTCGCGGAGACTGCGACGGACGGCATCATCACCATAGACCAACGAAGTACCATTCTCTTTGTCAACAAGGCGTCTGAAAGGATATTCGGATATCCAGTTTCCGAGATGATGGGTCGCGAAGTGACGATGCTGATGCCCGACTACCTTCGCGAGACGCATCGGAAGTCCGTCGGGCGATACCTGCGGAGGGGAAAGAAGCATATTTCGTGGACGGCGATCGAACTAAGAGGGCTCCACCGCACAGGAAAAGAAATTCCCCTTGAAGTCTCCCTGGGGGAGCATGTCCATGGAAAAAGGCGCATCTTCACGGGGATAGTCCGTGACATTTCCCAGCGAGAACAATCTGAGGCCCTGCTGCGTCAGTCCGAAGAGAAATACGCCAGCATGGTGCATTCGAGCCCGGACGCCATCACCTTGCGGAGTCTCCCCGACCGCCGATACCTGGAAGTCAATGAAGGGTTCACTCGCCTCACGGGCTACACCACCGAAGAAGTTCTGGGAAAGACGCCTGCGGACCTGAACCTTTGGGTGGAACCGGAAC
>WNFQ01005700.1_pt1 | contig 18661 bp, 23 predicted proteins | sample 5400171 | NCBI WGS metagenome assembly WNFQ01 (sample SAMN13153356, study PRJNA577476) | soil metagenome | isolation source: 20 cm soil under Madrone tree | place: USA:California | collected 2016-06-14 | reverse complement strand
GCTCTGACTCAGTCCCTATGACTGTGGGATAGTCACTTGCCATATTAGGGCAAGTTCCCCCACGCTCCCACTCATCATTGCTGCGATCAAGCCGCACTGATTCGTGTACGCGTGAGTCATTTCTCGTCTGCGGACTGCGATCTCTTTTTCTACGGACTCATCATAATACTGCGCTCATGCTCCCGCATTTCCGCAACTATACACGCGTCGCTGCCGCCGCAGTACTCCGCAGTAGGTAGAGTAGTATATAAGACCACTTGTAAGTAGCCCAAGTCCCCCCAGACTTGGTCTCATCATATAAATCAGGACCTTAAGCCTCCCTTTGTGATCCCTCACCTCTAAGCGACCTGTCTTCGTATAAGACAGCTTTGTATACAGGGTATACATCTTTACAAGTGTTGTAAAGTTAGATGTTGTTAGATCACTTAGCGTAAGTATCCCACTGTGATAAGTACTTACGCGATTACGCAAGTCTGTGTGTAACACTTATAGCTGGGCTTTCTCAGTACAAGCACACCATTGTATTCATCACTACCCATTTCCTTAATACTATAAAGATTTTGGCAAGGCATTTAAAGCAGGTGTGTGGTTCAGGAATGATCCAGGTCCTTAGATTGGCAGGGCAGTTGTTTATAAACTGCAAGTGGATGCACACATTAATGGCAAAGAGGCTGGTCCTACTGCCAGCTTTCCTGTAGGGAAGTTTAATGATGGATATATGCAAATCCCTGATCTTTAAACTCAGTTCCTATAAGTCTCTTTCTGCCAATCAACATTGCTCAAACAGTGTGAATTTCCCTTTAACATCTCCATTTGACTGTCAAAGTGAGCATGGCTCAGAGCAGCAGAATGGAATGGGTAGCTCAGAGCGCCCGTCCAGAGATACTTGTCTCACAAAAGTGTTTCATATCATTTGATTACTGTCAGCACATCACTGTGCAATGCATTCAGTACATACATTAGTCATGTAGCTAGTCTTACCATAGTTGTGGGCCACAGGGCCCCTTTTCATACATTTATACTATCAAGTACCATTCATGCTCCCTCAGTTCTCATGCTGTATGCACAATACTGAGGTGAGCATAGTATTTCCCTTGTATACAACATACATACTGACTTAGCATAGACTGTATTGTCTATCTAGGTAAATATACATAGTTCTTATGCTGTATGCATAATACTGAGACTGTATTGTCTATCTAGACATCATGCACATCCATGTTTACTCACCTCCCTAACTATCTAGTTTGCTACATTGACAACCAAGATGGTATCATTAAGCTAGTAGTTCCTGTATGCATGCATATATCTGCATTGGCTACAAGTGCCTGTAAGAGGGTACATAAGCAAAGGTCTTTTGAGATGTTCTGAGCTGTAGGGTTTTGACTTACAGTCATGGCAGCCATAATTGTCCACATTATAGGTTTGGTTTTAGGTACTATCTACAGTGCAGAAGTCTAGATGAGGCATAGCTAATGTTTTGGATCTCTAGCAACAGGGGTTGGATTTTCCAGTATGCAAACATGGTGACTTATTGATATTAATTACCCATCTGCTCCTTCTGTCCATGTCATTGATCAGACTAGCATACTTTGTTTGCAACTAGTTTGTCCACAATCCTGTGGCATATATTTTCTAAACTCTCAACCAATTTGCTAGTAGAATGAGAAAGGTCAACAAAGTCACCAGTGCTCCATTTAAAAATAGCTTTAATCAACTATGCATTAGGGTCATTCATCAGTCCATCAAATAACATGAAGTGGTCTTCACACCCACTAAAATTGCTGATTCTAAAATTGCTAACTCATCAACAATGACCTTTGGCCCTTTCTGTGGTGATAAACCAAACATAAATGCTTGAAGGACTAAGTGTAGGACCTCATCTCCTTGCACCTCTGGCATCATAGGACATAAAGTCAGTTATTGGAAGCCTAAAAGGCAAAAATCTGGCTCCTCTGTCACTTCTGGGAGGATCTCTACAGTCTCTTTCTTCCTTCAAGATGTCATAGTCTTGAAGGACAAGCCTCCTAGCTGGGCTAAAATCACTGCCTATGACTGTATTTCATCTTGTATTGGATATGAGTGCTATACTTCAGTTAATAATGATAATAGAAATAAGGATGTTGATGATGAGAAGAAGGAGAAGAAGGATAAGGGCATTGTTGATTAAGAATAGATCTACTGCAGTTGTTTTTATATCATTTTTTGTGATCATTATCAGATTTTCTTGCTGTCCCTTTACATCTTTGTCATGTTATTGCTGTTTCCATCAAACCCTGTCTTGTTTGATTTTTATACAAACTAGAAAAGAGGGCAAACATGGCAGTATGTAAGATGATGAGCAGCAAGAGAGGGAGGGATCACATAGCAAACAAGGTGACCAAGCAGAGGATGTAAGAGAGTGCACATGAGATGGGGCTTCAAGGACAAAAACAGATGGGCAGATAACATTTAGCTCTGCACATATCATGCTACTTAACTACTTACAAACTATGTCTTAGGCCACTTATAGCAAGAAGAGCTGAAACTTTTCAGGGTTTTCCAGGTGTGACAGATGTAACATGACATAATATGGGTTTTTATTTAATATTTTTTTAGTGGTTGCCAGACAGTCACAAGGTACACAATGCTAATGATGCATGTGACTACCAGTTGGACTGACTCTGAGTGCACAACTTGGGAGTTTGAGAGTTCTCATAAATACCTGAACTTGTGGTGGCAGTACCACCTGCCCATTGTGTTGCTGCAGTTCTTGTTGGTCATCCTGTTGGCTCTGTAGATCAGACATAGCACCAAAGTGAGAAAGGAAAGAGGGGGAACAGAAAGACAAGTGATGGTGAAAGTGGGTGAAAAAAAAATCAATGATTGACAGTCATGTGCATCATTACACATCACATATCTTGTGACTGTCTGGCAACACCAAAAAAATAAAAAATAAAAAACTCATATTATGTCATGTGACCCCTGTCACATATGTTACATCCATCACACCCGGAAAACCCCGAAAACTTTCAGCTTATAAGGTACTGGTGAGTAATGATACAATCTCGAGATGACAATTTGACATTGCACCTTCCTCCACACCACACTTTCAGGTAGACCTTGACAGTGGGACACTTGACAGAAATACATATATATATATTGCTTTAAATGGGTGGCAGATAGTCTCAAATAGAACCCAAAACTCCACTGGGTCACAGCAAGCACCGAAATCATAAACGTTCTCCGGTACCATAGTTAAGTGTTACTCCCACGCGCGCGTGGCACCGCCTGCGGTTGTCCGTTGTCTTGTCATGCGATCGGCGTCGGAGGGACGGAATAGCGTGGGGTAGCGGGCACGGAGTATCGGTATAGCTTGCGGTTCCAACCAAAGCTGATTGGTGAGTCGTTCATGGGGCTAACTGGCGCCGATGGAGCCAAAGAGAGCAGGCCAGAACCCGGCGTGAGCAGTGAAATGCAAACTGCGCGGCCCGCGAGCGTTTGTGGATCGAGTAACCTCAACAAGCCACCAGCATCCTCCTCCCCAGGGAGTGTAGCGAGTCTATTAATTGTCCAACAAAACTCAACAAAAAGAAAAACTAGCCAACAAGGAGGAAATCGGCACGTACATGCTTTGCAATGTCGGCAGCACAAGGAAGCCATCGCGAAACGCATCGTATTCTGCCACCTCGTCCAGAGCGTGGCGCGTATCGTCCGCATCGACAGCACGAGCAAAAACTGGGTCATTTGCTACCGCGCCGCGGAACACGCCCCGCAGCCGCTGCTTACATGCACCGTCGTCACCTGCGAGTGAGGGCAAGAGCCAGTACGGCATGCGCGCACAACGCCACAGCGGCCGAACGGACGCCGACTGCCAGTCGACAAGTGCGAGCTAAGGAGGTAGTGTAATTGAGTATCTTTTTCCGGGAATGGAGAAGAGCGGAACGCACGATGCGCGTAGGATCATCTGGCGCGACGACGATATTCTTCGGTCCGAGCTCGTGCAAATCAAGCGCATACCGTGCCAGCTCTGAGTCTGCGCTGTCAAGACCTTCACAGCGGCGTACTAGCTCGATAAGTAGCGTGACGGCACGTTCGACGATATCCTGCGTCTCGGCGAGCAGGGCCTGATAATCAGCTCCCGCGGGCGCACCTTGGGTGAAAAGCGCGCGGGTCGCAGCGCGCTCACGCTCGGCACAAGCGAGGAAGTATGCACGCGCTGTTGGGAAGGGACCGCGGTCGATCGAGAGCGCGGTTCGGCCTTCGATGTAAAAGCATGGGTGCGTGAGTGGGCCGAGGGGCGGAAGAGCCGGAGAGGGGGATGCTGGCGAAGGAGCGGATGGCGGGTCGCATGGCTGAGGGAGAGCAATGGAGCCTATGGCCGGGAAGTTGAGGTATGATAACTCGACCATGAATTGCGCGATCTGCGTAATCAACGAGTCCTGCGAGTCCGCAGGTAGGTCCTCGAAGATTGTGTCCAAACGGACACCAGAAACCTGCATGCATCGTGTCGGTTAGAACAAATCAAAAACAGAAAAGCGAGATCGTGCCTTCTCGAGGAACATATGTGCCCCCAGGGCATGGGAGTGATCGAGTTCATAGCTTAGGATTTTGGGTACGGGGATCGACGTCCGTTCTCGGACCCACTGCATCGTTGCAATCTGCAAAATAATCCAAGTTTTTTGTAAACAGAGAGTCGCTGGAAACGCAAGAGAAAGCGACGGACCTCTGATGTCATGATACGCGTGGGCACATGTGAGTCGGCAACGCGGGCAATGACATTATTGCCATCCTTCATGGCGACAGAGAATGTCTACGAGAAAGTGAAAGATTCGTGAGCGGGTAGATATCCAGACATGGCCACGCGATAAAGACTTGCCCTGCTCAGCGGGTCTACAGGAATGAGCATCGGTGGCACGGAATCGAAAGCACAGGGCTCACCTCTCCCGATGACATCGATCGACTCGACCGATCGTCCTAACGTCTGTTCGACGGTGCGTCCAAGCACGTCGAGCTCATCATCGCGAGGAAGAACAAGAGTAGGCACGGCGATCATTGTCCACTATGAAGGCGAACGGAGGAGAGATGGGAGATGGCGTGGGTGTGGGAAGGATAGGAGCTTTGGGGGGTTGTTTCCAATTGAAGACAGGGGATTAAAAAAAGGCATTTCGGAGAAAAGCAGGCCGAGTGCACGTGTGGGCGAAGACGCAGGGCCACAGGGTGAAACCAGTGATTGCGTGAAAGGAGAAAGACACACGGTCAATCCCGGCCCGGTCGAGATCTTGACCTGTCTGTATCATGTCCCACAGCCATTGGCACAAAATGTGAGGTCACTCTGCTTGACATCTCCTGCTGCCAGTCCTTTAAACAATAAACCGTGAAAAGTTCCGTTCGCATCCCATTCGCCACTCCGAACCACGCCTCTATCGCGAAGCAGGTCATCGAGGTCGATCAGGAGCTCCAGCCGCATGCTGTCATACGTGAACTCACCCTCGATGGTGATGCCTTGGTTGCGTACGTGCACTGCGTCATAAACACGCCTTTTTCTTGCCTTTGATTTCGTATTGCGCAGGACATTTTACACTTTGACAGTCCGACTGGCACGGCTTACACTCAATTCCTTTCTTGAAAACGTCGACCTCGTTGTCCGCACGATCGGTCACTTTGCCGATGATGCGGAACAGCAGTCAACATCCCATTCACACCCATAGGCCTAGTCGGCGTACGCGTATGCTGGCTAAACGCTAATCTACCACACCTTTGTACCCTCTTACATACACTACTGCTATCCAATCATACTTCATTCAGTTCTTCTTTCCTCGCCTTCCTCTGCTCCCAGAGAACCCAATCAAGATCACTTCCCTTCTGCCTCGCCCTCACCCGCGGCAGCTTTCTTCTTTTGTTTCTTGGTTTCTCTGAGCTTTTTCGTTAGCAGCTCCTTGAGATCTTCGTCCTCTAGCTCCTTCTCCGTCTTCACAACCTCCGGTCTATACCATACTGGCGGATGAGTCAGTAACGAAGGTCCACCAGAGAGCAGACCGATCGTGAAGTGGAATGCGGCGACGAAGGTATTGGGTGGCGTGTAACTACAACTTCTCGTCAACGTACTTCAAGGTTGCAAACGGGAAGGAAAGCGCACACGACTTCGTATGGCTTGACCAGACTATGTTGAACGGCCTCTTGCAGACCCATACGCGCCCGCTTCTCGTCCTCAAGCACACGCACATTGAATGGGAAAGGACCCGCTTTCTTTTGTACCTCTGAGAACACCGCACGCGAGGTCTTCATCTTGAGCTGGTACGACACCGTATGTTCTCGTTGATAGATCGTCGTTCGCGTTTCTTCCAACCGCGCCTGTACCACGTTCATTATGACGTAAAACCCGCGCTCAAGCGAAAGCGGTTAGCCCTACCTTTCCATCTTCACCCGAAGATATGAGTATATCGATCCCGTACACCTCACCCTCCGCAAAAGTGATCGTCTCGAAGTCCTTCTTCTGTCCTTCGCTGGGGTTAAGAATGATACGTCTCTTCCCATCGATCACATTTTGAGTCTGCTGGCATGACAACATGCCTACTCCAGGGCATCAATTCCATTCTCTTTCGTCTTGACCCCGCCCAGGGCCAGACATTACGCAACGCACCTTCTACGGGTTTGCAATCCCACGCCGCGGCGACTTTACTCACCGCCTCGGTGACCTGCCAATTCTTATTACCCACGCGCACAAGGCGCATCGCAACTTCAGCAGCCGTCCACGCAGCGCGCAGCGCATCCGCACGACGGCCCGTCACGGGATTATCAGGCGTGGCACCGACGACGATCGTTTCGGCGCTGATCGCAGCAAATCCGTCGATGTGCGCGCCCAGGTGCAATTTTACGACATCACCCTTGGCCAGCTTCTGCTCCGAGAGTGGATCCGAGCTGTGTGAGCGTGGGTTGGTGGTTGCCCGGGAACGGGGGGCAGGAGGGCAGGAAAAGAGTACAGAAGATGTGGGGAGGATGGGGTGGGTTTATTATAGTTAGCACGGCGCGATTTCGTGTAGGTGGTGAGGGTGAGGGTGAAGGAAGGGGAGATCGATATAACCGGAGAAAGACACGCACGCAAGTGGCGAAAAGTGGGCAACACAGTTGTTCACCGAGATGCTAGTTGGAAAGGCGAGTCCTGCACCATAAGGAAGAGAGAAAAATGAAAAATCAATCCTCCTTTAACCGATTTATTGTATACGGCGCCGGTGCCCTCTTCAATGAACTTATCGCCTTCAACACAAAGATCGAGGATGTTGGCGCCCTCCACGAATAACTCGATGAGCCTTTTCACCGTGACGTTGACAATGTCTGCTGCAACCTTCGCATCACGAGCGACACGGAGAGATAAGAAATCGACTGTGGATGGCCGGACGACTGGTAAAACCCTCGGACCTTGTATTTTGTGATATCTGCCTCTGCGGTTGAGCGTGACTTTTCTTGGGTAGCAGTTGCTGGTGCCGTGTTCCCAGTGTCCGACATGATGATTTGAGTGGCCAAGGGAGAGAACGACAACGAGAACGAGGACCAAACTGATCCGATTAGATCTGACGAGCTACACATTACCTAATTAGGGTATGACGTCGTCGTCGTCGTCGTCGTCCGCTACAACAAAGTAGCGTAGAAAAGCACGGCATAATTAGCTAAGGGTGTAAATAATGAAAAGTAGAGTAGCGAAAGAGTGGATGCAAGCAACACAATGGTATAGCAACGTCAAGGTGCTCAAATATCAAATGATCATGAAAATACCGAATAGGCAACTCTCTGGGAGACCCGCTCCTGTTGACTAGGAAGATACGCCTCAGGAGCACTCCCACTGAATTTCCACGCAACAAATCCTCTCACGCATCGAACGACTTCGGGTTTTTCTGGTTGGGATGACACTATGCCAATGAGATCCTTTTCGCTTTGCACATTTTTGATACTCTTGAGCCAACGCCCACTGTCTGAATCCGGTTCGGGCCGTGGTGGCAAGCGGACAATCCAATGAAGACGCTCTTGTATACTACTTGCCATATCAATCCGTGATCGCAAGTCACTGGTGACAGACATATCACCATCAGCCTAGGAAAAGGGAAGTGGAAACAAGCCTAACCATTCCCAGTTTAACCAGTAATACTCGAATTCTTCCCTCATGGTGAGTACGTTTGTTCTCCCCAAGGGGTCGTTTGGGCGAGGTGATCTGGGGTCCTCACAGTACAACTTGTTGTATGCACCCCAAATGGCCTCCTTGCAGCTAGCCACAATAGCGACCATACGTCCCAAATGCATTGGCGCTTGGGAGGGGATAAAATGCGGCGGTGCCTCATTTTTTGGCAACCATGTCACGGAAGACTCGGCATCGTCCTTAACGGTAGCGTGCCGGAGGTGGCGGAAAGGTTCAGGATCAAGCGATTGCTGGAATCGTTTTGACGACCATGGACAAAGCGAGCCAGGACTAGCGAGAATTTCGAGCGCAGGTAGAGCACGAAAGTTCTGGAAAATGGCCGATAGATAAAAAGGTAACACCGAGGTGATGCTCGCTGATATCCACCGTGATGTGAGCATTTCATGCCAAGCTCTTGTCAATCTTGAGTGGTCGAGGATGTCAATTGGGTACTGCAATGAAGGGAAGCCCTCTGTATCATTCATGTCGTATTGACCATCAGGGTGCACGGAGCTGCGTCGAGAGGTCTTGACATCGACCCGAAGGGAGTCTGGAGCACGCGTGGAATGCGAGTTGGGACCTGCACTAGGGGGGGGAACAACGCCGGATTCATGGCGCCGCCGTTGCACTGGAGGTACAGTGCCATTGAACTTTGGCCTCTGACCAGGAAATAGGAGATCCTCATCGATAACCTGACAGGGGACAAACTTTTGAGTTAATGCATACCGGAGCGACTGTATGCCAAGACATAATACCTCCAAAACTCCTCCAGGCTTCAAGACACGATTGACCTCCTATTTGAAGCCAGGTGAACTCAATAGATTGAGAGGAAGGGCGACGTATGGACCGACCTGCAGAAACACGTACCACTGGAAGTACAATCAACTAACGTTCAAGTAAATCCATACGGTTGTACTGACCTCGGTTTCCGCGAGATTCAAAGAGCAGTAGGACAATCGCACCATGTCAAACGTATCACTAGGGTAATCGAGTCGTAGCTCTCTCCTACGGCGATGAGTTGGCAACGGGTGAAAAAGGAGCGACGAAGTGAAAGGGACATACGATGGATCTCCGCGAACATAACTCACACGATCGGCAAGCCCCATTGAACGTATAAGGTCGCTCATTCCGTCCTTATGTACACCGAGAAGACTATGTGCAGTGACTTGGCATTTCTGCAATTGAGGTCAAAGGGGTCACAAGAAGATTCCTAGACGTAACACCACTGATACACACAGGCCATTCTTGCGCAGCGCGGATGGCCCAAAAGTCAAAGCCATTGCCGAGCGTAAGCACAACCGAGGGTGGAACGTGTGGTTTGTGCATTGTGATGCCGCCCACTAGGCGTTCCATGAACATCGTGTCCCAATTGTCACTGTGAAGGAAATGGTCAGATGGGCTCAAGGATCAGTAGTTTGCGTACAAGTCAGCGAGCGGATTTGAATAGACCGCGATGTGACGTGACGTGAAGGTTCGACCTATTGCCCGCCTAATTTGGTAATCCAAATGAACGGCATCTCAATCACATCTCATCGGGTTCCTGATTTCCATTTCCATCTCCACCCGCCCCGCCCGCTTGCTCCGGTCCGTCCTCCTCCTCCAATAACCATGAGGGTCCGACCCGGCCTCCTTAGACAGTCTCTCCTTTTGCCCCGTCTCAGACCCTACTCACAACTCGCTCAGAAAGAGCTCGATCCACAACTGAATGGATATCCCCAACTACCCAACGTTTCAAGGCAATCATTACCTCCCCATGGCTGGTGGGATCCCCAGATGAGACGCAACCGCGGCGATCTGGTATGACTGACTACATTCTCTCAACGAGCCTGTGTGCTTAATTCCTCTCAGATGCACGAGCGTGAAGAGATGTATTCTATGTGGGGCCCCGATATTCCTCACGTTGATCCTGCCACGTCGTTGCGCCATTTCACCGTCGCATTCTCCGGCTTTGTCGCATTTGGCCTGCTTTGCAACTACGTACTTGTGCCAGACCGACCTGCCGTCCCGCGTCAATATCCTTTCGACGGCCTCGTGAAGGAATTAGGAGGAATGGAAGAGAACAAAGTTAGTATCTCTTCTCTGTCATGCGACCTCATCATATTGATGGTCTCACACTCTCCGTCGCAGGCCAATGTAGAAAGCTTGGAAGAGGATGATTAGATTTACCGCAGTTAAACTAACCTGTCCTTCTATCCTATCACCCAATGTGACCTACTTTCCATTACGGATGTCCACCGAATCGGAGTTGTCGTTAGTCTGAGTTCTTTAATTCACGTAAATTCGACGGAGGTCCATTGGAAGGTTAATCCATGTAAAGCTTTATCATCACCTTCGTTCCTGTGAAGCCTCCATACTCCAGTCTTCTAGACTGATGGTGGCAGACTGATCCAACCAACCAAATGATCTGTCTTACAGTAGCCTAGCCCCAATATGATGGTTCCGTAATATAAATATACCAGCTTTTGAAACGCCGATATCAATACCTCATGCTGCGTTGGGTCGAGCCACCCGAACCCACATACTCACAAACTGGTCAATACGGCTGAAGCCGGCGGCATTTGTGCATTTCCTACTAGTGAATGTAGACCGTTCGGTTCCAGTAACGGTACTATCCCGTTACTGTAGAAGTTGTTCGAAGAAGATTGCTGCACAGTACGCCGCGTCATTCTGGTCATCATATGCTGCTCCGCAAAATATCAATTTCAGCGGTGATTCTTGTGTTGTTTCGGAAGGAAACGGGATTCCCGACACAGCGGTACTGCCGGTACACAATACAGTATACAACGTTACTACTGTATATACAGTACAGTATGCTGCTCTACCGGCGGAGTCGTAAACAGTACACCTTTTTCTACAAAACCTGAGACTAGTCGTGCCTCACGATGTTCAACCGCTGTCTCGAACGCGGTGACGATGCCAGACATCCAGGGTCCGAGAGAGACTTGTGGCACTTTGGACATCTGTGCCTATCATTTAGTGCGATGATGGGGGTTCCAGGAACGCCGAGTCTGGCTGGCTGGCCGAACCTCGCATCTTTTTTCTTTTTCAAACTCTTTTAGCGTGTTAGCAAATCGATTCAATTGCTGTCTGCCGTAAGCGGTCTAACAGTACCTCAAAGGCCGAGATCCCCAGACTGCGACGCGGCGATATGTAGGGGTTTTCACGCATCCAATTGAAGCAGGGACACTGGCAGTGTCATGGTAAACCACACCACGTTATGTTTTTTCTGTTGAAAGCCGCAAAGTGCTATGACCGTGACTGTGCCAGACTGCCAGTGAAGTTCTGCTCAGATTCTGACGGGCCGCCGCCACTAATAGACTGTCCCCGCATGGTTGTCAATACTTTTTTGGCTTGGCCTCTTATGACAACAGGGTCAGGTCATTATTTAGGTACCGGAACATCAATCTCCGAAGGACTTAATTCATTCAACGCAGTCACCACAGTACTGAATACTGTATGTACTACAGTACAGTACTAATAATAGGTCTGCCATAAGGAGATTGAGGCCTCAGTGAACGGTCAACAAACGTACAGTACATGAGGGATCACAGTCCTGTCGTCTCCTTAGGCGTCCTTCCTCTGACAGGTCGTGCCCGTGGGCGGGATGCTGTTCCACTAGGTAGGGGTGGCGTCTTGCTAGGCGAGCTCAAGTCCGACTCCGCACCTTCGAATTCGCTACCACTGCTGGCAGTGACACTCCGCTTGCGCTTGCGCGAGGGCCCAGCTCGTGCACCCCGGACACTCCCTCTGCCTCCTCTGCCTCCGCCCTTCCCAGCAGCTGTACCCACCGGGCCTCCTCTGCGCCCTTTGCCACGTTTAGCGACCGGCCGTGGAGGTACTTCTACTTTGTCTCCTTCCCCTTCCCTGGAAGAAGAGGAAGAGGATTCGTCCTGTGCGCTACTAGTACCGTTGTTGCTCCTCTTCGAGTTGCCTTCTCTCCGCTGCTGCTCGCGAAAATCGTTGACGACCTGCTGCAGCCGCTTGCTCGCATAGGCTTTGCGGTTTCGCGGCGCGATAACACCACCAACCGAGTTGACGCCAAAGAATTCGTTCAGGTTGCCCTGTTTATTCAATGCTTGCGCCTATAGATGTGCAAGGTACGTGCGTTAAAAAATATTATCCACCCGTCGCATAGGAAGAGGCGAGAAGGCACACTTGGTTACGTTTTTGTATCTTCTGTATAATTGGCAATAGAAGCTCTTCAACCTTAGATTGGTTCCATCCAAGCTCTTGTAAAAGCAAGCTTCGTGTCCAGTACTGTAGTTAGCTCTGATATGGCCTTTCCCTGAATGCGCTTACTCGCGTAGTCCATCAAGGTCTGGGAGTCCCCACTTGAACGGCTCTTCAGAGTCATCGACAGTCGGGTTGTAGTAAGCGCCTCGCTGAACGCCATCAGTGCTCAGAGAGCTCTGGAGATTGCTTTTCGTACACACCACAACAGGATTCGGCCAGTCTTCGGGAATGTAAAGGGCTTTAAACCTTTTCTTCTGCGAGTGTGAACATTATGGGTAAGCTCCAATGTAGTCTAGGGCAATATACGGTAACTCACGAAGCGCTGTCGAAATTTGCTTTTAGATTCCTCAGGCTTGTCACGCCCAGATTGTACGCGCTGCCACCACTCCTTGAACTCTTGCAGGCCGTTACTCCCAGTGAACTCTTTCAGTAGTTCCATGGCCACGACGGGGCCAACTCCAGGTAGACCCTCGACATAATCGCTACCCAGGAGATATGCGAGCTGCACGAGCTTCTCGCGGTCGATGCCAAGCTCGCGCGCGAAGTCTGCCAGGAAAAAGCATTCGACGGTCTTGGATTGATTAAACATGTTCTTGTACACCCGCGCCCCGCCGAAAAGGAATGCGTCCGAATCATCCGTGATGATGCCTTCGACGAGGCCGAGCTCAACAAGCGCCGCGCACTGCGCTTCTGCCTCCATGGGAGCTGTGATGTACGGGATACCGAACAGGCGGAGCATCACCTATGCAGGAATGAGCTCTCAGAAAGAGAAAACAAAACGAGTAATTAAGACCAAACCATGATTTGGCCAATCATCTGTTGAGTGATATCCTCTGAATCGCGCATGGCTGTTTTCTTCTGCTGGTTCAGTGTCCTTATCTCCTCATCGATCTCACGACGGACGTCGTCGAGATCTTTTCCTTTGACTTGCGATAAGAAGCGGGCAAACTCGCCTTCCTCTGCATGTGGGTCCATCTCCTGTGCGGCATCCCAAGAGTCTTCAGCCGTAGTTGCCTTTGATATCGGAGTCTCCGTAGTAAAAAGTGAATCTGCAACAGGGGATGGGGAGCGAGGCCAGTCGCTAATCAAATGTTCCTCTTCGGACTGTTCAGAATCATGAGTGAGGATAGGCTCATGGGCAGGCTGCTGTGTACTTGATTCCAGGGACGGAGTTTCGGCGACATCAGCTCGGCCAGTCGGGAGACTATCGTCGTCAAAATGTACCTTTGTCGCGCGTCTAGGACTGGAAACGATGTCCTTAAAATTGAGAGTTTCGAGAGGAGTGGTAGGCGCGGATAACGTTTGTTCTGGTATCGAGACCGGAACTGGTTCCATGTCCTCGTCCGAGTCGCTAATCTCTCCAAGTTGTTTCTCCACAAAATCAGTCTGAGCCTTGGGTGACTCATCTGCGCTGGTTGGGAGAGGTATACCCCCAAAGGGGGCATGCGGGGTATTCGGAGTAGTGTGGGTACTGTCAGTCGGAAAGACTGCTTGTTTGACTTCGTTCACCTCATCAAGATATTCGAGTGAGGCGTCATCGCTGAGATCATGAGAGGGAGGCGGGAGGTCAATTGAAAGTTTAGGTGCCTTATACACAGATGCTTCCGGATACGAAGATGAGAGCCTTCGAGCCATTGAGATGGACTTGGGCGTTGGCCCTGCATTCGCAATCGCCAACGCTGTTTCGAGACGCCCTGGGACGTTCAGTTCATCACCATCGGAGAAAACCTCATTTCCAAGGCTACTTTCTGCAGTAGAGGTGGCGTCTGCAGATTGTCGCCCCTGAAACTCGTTTCGAGACGCTTCAAGAGCCTGCTGTAGTTCAGCGTTCTCTTGAGACTCCAAAGATTCCTGTAACGCCCGCTGCATGATAGTATCATCGTCACCAACGGCTGGTGATTGCGGTAGATCCTCATCGGAGTCCGGGACAAACAGCGGTTGAGCTGCCCTCTGCTTCATTTTTTGTGACTTTGTCGAGAGCGGCGTCGGGTTTTTCTTCGGTGTCCTACGTTTGCCAATACCGGCCAATGCCATGTGTCTCTGGAATTCGTGTAGGTCCGGGTCGGCTAAGGGTTCTCCAGGTCTGCAATGTCACGGTCAGACAATAACGTTGGTGCAAAAAGACATTCGGCAACGCGAACATTGCAACCTCTTCCATATCTAAGTCGCTTTCCCCGGGGTCGCCTTGAGAGGCGACGGGATCCTGATCTATCTGGATGGGATTTTGTTTGCTACCGTCATCGCGAATCCCCAAAATCCAGCCGCCATCCCCATCCATATTCTTGACGAGGACATACTCCCTGTTCCGCTCGCTCGCTATTCGCACAGGGATAGATACGTGTGCCTGACCAATGGTATCAGTGGTGATCAACAGTTGCTGCGTGAGCGCGTTCCGCTGCTGAAGGTTTTTGATTTGTTCCTTCGAGAAATCGAGAGGTGTGCGAGACTTTTTGAGCATATTCTGTAGACGTTTGTAGGACATCTGGCGAGACTTGAGACGAAGATCGCCGACAATCTCGTACTGCACCTCGGTGGGGAGCTCCCTAAACGCTGGCGCAGTGACGTCAAAGTCTTCAGGACGCATCTCCTCGATGAACGCGCGAAGCTCTTCCTCGGTGGCCAATCGCGGATCAGGGACAACGGATCGTGTCACCTCAGCCACACGCTTCTCGAGATTGACATCAGGCAGTCGATACGGGTCATGGTCATGCCAGCGGTTTTTGGACTTGGAAAACGGAGACGGACCCGGTACCGAAGTATCTGTTTCTCTCTTGCTCGGCGTTTTAGGTATTTTGGGCGCGTCGCCGGTCAGGTCCTCTAGATATACCGTATTCTCATCTATTACAACTGGACCGGCGGGTGCCTTGCTCTTCCCTTTCAGCGACTTGGACCTTTCGGATCTGTGAGGAGAGTAAAGTATTTAAGAACCGTGAGATAGTCATGGTATGCTAGGCAGCACACAGCGCACCTTTGCGCTTGTGCATGGTTGAGAGCTTCGCGCCTCATGTGGGCAGCTAGGAGCCTCTCTGCGACCTTGGCATGACTGAGGGCCGCGCCGCTCTTCTTCTTCTTGCGCTCGGCCTAGCGGTAAAGAAAAGCATACTTAGAACAGCGTCGCACTTCCACTTTCTTTAGGACGTACGATAGTGTTCCGCTTCAGAGCAGGGGCTCCACCGTCAAACACGAAGACCGGCTTGATTCCATAGAAAAGGAGTTTGCATATTCGGCGCAAGAAACCCAAGACATGCGCGTTGACTAGGGCCTTGCCCTCCCTGTCCCGCATAGTGGCCTGAAATTGGTAAATCCAGATGCTGGAATCGATAGCAAGAGCCTTGCCCTCCATGGTTTCCAGCCTTTTCATACGTGGTCTGGGTCAGGCATGATATCGGATAAAGGGGAGGAAACCGCACAATACTGGTCGACCTAGCGGAGTCAACAAATCCCACAAAGATTTAACACCCATGTTGAGTTAGACCTTGAGATGATTTTGATTGGGAAAAGACAAGGCATGAGTTCAGCGCGCTCAGAACAAAGTTAGTTTATGAGTACGTGAGTCAGACGTCGTGTCGCGTCACGGCCCGGACATCCATCACCCGTAGTGCGCTGCGTCTCAATAATATGTACTAAGATACCCTTGAACCTCACGACATCGTAAGTAAGGAGAACCAACATAGAACGGTCCGATCCAAATACGAAGCAATATAAAACCCTCGTGCCAGGCCAAGGAACATAGTAGGAGTGTAGCAATCTGTGCGTATGCGTATGCGTAAATTGAATGGAGAACGAGAACGAGTATAGTCCTATTCGTATCCACTAATACCTAATCCCTGGTTACTGCGGAGGCCTTGGACTGGCACTCGCAGATCTTCGAGCCCCATCGCCAGTAACAGGCGAGGGATCCAAACCTAAAGTGCTCCCGGCTCGTCCTGGTTGAATAAAGTTGGAATTGCGAGCCTGAAGCCCAGCATCAAATTGCGACATACGTGGGTCGAATCCTGCACCGGTGTTCATCGGCACGCCCATGCCCATCGGTGCTCCCATCATGCCCGGGTTGTTCATGCCCATGCCCATCGCCATCGGCTTCATCATGGGCATGCTCATCATTGAGAACCGCGGATCAAAAGCACCCATGCCCCCGCCAGTCATCATCGGGTTGAGCGGTGTTGGGCTGGCACCACCCAATCCGCCGCCAGTCATCATCGGGTTGAGAGGTACTGGCGAGGGACCTATTCCTGCACCGGTCATCATAGGACTCATCGGTGCCGGCGTCCCGCCCTCACCTCCAATTTGGGACCCTGCTTGCGAGAGCGATAACATCGCCTGTTGATAGGCCTGAGCGGCTTGCTGGGCGGCGAACATGTGTTGAGGGTTTCCGAAGCTGGGCATCATGCCCGGATAACCCATGTAATTGGGCATCATCGGATTCATCCCCATCATCATCGGGTTCATCGGGTTCATAGGGTTCATCATTGGGTTGAAACCGGCGAGCTGTTGACTGTACAACGAACCCCCTTGTTGCATTTGCTCCAATTGCTGACGTTGAAGTTCGTCGAGCTTGCGCTGTCGCTCCTCAGCCAGGCGTTTTTCGCGCTCGCGCTCGGTAAGCGCTGCACCTACGCCTCCTTCCCGCTTGCGATCACGTTCATGGGCCGTGATAGCACCGAGAAGACCTGTCTGAGGTGGTGGCGGTTTGTTAGGTACGTTGATGAGGGAAGCTCCAGTTTCTCTCGCGAGTTCCTCTTGCCTTTTTGCCGAGCGATCTTCTTTGTCTTGGAGGCCGGCCGAGAGCAGTCCATGCGGAGTAAACGCTTTTGTCATAGACTGCTCGGGGGGGTCCAGCTGAATGAAGGTCCCACGAGCATTGGTTTCGGGAACAGCGCCGGGATTATGTCCGGGATCGAGGACTTGACTCCACATATGACGAGGAGCAATGGGTGCGGGAGCATGCGTGGGGATTGGTCCCTGAGAAGAAGCGGCGCCACCATGTGAGACACCATCTTCGTGATAGGATTTCCTTCCTCCTTCGAACTGGTCCATATGACGAGGTCCGAAACTGTCTCCATCATGAACTGTACGACGTAGGTGGTCAGAGCTAAGACATACAAAGTTGGGAATACAAGTGACACACCTAGTCCGCGGGGAAACGGGACGGGAGGCAAGTTCCTCGGCGGGCGCGGCTGTGGTTGTTGAGGCGGTGCATCGCCACCACTGGGGAGCGGAGACTGTCCACGTGGTGTAGAAAGACGCGAACGTTGGTTAAGCGAGGCCGCATAATTGGACACCGACCGATCATCGTGGGTAGCAGGTTGCCCATCTGAGTCAACGTCCTCGTCTTCTTCCTCATCCTCCTCGTCTTCCTCTTCTTCACTACTATCTCCCCAGGCTCCTACGGCTTTAGATTTGTTCTTAGCCTTTGCCGTCCCACGACCTGGACGATGAGTGGCAACATCGTGAGCTGCTTGCTGCGCTTCAGTCCTTGCCTTGCGTTGCATGGCATTTTTACTTGGGGCGAAAGACGATTTATATACAGAAGCATTTTCACTTTCTGGGCTTGGTGGCCACATGTCAGGTTCGACAATCGAGGGCGGCTCTTCACGTGGGTCAGAGGGTGGTGAAGGTGGTGAAGCATCAGGTGATGACGTAGATGACGTTGGTGCTGTCGCTAGCGCGTTTTGGACATTGTCATCATGTCGTTCAAGGAACGTGAGCGCCGCGAGAGCATCAGCGTCCGGATCTTCGATTTGTGACATCCTCCCTTGTCGAATGTCTCCGTTGCGTGATGGCTGAACGGCTAGACTGGTGGAGGCGTCCTGGCGGTTGCTGACAGGAGCAGCACGTGCGCCAGCGGGACGCCGTTCCGGACCAAAATCGAGCGTGGGAGTTCGTGGAAGTGGCTGATTCGGAGGTTTCCGATGTGTTGTGACATCGATAGGTAGCAACGAACGTCCCGAACTTGCGGTGGGGAGTGGTGGTGACACAGACTTCGGACGAAGCGGGGCAATAGGCTGAACAAGTTGTGGAGGGGGAGGTTTTCTGGACCTCGAGGACACATCCCAACCATCCATCACCGGTGGCGGCTGTGGTTTCATTTCGAGAGAACCTTGGTCCAACTGGTGGATAAAATACAGCGCACCCGCCTCATCATAAATACCAGGTGCCTCATCCCGGGATGAATCTGTGCTTGCTTGGACAGAATCTTGACTAAGCTTTGACGGTCGTAACGGCACAGCATGAATAACAGTAGATGATGTGAACGATTGGTTGCTCAAACTTGCGGCG
>WNFQ01002530.1_pt1 | contig 18665 bp, 13 predicted proteins | sample 5400171 | NCBI WGS metagenome assembly WNFQ01 (sample SAMN13153356, study PRJNA577476) | soil metagenome | isolation source: 20 cm soil under Madrone tree | place: USA:California | collected 2016-06-14 | reverse complement strand
TGAAAAATTCAACCGCATTTTCCGACAGTTCAAACTCCGCACACACCCAATCGTTCTAAGGCAACAGCCGTGTAGCCACAGGGTTCTATGGGGGCTATATATTGCGGAGAGATTGCTTTGTCAACACATTTTTACACGCAACGCAAAATAAACTTTAGATAAAACAAAGCTAAATTTAAAATACCTGCCGGTACTGGAACTGATAGTTCGGCTTTTTCTCATCTGGATCCCTTAATTCAAGCTCCCTGATTGGCATCAACAACGGTACGCAGGCGGACCACGGGGACAAGAGATGACGCGTTCAAAGGGAGCGCTTATTGGAGCGAGTTGCTGTTCTTCGGGAAAAAAGTGGCAGGATTGGAGACGTTTGGCTTTCTTAGTTGGTCTGGTAAACGGTGCGGGCGCCGACTACGGTGCGGAGAACCCGCGTCTTGGTGAATTGCGCGGGGGAGACCTTGGTAAGGTCATTCGAAAGGATGATGAAATCGGCGTACTCGCCCGCCTTCAGCTCGCCCTTCTTCCCTTCCTCGAACTGCGCGTAAGCAGAACCGGAGGTGTACGCGCGGATACAATCCTCGAGCGGGATTTTTTCTTGGGGCTCCCAGCCGTTTTTCGGGCCGCCATCGGGGCGTTCGCGCGTGACGCAGGCGTACAAGCCGCGAAACGGACTGATGGGCTCGACGTTGTAATCGGTGCCAAACGCCAGGCGGGCGCCGCTTTTCACCAAGGTGGCCCAGGCATAAGCGCCCAGGATGCGCTCGCGGCCGATGCGATCCTCGGCCCAGCGCATGTCGGTGGTCTGATGAGAAGGCTGCATGGAAGCAATGACATGAAGCTCGGCGAAACGTGAGAAGTCCAAGGGGGCAACCACTTGGGCGTGCTCGATGCGATCGCGGCGGTCGCGCTTGCCGTTGGCTTTGGCAACGGCTTCGAAAACGTCGAGAGCGATGCGATTGGCGCGGTCGCCGATGGCGTGGAAGGCGAGCTGAAAACCGAGCTTGTCGCGCTGGATGGCCATGGCGGTGAGCTTCTCGGGATCGTTGGTGAGGATTCCCGTTGTGGAAGGATCATCGGAATACGGCTCCAGCATCGCGGCGGTGCGCGAACCGAGGGCCCCGTCGGTGAAAGCTTTTAGGGCACCGGTTTTCAGCCAAGGGTCTTTGGTGCCACCCTGAACACGCATATTCTGCAACTCATCGACAGGCAGATTGAAGGGCAGCCATTCGGTGATGCGGACGGTGAGTTTGCCCGCCTCCTTCAGCTCCTGGTAGACCTGAAAATCTGCCCACTCGGAATAGTCCTGGACAGAGGTGACACCGTTCTTGGCCACGTTCTGGAGAACCAGCTCGATTCCCTTGCGACGTTGCTCCGGAGAAGGATCGGGAATGCGCACCTTCACCAGAGACATGGCGGCGCCTTCTTTCAGCATGCCTGTTGGCTCGCCCAACGCATCGTGTTCGATTTCGCCACCGGGGGGATTGGGAGTGGTCTTGTCGATCTCCGCACTTTTGAGCGCAAGAGAATTCGCGACGGCTACGTGGCCGGAGATGTGAGTAAGGATGACGGGATTCTTTGGCGCGATGGCATCGAGTTGCTGGCGGTTGGGAAATTTTTTCTCCGGCCAGGTGGTGTGATCCCAGCCGCCGCCGGTGATCCATTCGCCCGGTTTGCGTTGGGCCACGGCAGCTGCAAGCCGCTTTTGCATTTCTTCGACGGAGGGAACACCAGTTAGCGGGACGGCAAGCTCATCCGCGCCGGCGCCGCCGAGATGCACGTGCGCGTCATTGAAGCCCGGCATCAGGAACTGGCCCTTGAGATTGATCGTCTCGACGCCTTCCTGGCCGCCGCCACAATCGAGAAGCACATGATCCGTCTTGCCGATGCAAGTGATCTTTCCTTCACTGATGGCCATAGCCTCGGCCCAGGGATGCTCGGGATCGTTGGTGTAAATGCGGCCGTGCGTGTAATAGGTCGTGGTGGGGACTTTTTGTGCGCGGCTCGATTTGGCATGGAACGCGGCGAAGAGGGCAACGGTAATAAAGGGGAGAATGGCCGCCAAGTATCGAACGCGAGTCGTCCGAAATGTCATCGGGACTTTTCCTCGGCAACTCCGGAAATTCCGAGAATCGTCAGCAGCGCGCGTTTCAAACCCATCTCCCGCCCCGTGGAGTCATACCATTCCTGCAGCGAATGCGCTCCTCCGCCGGTGCCGCCGGCACCGATGGAGATGGCGTCGATTCCAAGGGAGAGAGGAATATTCGCGTCCGTAGAAGAGCGCTCGATGCGCGACTGGTTGCCGACAAACTCATCGGCGGCACGGAGCGCGGCGAGCAGTGGCGAATCCGCGGCCAGTTCACCGCCCGGGCGGCTGCCGAGGAGGTCGACTTTCCATTCCAGCTTCCCTTTCGAACGGTCGCGCGCGGAATCCATTTCGTCGCGTACGCCCGCGCTGACGCAGTCGCGAAGCGCAGATTCGAGGCGGCCAAGCTCGTCCTCGTTTTCGGAGCGAATGTCGACTTTCAAGCGCGCTTCATAGGGAATCGAGTTCACCGAGGTGCCGCCTTCGATTTGGCCGATGTTGAAAGTGGTGCGGGGAGTGGCGGGAACTTTAGTGTTAATGAATCGAACCGAGCCGCGCACCAGAGCGTTGATGGGATTGGGCATGCCGAAATCAGACCAGCTGTGACCGCCCGGACCGGTGATCAGGGCTTCGAGGCGGCGGGACGCGAGCGCTTTCGTAGTGACATGATCGGTGCCGGAGCCGTCAAGCACAACAACTGCTTTGAGTTTCGCGCGGTAGGCATCCACGAGCGCACGCATGCCGCGAAGATTGCCTTCGCCTTCTTCGCCAACATCCGCCACGAAGAGAACGGTGCGCTGCGGTTTGAGGTGCGCAAACTGGACAGCCCGCGCCAACGCCAGCAACGCAGCCACGCCGCTGCCATTATCGGAGATTCCGGGCGCAATCATGCGGCTGCCATCGCGATGAACCTTCACGTCCGTGCCCGGCGGAAAAACCGTGTCCAAGTGCGCAGCAACGACTACAAGCTCGTTTTCATTCACGCCGGGCAGTTCGCCGATGACATTGCCGGCTTTATCGATATGCGCGGTCAGCCCAGTTTCTGACAACATCTCTTTAACCGCCGCCGCGCGCTGCGCTTCCTGAAAGGAGGGCGCCGGGATTTCCGTGATGCGCGCCTGCTGGTCGTTGACCCAGGAAATATTCGGCGAAAACCAATCGAGAGAGGCTTGGACTCGAGCGTTGTCGGTAAGCCGTGAAGGTGGCGCCTGGCGTGACGAATGGGGAGAGGCGACGGTGCGAACCGGCATAGCCAGAAGAATAACGCAAACGAGGGCGCGTTTCACTGTCGGGTTACAACATCGGTTCCGGCTCAATGGCGTGCGGCCTCGGTGCACAGAGCGAAAACTTCCGCATCCGAGAGCACGCGCGGGGATTGCTTGGCGGCGTCAAGGATTCGCGTGACCGTGGCGTCGGCGGCGGGAACGCGATGCTTCTCGAGCCAGAAAAGCACATTGGACTTGCCGCTCATTGGGCCGATTTCGATTACCTGATCGAGACCGAAGAGATGCGCGGGCACTCCGCTGTAAACCGCATTGGCGAGTTCCCGATCATTTTTTCGGAAGGCTTTGATGAGCGCGGCGGCGTGCACGCCTGTTGCGGTACGGAATGCATCATGGCCGACGACCGGATAGTTCGGGGGAATTAATGTGTGTGTGGCTTTGGCTACTTTTTCGCAGTACTCCTTGAGACGGGAAAGATCCTGGCGGATAAGTCCCATGAGGCGAAGATTGACGAGCATCAATTCCATCGGGGTGTTGCCAACGCGTTCGCCGAGAGCGTTGGCAGCGGCGTGGACCTGTTGGGCGCCAGCAGCCACGGCGGCCAAAGAATTGGCGATGGACAGTCCGCGATCGTTGTGGCCGTGCCAGTCCACGCGAATATCCTCGCCGGACGGTTTCACCACTTCATCGACGGCGAACTTCACAAGGTTGAACGCGCCGTTGGGAGTAGCGTGGCCGACGGTGTCGCAAAGGACGATGGCGCGCGCGCCGTTTCGAATGGCGGTGGAGTACAAGCGCTTGACGGTGTCGGGATCGGTTCGAATGGTGTCTTCCGTGACATACATCGAGGGGAGCCCGTTCGCAACCGCGAATTTCACGGCGTTTTCGGTGGTGCGTTCGAGGTGATCTACCGTCCAGTCTTCCACGAGGCGGCGGATGGGGCTGGAGCCGAGGAACGTCGCGGCTTCGATGGCGATGCCCACGCGCTGCGAAATCTCAACAATCGGGCGGATGTCATTTTCATGCGTGCGAGCCGCGCAGTTGGGCTTGATCTTCATCCGGTGCGTGGCGATTTCCCGGGCCAGGGCTTCCGTGTGGGCAAAGGCGCGCGGCCCGGCGCCGGGCAGACCGATATTGACGGCGTCAATCCCCAGCGATTCCATCAGATGCAGGATTTCGATTTTTTCTTCGATGCTGGGGTCGAAAACGGAAGGATTCTGCAAACCGTCGCGCAGTGTTTCGTCATTCATTAACACGCGCGTGCCCGCGGGAATCGCCGGCGGCGTGGCCAAGTTCCAATCGTAAATCCACTCGTTCTGTTGCAAGAAGGGCCTCGCTTCCCGCGAAATAGAATCTCTAGTTGCGGAGCGTATAGCTCTGCGGCTGCTGTGCGGGATCAGGCCGATAGAGCGTTTTGCAGAATTCGCAGCGATAAATTTCCGCTTTCGAACCGATGACCGCCGCGACTTCCTTCGGATAATCGTAGTAACGCTTCAAGTGGCCGTTGCAGAGCTTGCCCTTCTCGTCCTTTTCGTCGCAGGCACGCTGTTTGGGCTTGCGCGTTTTGACTTTAGGTGAAGCCGCGGTCTCGTCGGGCATGGAGCTCCTCTCTATAATCCGTGGTCACGGAAAAACGTTTTCATGGCGCTGCGGGCGTTGCGCAGTTTCGCGCCGATACCGCCGGAAAATTCAAATTGCAGAAATCCATCCGCGGCGCGCTCCAGATCCAATCCATAACGGTACCACCAGGGCTTCTCGCTTCCCGGCAAGCCGTCGACATCAATATATTTCGTTTGCACCATTTCGAGGAGTCCCGCCTGCCCGTGCGTGCGGCCCCACCCGCTCGCCCCGCAGCCGCCGTGAGGAGCTTCTGCGATGCCAAAGTAGCTGATGGCGTCGTTCACCATGACCGCACCGGCGCGAAGCTCCCCAGCGAGCGCCATCCCACGAGATTTGTCTTTTGTCCAGATACTCGCCGCAAGCGCAAAGGGTGAATCGTTGGCCTGCGCAATCGCTTCCTGGGCATCCCTGACAATTTGAATCGCCAGGATCGGACCGAAGGTCTCTTCTTGAAACAATTTCATGCTGCTATCTACGCCCGAGATGACCGTGGGCTCGAAAAAGTTCGGGCCCAGCTCCGGTCGCGGACTGCCGCCGCACAATACGTTCGCGCCTCGCGAAACGGCATCGCGGACCAACTCACTCATGCGTTGCACATGCTGCGGCCGGATGAGCGGGCCGACGTCGGTCGCCGGGTCACTTCCCGGCCCGAGACGCAGCTTTTTCGTTTTTTCAACGCAGAGCGCGATAAATTTCTCCGCCGCAGTTTGCTCGACAAACAACCGCTCCACGGAGAGGCAGACCTGTCCACAATTCGTGTAGCCGCCCCAGACAGCCGCGCTGGAGGCCACTTCCAGGTTCGCATCCGCTAGAACAATCATAGCGTCCTTGCCGCCGAGTTCGAGCACGGAAGGAATCAATTTTTTCGCGCAAGCTTCAGCCACACGCCGCCCGGTGGCGACGCTGCCGGTGAACATGACTTTGTCCGGCGAGGCGTCGATCAATGCCTGGCCCACTTCACCGCCCCCCTGCACCACTGTGATTAGGCCTTTAGGAAAACCTGCCTTGATAAAAAGCTTTTCAATCAGTGCCCCACACTGCGGCGTGAAGTCGCTGGTCTTGCACACTACGGCGTTTCCTGCCGCGAGCGCTGGAATAATCTGGCTGACCGGGATGGCCAGTGGATAGTTCCACGAGGAAATGATGGCGATCACACCGAGTGGATCGTAAGCGAGATAGCCGCGTTTGGCTTTCGCCGCCGTGCTGTGATGAGGAACACGCCGCATGCGCAGCGCTCTTGAGGCATTTCTAGACCAGTATTCCGCCGAATCGAGCGCCACAAAAATATCCGCAAACAGGGCTTCCACACGGGGCTTGCCCGATTCACGCACAACGGCGTCGGCCAATTCGTTGCGCGAAGCCATGATCCGTTCACGAAGCTTGCGCAATTTCGCACACCGATCGCGCATCGAAAATTTCGCCCATTCGCGCTGAGTAGTTCGCGCGCGGGCAACAATATCCGGCAGCGAGGACACCGGTGTTCCGTCGACATGCGCGAGCACTTCCCCCGTCGCTGGGTTGATGGAGGGAAGCGTGTCAATGGGGATAGCCGTAGCCGCCATAAGCGGGATTCTAACCGATTTTGAGGTGCGAAAGTGGCCGCGCGATACTGGCTCCCGCCAATACATCACTTTTCTACTGGAACGCGGCACCGCGAGGCTAGTGCTCCGATTTTGGAGTGAACAACTGCAAGTTTTCCGCCTTCCAGCGCATGGCGTCGTGGATGCGATTCCGTCCGCTGGGATGGTCGAAGAAAATCCACTCTTCGACAGGGCTAGGGCTCATCTTGCGATACTCTCCGAGATGAATGGCTCCTTGCGCAAAGCCATCGGGCTGGCGGCTGGCGTTCAGGCCGTACATATCCGCTTCGTGTTCGTTCGTGCGGATGTGCGTGTTGAAGAATGGCGTGTATACGAATCCAAGCAGCGTGCCTATGAGGAAGACAAGGGGAACGATGGCAGAATCCCCGATTCCGCGAATCTTCCAGCGTTCTCCCCAGCGCGCGAGGGCGCGCTCCAGCGACCAGTGCAGGAAGGCGAAGAAAATCACGATGACGACGGAGAAGTACAGAATGTCCTTGGCGATGTGGTGGAGAACGTAGTGCCCCATCTCATGACCCATGATCGACTCAATCTCCTCGAGAGACCCACGCCGCAAAAGATTGTCGTTCAGCGTGATGCGCATGGTTTGGCCGTAGCCGCTGACGTTGGCGCTCATGCGCGTGGTCTGGCGCGAGGCATCCATCGTGTAAACTTTTTGCGCAGGGATTCCATTCGCGCGGGCCAGGCTCAGGATGGGCTGCGTTATTTTCGGATTATCCAGGACCGTGTATTTATTGAGCAGCGGAAAGAGGAAGACCGGCGCAATCATAATGAAGAGAATCAGAAAGACGATCGATACGCTGGCACACCAAATCCACCACGTCCGTGGAAAGCGCCGAACCAGCCCGAAGAGCACCATCGCGAGAATTCCGCCGAGCACGAGGTTCACGATGAGAACGATAAGCTGGTCTCCTAGCCATGGCCCGAGAGTCTGTGTCGCCAGCCCATATTGCCGCTCCCGGTAAAAACCCTCGTAGACCGCCAAAGGAGCGCCAAGAATCGTCGTTGCTATTAGAAATTCCGTCCAATATAAGAACGTCTGCAAAGGCTTGAAACGCGTCAGGCGCTCGGCGAAATTCCTCATTGCCGCAGACCAACCGATGCTCAGAAGCAAAGTGTAAATCGCCACCCCATAGAGAAAATCCCAAAGGATTAGCCAGTACCCGCCCTCGAAGTACGCGTCCGAGTGCGTGCGCGCACTGGCAGGAATCTGCGCGAGGTACGCTTCGGTCGCGGCATCCACGTCGAAATGCTCGGAAGGCTGCGCCGCAGCGGGAACTTGAATCACGTCCGGCATTACTGTGGCCGGCTTTGCGCCGGGACCGGGCGATTCCTGTGCGCGGGAGACGCTCGCGCATGCAAGCAGCGCGAGCAAGCCCAGTAAGGCGAAGATCGTCTTGCGAAATGTCATAGTCACTCCTGAGCAGACAATCGTTTTAAGAGCCACCACACCCTTGTGGCGGGCCAGGGGAAAGCTTTCAGTGTTCCCTTCGATTCAGGGCTCCAGGCAAGGTACGGAGCGGAGTCGAAAATAGTTTCCCTCGTACACGGAAAATCTCAGGGCCTGCCCAACCGCCACGCTTCTTCGTGCTCGACTTCGACCATGAAGAGGCCGTGGGGAGGCACAGTGGGGCCGGATTTGGAGCGGTCGCGCAGTTCGAACAAGCGGTCGATGTCAGCAGGTGCCAGTTTTCCGCGTCCAACGTCGAGTAAGGTCCCCACCATCTTGCGAACCATGTAGCGAAGAAAAGAGCGTCCGCGAACGGTGAAGACCAGCTCTTCGTTGTCCGGCGTGCGCACCAACTCGGCTGAATAGATTTCGCGCTCGGTGGCCCTTTCTTTGTCGTCTTCTTCGGAGCCCGTCGAAGCCGCAAACGAAGCGAAATCGTGCATGCCCACAAAGCGGGCCGCGGCATCGCGCATGGCGTCTTCATCGAGCGGAAACGGATAGTGCAGCACGTAACGCCAAATCATCGGCGGCACGATTCTTCCGCGATACAACCGGTAGCGGTACGTCTTGCCGCGGGCCGACCAGCGCGCATTAAAGTCCGGCCCGACTTCCTCAGCACCAACGATTCGAATGGCGGGAGGCAGCAGTGCGTTCAGCGCACGCTGAAAATCCTGAGCCGCCAGATGCGACTGCGTGCGAAAGCTGCCGACTTGGCCAAGCGCATGCACTCCTGCGTCGGTGCGCCCGGTGCCATGTAAAACAACCTGCTCCTGCGTGAGCCTTCGAAGCACATCCATGATTTCACCCTGAATCGTGGGCTTGCCGGTCTGAATCTGCCAGCCATGGAAATCCGTGCCGTCGTACGCGATGATGAGCTTGAAATAGCGCATGGAGTGCACGTTATGAGTTTTCAGAGATCAATCTTCAGGAGAAGGATGGGATTTGGCAAGTTTTTGATTGGCGCTACATGGCGCTGCGAACGAAGCGGCTCCCCGGCTTCACGGCCACGCTACCACCGCGGCAGAGCGGGCAATCTTCTTCCTCGTAGCTGGCAATGGGCAATTGAATCAGCGATTGCGTTTCCACCTCGAAATCAATCTTCCCGCCACTCCGGTCAATCAGCGCGCCGGCCGCAACGACGCGCGCGCCAGCCTCTTCCACCACGCGAATCGCCTCCTGGGTTGAGCCGCCCGTAGTCCAGACGTCTTCGACGACCAGCACATGCTGGTCGGGAGCGAGCGAGAACCCCCGTCGCAGCGTCATCATGCCGCTGGCATCCCGCTCCACAAAAAGTGCCGGGATCCCTCCGCCGGTCGAGCTCTTCTGCTCCGGCAGAGCGCGGGCCACTTCTTGCCCGATGATCAGCCCGCCCATCGCCGGTGACACGACCGCATCAATCCTCGCATCCGAAAAAAGCGCCGCCAGCGCCTGCCCCAGTTTCTCTGCAAAGCGCGGATACTGCAGCACCATCGCACACTGGACGTACGTGCCGCTGTGCAGTCCGCTGGACAGCTCAAAGTGGCCATGGCGGATAGCACCCGCCGTCTCAAACAGCTTCAGCACTTCTTCCCGTTTCAGCATGCTCTCCCGGTAACCGCTGCTAGCTCTTAACCGTCCAAATGTGAGCAGCCTAGCTGTCGTCTCATTCATTTGTCAAGGAATGGAGCCCTTGTTAGACTGCCTTTTCCGTTTCCGGCCGGCACAAAAAAAGATGAAGACCTTGTGACCGCCTTCCGAGCCAAATTACGATGGCTACCCTCGGAATGGTCCCATCTCCCGGTCGCTCTCCAGGATTCATCAATTCCTGTCGCAGCACCTCGGCCAGCTCCATGCAACAGCACGAGTTCGCAGCGCGTTCTGCGAATCCGTGAACATCAAAACGTCCCGCCGGGACAGAATCTCGAGGAGTAAAACAATCATGATGACTCTCTGGGGAACCGCCAAGCGCTTTATCCTGCCGCGCACACTTCCGTTACGCAACTCACTGGCAGGGCAAAAACCTCCGGCTGTCGCAGGCGCACGGCCCTTGCTTGCCGCTTTGCTGGCGTTCCTGCTTGCTACTGGTCCGATCTCGCCCGCTTTCGCGCAGAGTCCGGCGCAAGAACCTGCGCCAAATTCTGTCCCGGCCTCGACGATCGCTCCAGTCGCTTCCCTCGGCCTCGGCAAGCACGATTTCACAAATGGTCCACGTGCTTTCCCCGATCTGCTCAAACCCTACCAGACCATCTCCATTGAACCGCCCGAGCTTGCGAACTCGCCGAGGCTTGAGCAGCTGATTCACGACGGAAAACTTATGCTCAGCCTTCAAGACACGGTCGAACTGGCGCTCGAGAACAACCTCGATATCGCCATCCAGCGATACTATCCATGGGTCGCCGATGCCAGCATCCTCAAAACCAAGGCGGGCGGCGCCGGCTACAGCACTCCCGGAGGGAGCTTCGCCTCCTCGACAGCAAACCTAAACTCATTTGCCTACGATCCCATTGTCACCAGCGGTGTGTCCATCGATGATCGCTCCACGCCAGTCAACAACCCGTTCATCTCTGGCACTGGCACAGCCAATCTCACCGGCCTAATCACTCATACGACTACATTCACGAACCAGTATTCACAAGGTTTCGAGACGGGAACGAACTTCACCGCGAGCTGGAACAACACGCGCAGCAGCTCTACTTCTTCCGCCAACTTCTTCAACCCCGCGGTGCAATCCACGCTCTCGTTCGGGTTATCTCAATCGCTGCTCAACGGCTTTGGCATTACGGTAAATACTCGCAACCTCCGCATCGCGAAAAATAACCGTCACATCGCTGATTGGGCTTTCGCGCTTCAGGCCATCACCACCATCACCAATACCATCACGGCATACTGGGAACTCGTTTACGCGCGGGCCAACGTCAAAGTCGAGGAACAGGCCGTCACCGTTTCGGAAAAGCTCTACAACGACAACAAAAAACAACTCGGCGTCGGCACGATGGCGCCGCTCGATGTTACCCGCGCCGAGTCCGAACTCGCCACCGATCGCCAAAACCTAATCGTGGCCCAAACTGTGCAGCTCCAGGACGAACAAATCCTCTTGAACGCCATCTCGAAAGACCCAATGGGCTCTAATCTGATCCATGTGGAAATCATCACCACGGACCAACCGAAGCAGCCGGAAGCAATCGAATCTGCCTCTTTCGAGGACTCCATCAAAGAAGCCTTCGCCAAGCGGCCCGACCTGCAGGAGCAGGCCCTCAATTTAAATAATGCTGGGATTGACGTGCAAGCCACGCGCAAAGCTTTGCTGCCGACGGCTACTCTCAGCGCTCAGTACAACTCCGTCGGACTCGCCGGCGATTCTCCGATCAACGGCCCTTCAACCGTGGTTAGCAGCGGCCTTCCGATCGTCGACGCCAACGGCAACCCCATCTCAGTCAATGGCGTACCCGTGTTCGAGCCACTTAAAGTCACGTCACGGACCGGCACGAATCAGGATGGCTTCACGTCGGCGCAGAGCCAGGTCTTTCACAGCAAGTTTCCGGAGTACTTCGCCCAGTTGACCTTGAATCTCCCGCTCCGCAATCGCTCGGCTCAGGCCGACAGTGCCCGCGCCTTGCTCGTCCAACGGCAGTTGGAAACCCAGTTGCAGCAATTGAAAAATGCCGCGCTCCTCGACGTGCGCAACACTTACATCGCGCTCACTCAGGACCGCGCGCAAGTGGCAGCCGCCAGCAAGGCCCGCGAACTCCAACAGCAGACTTTTGACGCCGAGCAGAAGAAATACCGGCTCGGCGCCTCCACCGTCTACAACGTCATTCTCACCCAGCGAGACCTCATCACCGCCCAGGGCACGGAACTCCGCGCGCTTGCCAACCTGGAAGAAGCCAAAGCCAATTACGAACGCGCCCTCGGCCGCACACTCGAGGTGAACCACGTCACGATCGCTGATGCCAAGTCCGGCGATGTCGAGCGTGAAACACTCATCCCCGGAACACTCCATGGAAAGGTGGTGGGAACAGACGACTTCTTCCGGGACCAGGGACGTCGCCAGTTTCGCGGGCGGGACTGACTCTTCGCTGAACTAGTCTAATTTAGACTAGTCTGCACTAGTCTAAATTAGACTAGTTTGGACACGTCTTCAATTTTGAGCAGGCCGGTTCCGCCCCCATTCCTTCCCTGCGCATTTGCGAGTCCGCCGGCCACCTCTCGCGGCTCGTCCTTTGCCGAACCAGCCTCGCCTGCTAAACTTCCTCCTCTGCTTGTGGGTTGCCTAAAGCCTTGCAGCGGCGCTCTTAACGGGCCGTAGTGAACGCCGCCAGGTGATCGCGGTTCTGGCTCACTCCACAAGGTTTATGGGCGTGCCTGCTCCCAAACAGGCCGGCTTCGTGAAACAAATTCACTAGTTCTAGCGTTTTACAGAGTTAGGCCAAAATGAAAACGTCCCAATGGGACAGAAATATCGAGGGGGGAATATCATTATGAGAATTCTCAGGGGGACCGCTCAGGGGTCCATTCTGCTGCCGTCTGCCAAAGGGCTTGGATCCCTTGGTGCGGCTAAGCGGGTGGTTCCACAGTTGATGAGGCCGCTGCTCGCGGCCCTGTTGGCGGTTTTGCTTGTGGTGGGCCCCGTCTCGCCCGCATACGCGCAAAATGACACGCAAAATCCACCGGCGAATCCTGCTCCGGCCGCGTCCTCAACACCGCAGGGCTCGACGATTGCTCCCGTCGCATCCTTGGGCCTCGCGAAACACAGTTACAGTAAGGGCCCTCGCGTTTTTCCCAATATCTTCAAGCCCTACCAGTCCACCCGCATCGAACCTACCGTGCTCACGAATTCTCCGCGAATCGATCAGCTCATCTCCGATGGCAAGCTGCATATCAGTTTGCAGGACGCCGTAGAGCTCGCGCTGGAAAACAGCCTGGACATCGCCGTGCAACGCTACTATCCCTGGATCGCGGACGACAGCATCCTCAAGGCCAATTCCGGAAGCTTTGGATACGGCACCCCAGGTGGGGCTTTTCAGTCAACAACCCCTTTCTTTCGGGTACCGGCGTTGGCAGCCTTTCCGGCTTGAAGTCGCATTCCTCCCAGTTCAACGAGCAGTATTCACAAACTTTCGAGACCGGAACCAACTTAACTGTGAACTGGAATAACACGCGCAGTTCTTCCTCTGCTGCAAACTTTTTCAATCCCTTCGTTCAGTCCCTCCTGTCAGTCTCCTTTTCCCAGCCGCTGCTGAATGGTTTCGGCCTGGCCGTCGGCACCCGCAACATCCGCATCGCGAAAAACAATCGCAAAATTGCGGATTTGGCTTTCGCACAACAAGCCATCACCACCGTCACTAACACCATCACCGCGTACTGGGAACTGGCGTTCGCCCGCGAAAACGTCAAAGTGCAGCAGCAGGCCGTGACCGTGGCGCAAAAATTGTACGAAGACAACAAGAAGCAGCTTGAAATCGGCAGCATGGCGCCTCTGGACGTGACACGCGCTGAATCCGAAGTTGCCACCGACCGCCAGAACCTCATCTTCGCGCAGACAGTGCAGTTGCAGGATGAACAGATTCTGAAAAACGCCATTTCAAAAGATCCCCTTGCGCCAAACCTGATCAACGTTGAAATTATTACCACCGATCAGCCGAAACAGCCCGCAGCCATCGAGACGGCCTCCTTCGAGGAATCCGTCAAGGAAGCTTTCGCAAAACGCCCGGACCTTCAGGAACAAGTTCTCAATTTAAAGAATTCTGAGATTGACGTGAAGGCTACGCGCAATGCATTGCTTCCATCGCTCGCCCTCGGCGGGTTTTACCAAGCGAATGGATTGGCCGGCAACTCTCCGACCAAGGGCACTGCCACTCTAGTCAGCACCGGCATTCCCATCGTGGATGCCAACGGCAATCCGATCTCGGTCGGTGGCGTACCCATCTTTGAATCCACGGTCACCGCGCCCACTACGGGAACAAATCGTGATGGGTTCTCCACGGCGCAGAGCCAAATCTTCCACAACCAATTTCCCGAGTACGCCGCGCAGTTGACCCTCACTCTGCCGTTGCGCAACCGCTCCGCTCAGGCCGATAACGCCCGCTCCTTGCTGGTTCAGCGCCAACTCGAAACGCAAATGCAGCAATTGAGGAACACCGCCCTTCTCGACGTCCGCAACACTTACATTGCGCTGACGCAGGGTCGCGCCCAAGTGGAAGCCGCCAGCAAGGCCCGCGAACTGCAGCAGCAGACGTTTGATTCCGAGCAAAAGAAGTACCAACTCGGCGCATCCACTGTTTACCTCGTCATTCAGACGCAGCGCGACCTTATCAATGCACAAGGGCAGGAGATACGCGCTTTGGCCAATCTGGAGGAAGCCAAGGCCAATTACGAGCGCGCCGTTGGGCGAACGCTCGAAGCCAATCGTGTGACCATCGCCGATGCCAAATCGGGCGAAGTCGAACGCGACTCGCTCATTCCTGGCACTTTGCACGGACAAGTTGTCGGCACCGATAAACTTTTCTCCAACGCTGGCCAAAAATAGTTTCCCGGCATTTCCCTCTTCCCAACGGCCCGGGCACTGATGTCCGGGCCGTTCCTTTTTCCTCTCGAATCCAGCCTGGTTCTCTACTCGCGGCCTTGCAACTACCACGGGCTTGCCCCTTCTGAGCCTTTCGCATAGCATTAAACTTGGTTATGGCGCGATTCGTTTTTTCGAATCACTGCGGGGGCGATGAGCATGAGCGAACAATACAAAGGCACCACGCAGGCCGCGCCTCCTTTGGAAGCTTCCCCATCCAATCGAAAGCCCTCCCCCAAAGAACAGGCTTGGGAGAAAAACACCCTTCAACCGGCGCTGGAAAAAAGCCCCGAACGACACTCCGAATTCACCACCATTTCGGGTCATCCGATTCGCAGGCTGTACACTGAAGCGGATCTACCCCATTGGGATCCGGATCGCGATCTCGGCCTCCCCGGCGAGCCTCCCTACACCCGCGGCATTCATCCCACTATGCACCGCAGCCGCCTGTGGACTATGCGCCAGTTCGCGGGCTTCGGCACCGCCGAAGACACTAACCAGCGCTTCCGCTATCTCCTTGCGCAAGGCCAAACCGGCTTATCTACCGCCTTCGACTTGCCCACGCTGATGGGCTACGACTCCGACCACGCCCTCTCCGAGGGCGAAGTCGGCAAGTGCGGTGTAGCCATCAGTTCCCTCGCCGACATGGAAGTGCTCTTCGACAAGATCCCCCTCGCCAACGTAACCACTTCGATGACCATCAATTCGCCCGCCGCGGTCATCTGGGCGATGTATCTGGCTGTCGCCGAAAAGCAGGGCGCGGATTGGAAAACAATTTCGGGCACGCTGCAGAACGACATCCTGAAGGAATACATCGCGCAAAAGGAATACATCTATCCGCCAGAACCTTCGATGCGCCTGGTGATCGACACCTTCGAGTTCGGTGTCAAGAACACGCCGAAGTTCAACACCATTTCCATCAGTGGCTATCACATTCGCGAAGCCGGCTCGACTGCTATACAGGAACTGGCCTTCACGCTGCGCGACGGCCTCGAATATGTCGAATGGGGAATGCGCCGCGGCCTCGATATCGACCAATTTGTGCCGCAGCTTTCCTTTTTCTTCAACGCGCACAATGATTTCTTCGAGGAAATCGCCAAGTACCGCGCCGCCCGCCGCATTTGGCACAAAGCCATGGTCGAGCGCTACAAGTCCAAGAATCCTCGCTCCTGGGCGCTGCGTTTCCATACGCAGACGGCGGGTTGCTCTCTGACCGCGCAGCAGCCTTACAACAATGTCGTTCGCACCGCGATTCAAGCCCTCGCCGCCGTCCTGGGCGGCACGCAGTCGCTGCACACCAATTCGCTCGATGAAGCCTGGGCCTTGCCGACAGAGTTTGCCGCGACCATCGCCCTGCGCACGCAGCAAATCATTGCCCACGAAACCGGCGTCACTCACACCGTCGATCCCCTCGGCGGCTCCTACTTCGTCGAAACTCTCACCAACGAAGTTGAGCGCGGCGCATGGGAATACATCAATCGCATCGACGCCATGGGCGGCATGGTCGCCGCCATCGAACGCAGCTATCCGCAGCGCGAAATCGCCGAAGCTTCTTACCGCTACCAGATGGCCGTCGACAAAAAAGAAAAAATCATCGTTGGCGTGAACGATTTCGTATCCGAAGAAAAGACCTTGGACGTTTTGCAGATTGACGAAACCGTCGCGCATCGCCAAGCCGAGCGCTTGAGCAAGCTGCGCGCCGATCGCTCGCAAGCTGAAGTCACTCGCCGTCTCAACTCTCTCCGCAACGCCGCCAAAGGCAAAGACAATCTCATGCCGTTCATTTACGAAGCCGTCAAATCTTACGCCACCCTCGGCGAAATCTGCGACGCCCTCCGCGACGTCTTTGGCACCTACGAAGAAGTTGCCATCACCTAACTTATGCCAGTGAAAAAAATCAGAGTATTGATTGCCAAGCCGGGGCTGGATGGCCATGACCGCGGCGCAAAGATAATCGCCCGCGCCTTACGCGACGCCGGCATGGAGGTCGTGTACACCGGCCTCCGCCAGACGCCAGAGATGATCGCCTCCGCCGCCGTCCAGGAAGACGTCGACGTCATCGGCCTCTCGATTCTCTCCGGCGCCCACAACACCATCTGCCCCCAGCTCATGAAACTCCTCCGCGACAAAGGCATGACCGACGTCACCGTTCTCGTCGGCGGCATCATTCCCGAAGCCGACATCCCCGCACTCAAACAATCCGGTATCGCCGAAATTTTCCTGCCCGGAACTTCCACCCAGGACATCGTAGAGTTCATCCATAAACGCTTCGCTCTCTCCTGATTCTCGACGCTTTACCCGGGCTGAAAGCCACCACTTTCACCACTTCCCTCCGTCTTTCGACCGCTGCTCATATTTTTGCCGTTGCGCCCGATGCATCTTTTTCCACAGATCCTTATGCTCCTGCCGCGCTTCGGGATCCACTTTCCGCTGCAGAAATTCCTGCTCACGCAAAAGCTTCCGCCGGTTTTCCAGGCGCGCGGCATCCAAAACTCCCGCGCTAACCGCCTGCAGCACCGCGCATCCCGGCTCCCCTTCGTGACGACAATCCACGAACCGGCACTGTGTGGCTAAGGCATCGATGTCCGCAAACGTTTGGGCAACCCCTTGCTCCGAGTCCCAGAGTTGCATTTCACGAAGTCCTGGCGTGTCCATCAGCAGCGCTCCGCCCGGCAAAACGAAAAGTTCCCTTGCTGTCGTTGTGTGCCGCCCTTTGCTATCGCTCTCGCGAACAGGCTGCACTTCCTGCACCGCTTCGCCCAACAACCGGTTCGCAATCGTGGACTTGCCAACTCCCGAAGAGCCCAACAGCACCAAGGTCTGCCCCGGCTTTAGAAACTCTCCCAGTTCGCCAAATCCCTGCCCGGTCCTCGCGCTGACGACACATACCACTGTGCCCACAGCAACGCGCTCCATCTCAGCGGCCTTTTCACGCACGTCTCCGCAAGCATCCGCTTTGTTCAGCACGACCACCGGCCTTGCTCCAGACTCCCAGCACTGCGCGAGGTATCGTTCCACGCGCCGCGGACTGAAATCGCCATCCAACGCCGTCACTAACAGCGCCGCGTCCACATTCGCCGCAATCACCTGCTCCTCTATTTTCTTTCCGGTCATTTTTCGGACGAACTTGCTCCGTCTCGGCAAAACCTCCTGAATCATGGCGGTCGTGCCCGCACCGTGAACTTCCACCACCACCCAATCGCCGACGGCCGGCCAGTCTGCGCCCTCGTCCGCCGCAAGACGCAGTTTCCCGCTCGCTTCCGCCGAGCATTCGCCGAAGTCTCCAGCAACGCGCCAGAATTTCCTCTGCTGCGAAATCACGCGCGCCCGTTCCGCATTCTTCCACTCACCGCCACTCCAAAACGCCTCAAAGTACGAATTCCATCCCCACAAAGTTATCGACACGGAAGCATCCTCCCGCAGCCATGACGAGACACATGGCCGCCGTTAGCGCCAAAAAGAAAACATCATTAAGTCCTAGTGGATTCGAACTGCGGGAGGGGGTGAAGCCGTCAGATCGCGCTAGCCGCGGAGACACACCCGACCGCGAGAACTTTGCTAGTGGTTCGCACAGGCGCCTCCGTGGCTGAATTGAGCGATGCCGCGCACTCGCACATCATTGCCCTTCATCAAATCTTAACGACGCGTTCAGTCCAAGTCAACGGTCGACATTTCGAGTAGGCCCGGAATCACTGTTTATCGGGATGCGGCGCGCCATGCGCAATCATTGCATCGATGGCACCCTGGTGCCTGCACTTCACCGCCCAGTCCATCGGCGTTTCCTCTTTTTCCGTTCTAGCATTGCGGTCCGCGCCATGTTCTAGCAACAACACGGTCATGTCTCGTGTGGGAACATTCCGCTTACCGTACTCGACGGGCGCCTGCTGAGAAGCGGAATCTGCTTCCACATCAATTGCCAGGTGGAGCGGAGTGACTCCAGAAAAATCGCGCCGGCTGGGATCGGCCCCGTGCTCCAAAAGGAGGAGCGCCAAATCGACATAGTAATTCTCAACGGCGACATGCAGCGCCGTCCAGCCGACGGCATTCAAAGGCACATCGATGTAAGTACCAGATAGCAGTAGCCTCTTGGTCTGTTCTAGGTCCCGTTTATTCAGGGAATCGAGGAACTCTTTACGCTTGCGCTCCTCAC
>WNFQ01010265.1_pt1 | contig 18676 bp, 19 predicted proteins | sample 5400171 | NCBI WGS metagenome assembly WNFQ01 (sample SAMN13153356, study PRJNA577476) | soil metagenome | isolation source: 20 cm soil under Madrone tree | place: USA:California | collected 2016-06-14 | reverse complement strand
TCGCCTGCTGAATTGCACGCGTCAACCAGCAAGAGTCCAACGGTTTCTCGCATACGATTACCTCTACTGATATTACGAACAAAGCTGGAGTGGCAGGGCAGGACGCGAGCCCTATCGCTGTGCGTCCCGGCCAATTAAGTGTTCGTGTCTGATCTGCCGAAGTATTTAGGCCGACCTCTGTGTCCGTCAATCAGGTGAATTTCTTAGCCCAAGTGCCTACCACAAGGTTGCTCCTTCGCTCGGGGGAGTTGGCGGTAGCAACGCATCGACACGTTCTAGCAGCTTCGAGACACCGTCCGCCTTCGAAATGAAATCAACGTCGATGGCTGCGCACAGATTATCAACATGCAGTTCGGTCAAGGTAAATAGGATGACTGGCGTTCCCGGCATCTCATTCTTCAAGACCGCAGCCGCTTCTGCTCCGTTCAACCGAGGCATGGCAAGGTCCAAAAGTATCAAATCGGGTTTCGATTTTTTAGCCTTCTCGATAGCATCTACACCGTCGACAGCCTCGCGCACTACAAGTTCCGCGTGCCGACCTTGAAGCAAAAGCCGAACCGATAGACGTACGGAGGCGCTGTCATCGGCAATCAATACGGTTTTAGCCACGACAAAGTAGTGCTTATCCTTGTGTAGGATGCAATACAGAAGAGCCTGTAATTCCAGGGAATAGGCTTCAGCCGCCTTGCTATTTCGACCGGTTCTTGGCTACTGCTTTGGCACGCGAACCACGCCGATTCCAATCTTCCTACGCTCGCGTTCGGGATATTTGAGACGCGCCTTCTCCGCCAACTTTTTGGTCTTGAACGGTTGCGACAAAATGACGAGTCCAAGGCCTTTATATTCGAAAAGCACCCATCGCGCAGATGATTTCATCCGGCAATTTTAGAGCACGGTTGATGGTGTTCAAACGACAAAACGCATGTCGATTCTGGCAGCTCTGCGTTGATCTAGGTTTTCCGCACCGAATCAGACAGCTATTTCAACTTCGCGTACTCGGCCTTCGCAGCGATGAGGATGGGAATGTCAGGGTCGGCGTCTTTCCAGAGCGACAGAAGCTGGTTGTAGGACGTCCGCGCCTCTGCCGTTTCGCCGTTCATTGCACGCGCCCTCGCAAGTCCCGGATGTGCGAGCGCGCCGATCGGTTCGTTTGACACGACTCCCGGCTAGTTCACAATTTTCTGAAATTCTGCGGCGGCCGCTGTGCCCTGGTGTTGCGCGAGCAGCGCCTGTCCTCGGACATAAACCGGATACAGATAGGTCGAATAGTTACTGCTAGTGGCGGGGCCTAACTCATAAGGCGACGCTTAGTGCGACGGCCTTGCTATGTTCATCGTAGGAGAAAGCTACTGGAGATCGGTACGGGGAAGCATTAACCACTCGTGTTACTATATAAATTAGTACTTCTTGGGCATGTATGTATGGATCGGATTGTAAAACCAAATGACCGTCAGGTTCGTTTCTTATGGCAACGTAGTCTTCTAAAGAGACACCCAAGCAAAATGCTTGGAGATCGGGAGCTTTAATGATGAGTTTCAAATCTTCAAGTAGTACGTTCGCGCTTTCCCTGACCTCAACCGGCCCATTTTTTTGGACTAGCTCGTTAAATTGTCCAGTCAGGCTAAAACATTCTGTGGCTCGAAAATACGCGAGCCCCTCATCTTTAACTCTTTTTTCCCAGTGGGCGCTCGACCTCGAACCAGTCCTCGCTATCGCCTAAAAATCCAGCCACAACGAAAATCTTTTTCCTTAGCCATCGGTGCTGTCATCAATACTTATGATAGGTCGTCTAACCAATTTTGCTGACACTCATAACATTTTTCGGTGTTATAGGCGTCAAGCAATCACGATTTTTCAATAACTTAAGGCGCTACAACGCGTTTTCTCAGACTCCGACTTACAGGCACATCCGCCATTTTATTTTAAAAGTAAGACTTAGAATTTCCCTCCTCGAATTTCGATCAATCCGACGAAAAAATATTTACATGTGCAGTTCGCAGAGTTTGCGGGAATGGCAGTCGATTCGCGTGCGTGAGCGGCGCGAGCGGTTCCATCCGGACTTCAAGGAGACTTCAATGATGGGGAATCTGCAGTATAGTGCTCTTGCGGTGACTATGCTTCACTCGGTCCGCCAGCAACCTCCGGATTAAACCAGTGGGTACATCCTCCGAAGACCCATTGAAGCAACCATTTATTTGGCATGCATCATTTAGCACACAACAGTGGATGAGCGATCTGCGATGTTGAATTCCTCATGTGATGCGTTATGGGAAATGCGACCCTCGGCCGTCCGCGGGCTCCGGTATGCCAGGGAAGTCTGGCTCCGGATCAGGAGGAGGTAGCTTCGGGTCTCTGCGATCGGGAGGTAATCGCGGTTCTGGCGGCTGTGGTATGGGAGGTCGCGGATCAGGGTTCGGCGACGGAGGAAATCCGAACTCGGCTTCAAGGTGATTTCGGAGCAATCTCAAGGTACACCTTCATTCACAGGTTGAAGGAGTTGGACAGGCGTCACAATACGGCTAATCCGGTAGGAGGATGAAATCCGTTTAATGACCTCACTGGGCGCGTTGCTTCTCATGCGCGTTCACAGAAAATTTAACGGAAAATATGTATTTGGATTCACTTAACAAAGGTCTATAAAAGGTGCGGGGAGAGTTGAGGTGGGCGTTCGGATCCTGGTAGTAGAGGACTCAGAGATAACGCGCCGCATGATCCGCGCGGTGTTGGAGACCCGTCATTGGACGATCTGCGGAGAAGCCGAAAACGGACTCGCGGGTGTGAAGCAGTTTCAATCGTTGCGGCCGGACATCGTGGTTCTCGATCTGACGATGCCCGATATTGACGGGCTCGAAGTTGCCCATCGCATGTCAATTCTTGATCCCCGTGTGCCGCTGATTCTTTTTACGCTGTGCGATATGGAAGAGATTATGCCCGTCGCCCGCCGAGTCGGCATTTATGCTACCGTTTCCAAACACCGGGTCCTGGACTTGGTTGGAACGATCGAATCCGCGATGGAGAACTGCTGTTGTCGCGGCCAGGGTATGCTGTAACAGCCAATGAGTGAGCTTCGAAAGTTTGCAATGCCGTACACTGTCTACCTGTGCGGCAGAGTGAAGGGCGAAAGAAATGCGACAGCGCTCTTGGAAGGGCAACGGCAAAATACAGCTTTCAGGGTATGTCTTTATCCGTCCACTCACAGCTAAATATGAAAATCTATACTGCCGTTTAGGGGGAGCCCCGGCTTATGCGGATATTGATTGCAGACGACCATGATGTCGTTCGGACCGGTTTGCGTCAGCTTCTGCTCGAACGCCGGGGTTGGGACGTCTGTGGCGAAGCGAAGACCGGCCGCGAAGCCGTGGCACTGGCTCTCCAGTCCAAGCCCGATGTTGTTGTGATGGATATCGGGATGCCGGAACTCAACGGTCTCGAAGCAGCACGGCAGATTCGCAAGGTGCTGCCAAATACGGAAATTGTAATACTCAGCCTGCACCTTTCGGACGAACTAGTGTACGAAATAGTGCAAGCCGGAGTGCGCGGATACGTTCTTAAGTCCGACGCGAACCGCGATCTGGTAAACGCAGTGGAAGCTTTGTCCATGCACCGTACGTTTTTCACCGCGAAAGTCTCGGAAATGATGCTCGACGGTTTTTGCAACCGCAAACCTCGCGCCGGGCAAAACGGCGGCACAGTTCGCGATCGTCTGACCAGCCGACAAAGAGAAATTGTCCAACTTCTCGCCGAAGGAAAGAGCAGTAAAGAGGTCGCGGTAGCCCTCAACATCAGTGTGAAAACCGCCGAGACGCATCGGGCCAACATCATGCGAAAACTGGAACTACACTCTGTCAGCGAGTTGGTTCGATACGCTGTGAAGAATCAGATCATCGAAGTATAAGTATACAAATTTGTGCACGAACCTACGCGGCCTTGCCCTCAAGGTGTGCCCTCATTTTTCTGCGCGCCCTGAAGATTCTCGTCTTGACGGTTTGTAGCGCGATTCCTTGCGTGTTCGACAGTTCCTTTTGAGTCCATCCCTCTACCGCATACAGTACAAAAACATCGCGCAGCGTTGGTGAAATCGACTTGACGGCCTTAAATGCCAGTTCCCTGGCGATGCATTGTGCCTCCGGATTGATTCGCCTTGTAGAGCTCTCTATCGGTCTTTTCACAGCTGACTCGGACGCGGAGTCCATGCGATGTCTCTCCGCCGCCGAGGAGCGCAATTTCATCAAGGCTTCGTTAATGGTAATGCGCGTCAGCCAAGTGGAGAGCAAAGCGTTTTCGTGGAACTGGCACAAATTTGTGTAAGCCTTCACCAGCACGTTCTGAACGTTATCTTCCGCGTCGGCAGAGTTACGCAAAATTCTGCGCGACGTCGCCAAGAGGCGAGCCGAATAGCGTCGCGCCAGGTGCTCGAACGCTTCGTGGTCTCCTCGCTTGGCTCGGTGTAGCAATTCTGCTTCGGAGTGGAATGAATTTTGTCGCATCTTCGCGCTGTCCTTCGAGGGCGATGGCGTTATCCTCTTTCACAGTTACGCCAATTTTCCATTGGTGACCATACCCGCGACTCCCTGCAATGCTCGAGCCAATTACTTAACTCACAGGGAATTGCTGGGTCCGAATACTAGATTCGATTGAGATTTTTCGGAGCCGCGGGGAAAATTCCAAAAACTGCGAGCTCAAAGCTTTCCAGAGCAAATGCCGCATCTGCTTGGCGACCAATCGCACCCGCTCACGACACTTTCCCACCTGCCGCCAAAAAGTGACGTAAAGTTAAGATGCGCCACGCGGTTAAAGGAATACTGTTCATTGTGTATTTGCAGTGTATTTCGTAATTCTCCGAAAAAGCCTGTATCGACTCTTTGATTTCTCCGCACGTAGAGTCGAATTTGCGCCTGGCCTAATCTCGCTGGAGGATTTCAATGTCGAAATTGCCACTAAGAGAATTGTATTTAGACGAATTAAGAGATTTGTACGACGCCGAAAATCGCTTGGTGAAAGCTTTGCCGAAACTTGCGAAAGAGGCGGAATCGCAAAAACTCAGCGCTGGCATCGAAGAGCACCTCGAACAGACGAAGGGGCACGTGGATCGCCTGCGTGAGATTTTCGACGCCATGGACGAGAAACCCGGTGGAAAACGGTGCGCGGCAATGGTCGGGCTCATCCAGGAAGGCGACGAGATGATGGATGAGGACTTTGAACCTGGAGTGAAAGATGCTGCTCTTATTTCCGCGGCTCAACGGGTCGAACACTACGAAATCGCGGCTTACGGCTGCGTCAGGACCTGGGCCGGCTTGTTAGGCGAAAAGGAAGCGGAGAATCTTCTCCAACAGACTCTGGACGAAGAAAAAGAAACCGATCGAAAGCTTACCGCACTCTCCCAGGAGATCAATGTCGTGGCAGTGAGCGGTGCAGCAGCCGGGAAGTCGGCGATGCAAGATGAAGACGAGGCTGAAGTACCTCGTCCCCGGGCCAAGTCTCGTAGCGCAAGGGCCTAACTAACGCAAAGGTCTAGCCAACCAAGACCACTAGGGAGGGGGAGTACCGGCCCACCCCCCTCCGTACTTACCGCCATTCTCGATTGCCACCTCGGCGACCCGTTTTCCTGCTTCAACTCCGTCTGTTCTTTTGTTCGCTAGTCTTACCAGATATTTGTACTCTCCCTACGCAAACACGAGTATGGATTGTTGCCCTGGACAGGAGCTACAAATTGTGCGCGGCTCCTGCAAGCCACAAATCGTTACTGCCGGTGGGGGAGACACGATGAGTTTCGGACCGTTTCTTCTGATCGCGATTTTGCTTCTTCTCGCGTGGGTTGCCGGATTCCTCATGTTTCACATCGCCAGCGCTTTAATTCACGTGCTGCTCGTTCTCGCTGTTCTGTCTTTCATTTTTCATTTCATTACTGGCCGGCGCACTGCATAGCCAGCGCCTTCAAAGGAAAACGACTCCGATGAAAACCGAAACGCACTCGCACAGGAGCGAAAGCAAGCGCGACTTCGAAGTTTTTCGCAAACGTCTGCTTTCAGAGTTGCAGGCCCACCAGCAGCGCGTAGACCGGGCCCGCAATGAGTTGCCGGTGGATTCCGATCCCGACGACGATGCCGGCGTAGCGTCCCGAAACGCCTATCGCGAAGTCACCATGGGCAAGCTGGAGCGCGACCTGCAAACCATTGTCGAGATAGAACGAGCGCTGCGGCGCTTGGATGAAGGACGGTACGCGACTTGTGTTGGCTGTCAATCGCGCATTCCAGATGCTCGCCTTAGGGCCATTCCCTGGACCAGGACGTGTATCGAATGCGCTGGCCGCAGCAATCACTTCACCGGCCCTCCGTTCAGGCTCACCCCGGATCTCGCGCATTGAGATGTCAGACTTCGATCTTGCGCCTCGAAACTGCTTTCGAACGGTTTAGCTGCGTCCTGGTGCAGCAGTCCTCGTCGTTCCTTTGGCGGACGATTCCATTGTGTATGCAATGTCCTCGGCTCCCGTGCGCTCCAGAACCTTCTTCGCACGATCGATTTCTTCCGAAGTATCGCAATGTACGGAAAGCAGGATTTCCCCTTTCGTGATCCGGCCTTCGTATCTCTTGGCTTCGTATTCGGGGATTCCCATGCCCACTAGCGCGCCCGCAAGGCCCCCGACCGCGCCGCCCACGCCCACGCCAGCCAGAGCCGCTACGATTGAGCCTTGCTCGCCTTCACCGTTCCGAGGTCACGGTTGCTTGCGGATTCCGGAAGCAGCACCGCCAAGTCCGAAGTCAAAAAGCTGTGGTCTCTCAACATGCCGACCGCGTTTTCAACACCTGCCCGCGAGCTATAGATTCCGAACACTGCTCTGTTTTTTGCCATAACTTTCTCCTTGCATTTTTTGCAGCTCAATTGCCGGTCTTTGACTTCACAGTGATTTCGCTCTTCACGTTGGCTGTGCCCGCGATTTCCCCTGCTTTCGTTCCGATCGCGGATTTCTCGTCATCAGTCCGCACTGGCCTCTTGAGGGTCACGGTTCCGCTGCGTGCGATGACCTTGACGTCATGGGCGTACGTCGAAAGGTTTTTGTCGTCCATAATTGATTTCCGGATCTTACGTGCAAGGTCGCGGTCGCCTTGTTTTCAGCCTGTCGATCGGCAGTCGAGGATCCTGGTCTTTGTTGATTGGTCTTGCTGTTGTCAGGCGCTTGCGCAAATCCTGCCGAGCGCTGAATCGACATTCCGAGTCCGCCCACCAGCACAGCGTTTCGAATCCTCGTTAACCACTCAAGGTCTCCGATTCTGTTTCCCTCCAAAATCAATCTGATCTCCACTTTCTCCTCACTACTCTTTGCAGCCCATCATTCACTCGCTTTTCGAGTCACGACCGGGCAATTTCCAACCTAAGGACTTCGCTTCTTCACAGCCATACATCGCAGTACGCACGCTGCAGGGAATTAGGCTGTAAGATTTAAGCTGGCCGGCCCCGTGGAGGCCACGCCGAGCGCACGTAGCAGTCATCAGCCTGAACGACACCTGCTTGGGTTGGACTGATGTAAATCGCGGACGACGTCAAAGCGTTGAGTTTGCCACTGCGGAGCTACTGCTGGAATTAATCCTAGGGGAAATGAGTCCGGGAAATAAGTAAATTTATACACGATTTCCCCGATGTCGGTCTGCCTCGTTCCGTTTGACTATGCCAAGGTTTAGGTAAAGCTTGATTTCGGATAAGAAAAAATCGCTATGGAAAAAGGGCTCAAAACGACGCGCCCGTGTCGCTATCGTTCGCTCCAAATTGTCTGGAAATAACGAAGCAGAGCAGATTCTACGGACGACCAAGGGCGGCCGCATTGATGCGCTGGTAACGGAAAGCGCGCGCGGCGATAAAGTCGTTACTCTTCATGGCGCTGACGGTCCTTACCGTGTGCTCGTCGAATCGATCAATGAGGGCGCCGCGACTTTGGACACTGCCGGCACTGTTCTCCACGCGAACGCCCGTTTTGCTGAAATCCTTGATCTCTCCGTCGAAAAACTCGTGGGCGGCGAGTTGCTGAGCAATTTTCCTTCTTGGCAACGCGCCAAACTGCACCAGCTGATTGCGCAAGGCCATCGCCGCAGTGCTGGAATGGACCTTATTCTTGAAGCTCCAGCAGGGCCGTCCAAACTTGTGCGCTTCACGCTAAAGCCGCTGGAAAATGGCCCGCGTCACCGGATTTGCGTCGTCGCAACCGAACTCACCGAATTGGTCGAAGCCAATGAAGCTGTAAGGTCCAACGAAGAATCATTGCGCCAGCTGTCCGCGCGTCTTTTGCAGCTTCAGGATGAAGAACGCCGCCATATTGCTCGCGATCTGCACGACATCACCGGCCAGAAGTTGGCCTTCCAGTGCATGGCCTTGTCCGCGTTCCAAACCAAGCAGGCTTCGAATCTTGATGCTGAAGCCCAACAAACTCTTGCGGACTCACTCGTCCTTAATAAAGAAGTTTCCGAGGAAATTCGCACTCTTTCTTATCTGCTCCATCCTCCGCTGCTCGATGAGCTTGGCCTTTCTTCCGCCGCTCGCTGGTATGCCGCCGGTTTCACCAAACGCACTGGCATTCCCATTGATACTGATCTGCCGCTGGAAATCAAAAGGCTCTCTCCTGACGCCGAAGTTGCCATTTTCCGCGTGCTTCAGGAGAGTCTCACCAATGTTCATCGCTACGCGAATACTCCAAAAGCGCGGCTCCGCATCTCCACTACCGCGGACAACATTAAAGTCGAGATCGAGGACTACGGTAAGGGCATGCAAGCGGCGAAATCGAAATCTCCGCAAGAATCCGTCGTACGTCTCGGCGTTGGCCTACAGGGTATGACAGAACGTATCCGCCAGCTCGGCGGCCGTCTGGAAGTTACCTCCGGCCCAAAGCGGGGCACGCTGGTTACTGCCACGATTCCTCTTTGCGGCGGCCAGGTCGCGGCTCCAGTAGCGCCTGCGGCCTCAGCAGCATCAGCCGGCATTTCCGCCGATAGTTCAGTTGCGGCTCATCACCACCAACGGCAGCAGATTCCGATTGCGGACGACCACGAGATGCTTCGTCGTACAGCGGCATCGGCAGACAGTCAGCCAAAAAAACAAAAGTGACTTTCACTTTTCTTTAAAAGTTCGTGAATTAGGAGCTCGTGTGCGGAATTCGAACCCGGCATGGTGTCTGCACCCGTGAACTCGGATCGAGTTTGCGCTGGACTGCGGGTGGTCGCGATGCTAACACAAAACTACGAACCTCAGTCGCCCGCGCTGCTCGGCCCACGGGAATCTGAAGTATCATGGTCTACGTCTGCCGCTAGGTTTCAAGTAATTGTGTTTCGTGCGTACGTGCGACACGCCACCGCACTTTGTAGCGTTAAGTGTGGCGCTTCACAGAATCGAGCAACGGTTTATGCCGATAACGGTGCTTCTGGCGGACGATTCAGACCTGGTGCGACGCGCGATTCGCCGTCTTCTTATGGATCATCCTCAAATTAGTCTTGTGGGAGAAGCTACGGACTTCACCCAGACCATCCGCATGATCCAGGAGTTGCAGCCGCAAATCGTTATTTTGGATTTGCACATGTCGGACAGCAAACGGATCACTCCCAGCGAGTTCCGCTCGCGGTTGAACCTTGGAAAAGCCCGCCTTATGGCAATTTCGGTTTGGAATGATCCAGAGACGCAAGCTTTGGCCGGCAGCTACGGCGCGGCAAACTGTCTCGACAAGGCAAATCTCGGCACTCATCTGATTCCGGCCATCTTACATTTGGCCGCGCCATCATCTGAGTCCAACTAATCTTCGTTGTACTTCCACCTCATTCAGCCGCCAGCAAATTCTCGATGTTTTGCCTCAGGCCCACCAGATTCGTTTTGGCCACTACCGCATCCACGCCTGCGTCTTTAGCGTCGTGGAACTGCAGCGCATCCGAATACATCGTAAACAGGATAATGGGAATATTTACCGGTAGGCTTCTCAGTTTGCGTGCCGCTTGCAGTCCGTTCATTCTCGGCATTGCCAAGTCCAGAATTACGAGATCCGGTTCAAGCTGTGGCACCTTTTCCAACGCATCCAATCCGTCGAATGCCTCCCCGCACACTTTGAATCCCAGCTCCCGCTCCAGGAATTTTCGGAGACTCGCGCGAACTATGTCGCTGTCATCAACGATCAAAATTGATTTCGCCAATACATACCTGAATTCCAGGTGCCCGCAAACCTTCAAAAAAATCGCCAGGCACCGTATGTACGTTAGCGTACCAACGGTGATTTGCCAGGGATATAAGGCATTCCATGCATTTTGAAATAAAATCTAATTCAGGTCGGCGAAGCACCTGCGCGCCACGCGGGCTGTGTAAGCGAGCGACCGATTTTCCGGCCGCGGTCACACAAATTGAATCAGCACGATTTCCGGATGCGAGCATACCCGCAATGGCGGTCCCCACGTTCCCGCCCCGCTCGATGTGTACACCAGCATCGCGCCAAATTTCTGCAGCCCGTAAGTAAACTGCTTGTACATTCGCTTCGTGAGCCAGGTCCACGGAAAAAACTGCCCGCGATGCGTGTGCCCCGATAATTGCAGCGAGATCCCCGCACGTTCCGCCACCGCCAGTTGGTCTGGCGCGTGCACCAGCAGCACACTCGCCTGCTTGCGGTTGATCAAAGCGCTTTCCAGCACCGCATTCAATCGCTCGGGATGCGAAGCCTCGTGATAGTGCACACCGATAATCTGCATTCCATCCACGACCACTTTTTCGTTGTTCAACAAGCGCAATCCCGCATCTTTTGCTGCTTGCAGGTGCGCGCCAGAATTTCTCATCTCTTCGTGATTTCCTGCCACAAAAAAATTACCCAGCGGGGCATTCAACCCACGCAACGGACGCGCCAGCGCGTCCAGATCAGCATAGCTCCCGTCGTAAAGATCGCCTGCCATGAAAACAATCGCGGGCCGCAACTGCCGAATTCGTGCGACAAGGTTTCGCGCAAAGTTTGCTCCCCGCACATGCCCCAGGTGCAAATCGCTGATCATCGCCGCGGTGCGCCCTTGCCACGCTTCCGGCAAATTCGGCAAGCTGACTTTCACTCGACGGATCCGCGTCACGCTCGCATTGATCATTCCCCAGATCGCCGCCACCACTGCCACTGCGAACCACGCTGCGAACATCACACGGTTATTCCAATGAGTGCGCAACGCTAGTCTTGCCAGCGCCGTCAGCCACGTCCCCACCGCCGCTAAAAACAAAAAATTAAACAAGCCCAGCCAGATCGCCGCAGCCCGATAAAACACTCTGGTTACGCTATTCCAATACTTGAACGACAGCAGGGAAGCCGCAACAAAACTCATTGCCAGTAACAATACCGCCACGGCGCGTCCGCCCATCCATCCGGCGCCCGCCGGTTCCCAGAAATAGATCCAGGTTTCATAAACAAAAAAATGCGCGGCCAGCAGAACGGTTTGCACCACCGCCAGTAAGACCACCATTCCTTTTCGCATGATGAAGTTAGATGATTGTCGCGCGGCTTTGTATGCATACCATTTAGTGAGCGCCCGTCCTCATTTCTTGACCACCGCGGCCGGCGCGCTCGGCGTTGCCATCGCGACGGGTGTTTCCGTCAGTTCCGTCTTCACCCCGGTAGGAATTTTGTCCGCATTCTTCACCAGTTGCACCACCTGCCAGATTTGCTTTTCGGACAACTGGTCTTTGAAGCCGGGCATCCCCGTCATACGAATCCCGCCTTCCACCTTCCAGTAACTCTCCCAGGGCTCGTCATCTGTAACGCCCGTGCCCTTAAACAGTTGTGGAGGCTTGGGCGACATCCCCTGCGCAATCATCGTCTTTTGCGCGTCTGGCAAACCGTGGCATACCGCGCAATGCTCCTTATAAACTTTCGCCCCCTCGATCAGATTTTTCTCGTCCGCCGGCACTTGAGGTTCTGAATGAGGCAGTTTTTCTAGATACGAATGCAGCCCAAGTCTTGCAAACGTCCGTTCAAACGGCATCGCCTCCGCCGTAACAGCTACCGGTGCGTGGCCCCTTGCAAAGTATAGATATACAGAGACCGCTATCCCCCCGACTCCCAGAACAATTCCCAGCAAGATTCCTCTAAGCATCGATTCCCCCGGATGCCTCTCGCCTCTCCAGTATAGAATTCCGCCAACCACACTGGGAGGTGCCTGCGTAGTCTACCGGAATTGCCGCGTTTTTCGAGTAGAACTCCGCCACTCGGACTACTTTCTCCTCGAAATCCAATAAATTCATCAGCTTGCGATCCTATGGGGCGCCAGCTCGGCCCAGCTCTCAGTAACCATTTTATGTCCCAATTCGTCTTAATGATTGCGTACCATACGGATAAGGTCGGATTGCGTCTAGAGAATAGAGCCTTCGTGATCGCCTTCAGGCGATTGCTATCACTTGGCTGGCTCTCCACGTACCGCAAGACTTTGAGGAGTTAAAGGATGGGCCATCTGAAATCGCTGGAATTATCTGACCCTGAACGCCCTTCGGCGGCGCAACCCAGTTCGTCGAATGATGTGCCGGGATCCCGCTCTGCTGGAAGTCGCGCCTGGGTTTGGGTGGTGGTCGCCGTTTTGGCGATTGCCGGTTTTTGGTACTACCGCTCTTCGCATTCGAAAACATCGCAAAATCCCGCCGCTGCTGGCGCTCCGGGTCAACCCCGCCCCGGTGGACCATCTGGGCCGGGAAATTTCAGCGTTCCCGTCGTTGTCGCCACCACCGCCAAAGGCGATCTTCCCGTGTATCTAAATGGTCTTGGCACAGTCACGCCTCTCAACACCGTTACCATCCGCAGCCGTTCAGGTTCAACTGGAGCAGGCTCAGGGCCAGCTCGCAAAAGACGTCGCCAAGCGCCAAGATGCCGAAGTGAATCTGGAACGCTTCAAGCTCCTGTACAAGGAAGGCGTTATCCCTAAGCAACAGCTCGATACCCAAGGCGCCTCCGTGAGCCAGTTCGACGGCGCGATCAAATCCGATCAAGCGCAAATCGATAATGCGAAGCTTCAGCTGACGTACTCGCGCATCACTGCCCCCATTTCCGGACGCGTCGGCCTTCGCCTCGTCGATCCTGGCAACATCGTCCACGCGACGGACACTAATGGACTGTTGATCATCACCGAAATCCAGCCAATCGCGGTGATCTTCACGCTCCCGCAGGATCAGCTGCCGCAGGTTTTCGATAAATTACGCAAAGGTGCAGCCAACCTGCCCGTGGAAGCGTTCGACCGCGACAACACCGACAGAATTGCCAGCGGAAAACTGCTCACCATCGACAACCAAATTGACGTCACTACCGGCACCTACAAACTAAAAGCCATCTTCAACAATGAAGATAGCAGCCTGTTCCCGAACCAGTTCGTCAACACTCACCTTCTTGTGGACACCAGGCACAACCTCAGCCTCATTCCACTCGCTGCGCTTCAGCGTGGTCCTCAAGGCACTTATGTCTACGTCGTCGGAGATGGCAATACCGTCAAAATCCATAACATCACCGTTGCGCAAACCAACGGCGGAATCATCGGAGTAAGCGCCGGACTCCAGCCAGGCGATCTGGTCGTGACTGACGGCCAGGATAAGTTGCAGGACGGCACCAAGGTCATTCCTAATCAGGCTCCGGCCACCCCTGTTTCCGCATCCGACGCGCCCGCCGCCCAGCCGACCACTCCAACGTATTCAAAATCCTCGGCTCCAAAAGCAACTCCTCCAGCCGGCGCGCAAGCCCATAGTGGTCGAGGCGCCAAACCATGAGTCCGTCCCGGCCGTTTATTCTGCGGCCAGTAGCCACCACACTCCTGATGGTTGGCGTGCTCCTTGTCGGCTTCGTTGCGTATCGCCAGTTACCGGTGTCCGCGCTTCCTCAGGTGGACTATCCGACCATTCAAATTCAGACGTTTTACCCAGGTGCCAGCCCCGAGGTCATGGCTTCTTCCGTTACCGCTCCTCTTGAACGCCAATTCGGCGAAATCCCTGGTCTCAATCAAATGACCTCGACGAGTTCCTTTGGCAGCTCTGTCATCACGCTGCAATTCGTTCTCGATCTGAATATCGACGTCGCCGAGCAGGAAGTTCAGGCTTCCATCAACGGCGCCTCGAATCTCTTGCCCTTGGGTCTCCCGAATCCTCCTATCTACAGCAAAGTGAATCCGGCCGATGCACCGATCCTTACACTCGCTCTGACTTCCAAATCGCTTCCGCTGTCTAAAGTTGAAGATCTTGCCGACACCATGCTCGCCCAGAAAATTTCGCAGCTGCCCGGAGTCGGTCTGGTCAGCATTAGTGGCGGTCAGCGCCCCGCCGTGCGCATTCAAGCCAACCCCACCGCACTGGCTTCCTACGGCCTGAGTTTGGAAGATCTTCGCACCGCTCTCAATAGCGCCAATGTCAATCAAGCCAAAGGCACTTTTGACGGTCCGCAGCAGTCCTATACTATAGGTGCGAACGACCAGCTCCTGAACGGCGACACTTATCGGCCCATCATCATCGCCTATCGAAATGGTGGCCCTGTTCGCGTCGCCGATGTAGCGACGGTCAGCGATGGAGTCGAGAACGTTCTGCAAGCGGCCTGGGCCAACCAGCAGCCTGCCGTCCTGATGAACATCCAGCGTCAGCCCGGCGCGAATATCATCGGAGTCGTTGACCGCATCAAAAAACTTCTCCCGCAATTGCAGGCCGCGCTTCCTGCTGCCGTCAACGTCTCTATTCTCACCGACCGCACCGGCACCATCCGCGCCTCGGTCGAAGACGTCCAGTTCGAATTGATGCTTACCGTCGGCCTAGTCGTAATGGTGATTTTTCTTTTCTTACGCAGCATTCGCGCCACCATCATTCCCAGCGTGGCCGTTCCGCTCTCACTCATCGGCACTTTCGGTGTCATGTATTTGCTCGGCTATAGCCTCAACAATCTTTCTCTCATGGCGCTCACTATTTCCACCGGTTTCGTCGTGGACGACGCCATCGTCATGATTGAAAACATCAGCCGCTACATTGAGGAAGGGGAATCTCCTCTTCAGGCCGCGCTCAAAGGCTCCGAGCAAATCGGTTTCACCATTCTCTCGCTCACGGTTTCGCTGATTGCCGTTCTCATTCCGCTGCTCTTTATGGGGGACATCGTCGGCCGCTTGTTCCGAGAATTTGCCATCACCTTGGCGGTCACCATCCTGGTTTCCGCTTTTGTCTCTTTAACACTCACTCCCATGATGTGCGCCAAACTTCTTCGTCATCAGAAAAAAGAAGATGAAACCTGGTTCTACCGCAAATCAGAAGACGTCTTCAATGCTGTCATTGCTTTTTACGGCCGCACTCTCAGATTCGTTTTGCGTTTTCGAACCATCACCCTGCTCATCACCTTTGCCACTCTCGTCGGCACCATCCTTCTCTACGTTTATGTTCCGAAAGGATTTTTTCCCGTACAGGACACTGGCGTGATTCTCGGCGTCTCTGAGGCTCCACAAAGCGTTTCTTTCCGCTCCATGAGCGACCGCCAACAATCTCTCACGGGCGCTCTCCTCAAGGATCCCGCGGTCGAAAGCCTCTCCTCTTTCATCGGCATCGACGGCACCAACACCACGCTCAATAGCGGCCGCATCCAAATCAACCTCAAGCCCTTAGCCGTTCGCAAGATCAGCGCCTCCGATGTCATTCGCCGCCTGCAGCCCACGCTCGATAAAATCGACGGCATCACTCTCTTCATGCAGCCGGTGCAAGATCTCACTGTTGAAGACCGCGTCAGCCGTACGCAATTTCAATACAGCCTTGAAGACGTAGACTCGAAAGAACTTTCCTATTGGGTTCCGCGCTTCATTGATCGCCTGAAAAAACTTCCTGAATTGCGTGACGTTGCCAGCGACCAGCTCAACGGCGGCCTGCTCGTCAATCTCACTATCGATCGCGATTCCGCTTCGCGCCTCGGCATACTGCCCGCGGATATTGACAACACGCTCTACGACGCCTTCGGCCAGCGCCAGGTCTCAACGATTTATACCCAGCTCAATCAGTACCACGTTGTCTTGGAAGCCGATCCGCAATTTCAGCAGGCCCCGGACTCGCTGAAAAATATCTACGTCCATTCTTCCAACGGCACGCAAGTTCCGCTCAGCGCGTTCACTTCCGTCACCACCGCGCCTTCCGCGCTCGCGCTAAATCATCAGGGCCAATTTCCCGTCGTCACACTTTCCTTTAATCTGGCTCCCGGCGCTTCACTTGGCGATGCCGTAAACGCCATCAATAGCACCAAATCCTACCTCGGCATGCCGCCCAGCATCCAAGCGACGTTTCAAGGAACTGCCGCCGCTTTTCTCCGCTCCCTCGGCAATGAACCGATCCTGATTCTCGCCGCGCTCGTCACCGTCTACATCGTTCTCGGCGTCTTGTACGAAAGCTTCATTCATCCCATCACCATTCTTTCCACGCTGCCGTCCGCCGGTGTCGGCGCAATTCTCGCCCTCTTGCTGTGCAAAACGGAGTTCAGCATCATCGCCCTCATCGGCATCATTCTCCTCATCGGCATCGTCAAGAAAAACGCCATCATGATGATTGACTTCGCCCTCGACGCGGAGCGCAACGAAGGCAAGTCGCCGCTCGATTCCATTTACGAAGCCTGTCTGCTGCGCTTCCGCCCTATTATGATGACCACCATGGCTGCGCTCCTCGCCGGACTTCCCCTCGCTCTCGGTACCGGCGTCGGTTCTGAACTTCGTCGCCCTCTCGGCATCACCATCGTCGGTGGCCTTATCCTCAGCCAGATTCTTACGCTTTACACCACGCCTGTCGTCTATCTCGCCTTTGATTGGCTCTCCCGCCGCTTCTCGTTTGGCTTTGGCAATCCCATCGACGACCCCGCTGTCGAGCATTACGGAGACTAGCGCGTGAATTTCTCCTCCAATTTCTCCGCTCCCTTTATCAAGCGCCCCGTCGCCACTACGCTGATCACCATGGCCATCTTTCTTTCTGGCGTCGTCGCTTTCCGTTTTCTTCCTGTAGCGCCACTCCCGCAAATTGATTTTCCCACCATCGCCGTCGGCGCAGGCCTTCCCGGCGCCAGCCCAGAAACCATGGCCTCCTCCGTAGCCACTCCGCTGGAACGCCAGTTCGGCCGCATCGCCGGCGTCACGCAGATGACTTCCTCCAGCAGCTTCGGCAACACCGGCATCGTTTTGCAATTTGATTTGAACCGCGATATCAACGCCGCCGCGCGCGACGTTCAAGCCGCCATCAACGCGGCTCGCAGCCAGCTTCCCGCCGATCTTCCCGGCCAGCCCGGCTATCGCAAAGTAAATCCCGCCGACGCGCCGATCATGCTGCTCTCTCTGACCTCAACCAATATCCCGCCGCCACAAATCTTCGACGCAGCCGATTCCATCCTGGCGCAAAAACTTGCCCAGGTAGAAGGCGTCGGCCAGGTTTTCAGTTGGGGCAGTTCGCGTCCCGCGGTCCGTGTCGCTGTAAATCCCAATCTCGTCAACAGCTACGGCATCAGCCTGGAACAGGTGCGCAGAGGCCTGCAGTCTGCCAACGCCAACCTGGCCAAAGGCGCCGTTGCCGATCCGACGCACGCCTGGACCATCACCGACACCGATCAACTCTTCAAAGCTTACGAATATCAACCGCTAATCGTTGCCGGCCACGCTGGCGCTCCCGTACGCGTCCGCGATATTGCCGATGTCACCGACTCAGTAGAGGACATCCGCAATCTGGGACTCTCCAACGGCGAACCTTCCGTCCTCTTAGCCATATTCCGCCAGCCCGGCGCGAACATGATCGAAACCGCCGATCGCATAAAAGCCATCATTCCCCAGTTGCGTGCTTCGATTTCTCCGTCGCTGCATCTCCAGGTCGCGATCGACCGCACCACCACCATTCGCGCTTCGATTCACGACGTGGAAGTCAGCCTGTTAATCTCCATCTTCGGCTACAGCTTGGACAACCTTTCTTTGATGGCGCTCACCATCTCCACCGGTTTCGTCGTCGACGACGCGATCGTGGTCATCGAAAATATTGCCCGCCACATGGAAGGTGGCATGAAGCCTTTCGCAGCCACCATGCTTGGCGCAAAAGAAATCGGCTTCACCGTTCTTTCCATGAGCGCTTCGCTCATCGCCGTTTTCATCCCCATCTTATTTTTTCCCACCATTATCGGCCGCTTGCTGCGCGAATTCGCAGTCACCCTCAGCGTAGCCATCATCGTCTCGCTCTTCGTTTCTCTCACCGCTACGCCCATGCTCTGCGCGCATTTTCTGCGCATCGACCCAAACCGCAGTCACGGTCTCGCCTACCGCCTGGCGGAAAATATTTTCAATTCGCTCGTACGCGCCTACGATCGCTCCCTCCGAGTCGTTCTCCGCCATCAATTCGCGATGCTTCTGGTCACCGTCGGAACGGTCATACTCACCGGCTATCTCTACTACGCGGCTCCCATGAGCCTCTTTCCTCAACAGGACACCGGCCGCATCAACGGCTACATTCAGGGCGATCAGGACATTTCCTTCGCTGCCATGTCCGAAAAGCTCAAGCAATTTAACGCTATCGTCATGGCCGATCCTGCCGTAGACACCGTCACCGCCTTCACCGGCGGCGGCAACGGCACCAGCACCTCCCGCATGTTCGCGCAGCTCAAGCCGCTCGAAGAGCGCAAAATCAGTGCCGACCAGGTCATCGCCCGCCTGCGCGGAAAAACCGCCAGCATTCCTGGTGC
>WNFQ01001319.1_pt1 | contig 18683 bp, 39 predicted proteins | sample 5400171 | NCBI WGS metagenome assembly WNFQ01 (sample SAMN13153356, study PRJNA577476) | soil metagenome | isolation source: 20 cm soil under Madrone tree | place: USA:California | collected 2016-06-14 | reverse complement strand
TTATCCATGCTGCTATCTCACCTGGTATTCCAAGCGCGCCATCAAGTAGTTTTTTTGGAAACTCCAAATTATTCATACGAATAGGAAAATCTGCAGTTTCTAATTGTGGCGAATTCGCCTTATTTAGATTTTCGTCTTCCACAACCTCGCCTGTGATAACATCAATGCCATTAATAATAATCCGGCAACCGGCAGGCATTGTATAATCTTGCTCTGGTGCAATATAGCCATAGCCAACCGCATAATGAAATATAGTACCGATACTTACCAGTTTGCCGCCATACTTGCCAAAACTTTGCCACTTATACTGCATTTTACTTGCATCATAATTTGGCGCCTTGCAACTCCAGCCATCCCAAACATTAAAGGCAGAATCGCCGTAATTGTGGTGCAAGGCCATGCCGACTGCAAGCCATGTTGAATAATCGCCACTCGGTATAAACGACATTGCCTTTTCAATTTCTGCTAATTCCGGCAACTCACCGTCGTAACTACTTTGGAAATCAAGGATTTTTTGCTCATAACCAAAAATGCGGTCAACTTTTTCTATAAAATCAGCGGGCAATGTGGTTAAATCTTCTGGCCTGAAATCCAGTAACGTGTCAAGAGTTAGCCAAAAATAAGGCAGCTTTGTATCAGGGTGAATGCTTGGCGGCACAACTGTTTGCGTTCCGGTGGATAACAACTCAACCACCGTTTTACCATCCTTACGCCATCTTTTGGTTATTTCGCCGTTATAGCGGTAAAATGCGGTAAACCCTTTGCGACCTTTCTTTTTAACTAAAGAACCTTGCAACAATTTCTGCACCTCATCATGCAATCCATCTATATCATCGTCAAAATCAAGGGCGATTAATTGGCTGGCACTCCCAAGGGCGATACCTATATTATGATTGGCGTAAGTATCAAGCCATGCCTGTAACTGATATTCCATTTGCCGGATTTCACATTGCTGTTGCCAATTAGGCACGCGGATTTCTTTTTTTCCAAATTCAATAGGCAATACATTATAGCCCATGTTGTGATATTTCAGGGCATTATTGGCGAATATCGAGGACATTAAATATACTCATGAAGATTTTCTCTTTACAACATGCAATATATTGTCTTATAAGTCAAAATAAAAATATAATATTATTTATTACTTTTGTTGTTGACATGTAAGACAATGTCTTATATGAATTGCGAATAAACAAGGAGTAATAGATAAATTACTGAAAGATAAAGAAAGTATATCCAAGCATTTTAAAAATTTAAATTTTAGTGTTTTCTCTGATTTATTATCTAATGCGAAAAGTTTTTATATTCCGGGCAATGTGCGGGAGGAGATTCTTGAGCTGACCTGCAAAACGCCCGCTCTCGATTTAATTAAGTATACAAAACTGCCCTTTCCTTGTTGTTTTTTTGAAATTGACTTGCCGACAGCCTCTGAAGATGGGGTAGCCGAGGGGCGCGAAGATTACAATAAAATAGGTATAGTTATCACGCGCCGTCACGAGGGAGATATGGCCTTTAGGTTGTTAATTGTAAGAGCTAGAACAAAAGACGAATCTATACAATTTAACGGAGTTGGCGGCGAGTTGCGAGATGATGGAAAGATATACGCTTTTAATATTCGTGAGGTAAAAATTGAGGAGTACGACAGAGAGCCAGTTGTTTATTTTGTTAATATGATGATACAGATTCTTTATGCCATAAACTGCCAGGGTTTACTTGAGCATGAAAAATCAGACTTCGCAAGGCTTAACAAGTGGCGTGAAAAATCTGGAAAACTGCCGCTTCGCGAATATTCAACTATAAAAATTAGCCTAACCAAAGAAGAAAGGGACGAAAAAAAAGAAGGCGGCAAGCATAATTCCCCACGTATGCACTTGCGCCGGGGACATTTTAGAAACTTACCAACCCGCGCCATATGGGTGCGTAATTGCGTTGTTGGCAAAGGCGAGCAAATAAAACAAAAATATATAATAAGGAAGTAAAAATATGAAAAAGAAAAAAAGTAGTGGGCCAGAATATGTATTACTGCTTACTTGCAGTGATGTTTATCAAGCTGATTTTGAAGGTATCGATATAGGAAGGTTTGATTCTGACGAGAAGGCTATAGAATTTTGTCAAACTGCATATAAAAATAGCGGCAACTCTAAAATATGCAAAATTATAGCGGCTACAGAAAACAAATTAATATCAATTAAACAATAATATATATTGACTTGTCTTATATTGTCTTATATAAAAGCATCAGAGAAGCAAAATTAATAAGAGGTTAATATTATGTGGAATGCTGATTATTACGAAGCAGAAACTTTAAATGAGCTATGCCGCCGAGTTGGCAAAGACCACTTCAAAAAAGAATATGGCGAAGTGGAAATTAAAAAGGTTAGTGTATCAAACGCGTATGGCTATGAGGCCAGTCTATCAGAAAAAGCTATTTTTGATATACAAAAGGCCGCTGAAGCATGGCGTAAATTTTATGAACGCATGGATTTAGTTTCCTCAGTAATAGAATTTTTCTGGAAAAACCAAAATATCTATAAGCTTGAAAAGAAATATAATGATATGCCGGGGCTGGCCATGCTTCAATATAGGGTTTGCACAACTAAAAATCTACTTATGAAAATGCAAGCGGGTGTATATGAGCCAAAGAGTCCGTATAAAACAACTTTTTGTATTCCTCAAGCGCCCGGAATAACTTCAACACACTATATAAATATAGAGGCGTAACATGAAAACTATAACAAAATATTTTAGAGGAAAAAAAATGCCGGAAATACCAGAAAGCCCGCAGCCAACCAAAAATGATGACAAAATTGCAGAAATTCCGCAAAAAGAGGTCGATGATTCGCCAAAACCAGCAATTATGACTCACTCTTGTAGTGTGACGATAACTTTTAAAAGTGGAGCGAAGATTGATTTTGCTAGTCAGCACACTTCTGAGGACGGCGCCAAAAGAGAGCAGGGAAAGTTTGTAAAGTTTATGCACGGCGCTGATTCGACAGCCAAAATACAAAAATATACAAACACTGGCATAAGAAGAGGCTCTGTTGATTATTATCTAGTAACAACGCGTCGACTTAATAAATACGAAACACTTTAAGGTATAATAACATGACAAATCAAAATTTAGTAACACTCGCGCCAAAGCCGATACATTATACTATAAACTCAAGCGAGCTGGCCGCCGCTAAAATCGCACAAGAGGCGATTCTTAGTAGTATGCCTAACGATATTGAAAAACTTGATATTGAGGCCGTAAAGACGGAAAAGCGCAAAGTGGTAAAGTTTCGCACCTCAATTGAAAAAGAGCGTAAGGAATATAAATCTGGCGCCCTTGCTTACGGGGAGTTGATAGATACGCTCGCCAAGGAAGCGCAAACGCCAGTAAATGATCTTGAAAGTGTTTATGATAAAATCATTGCTGATTATGACGCTCATTTTATAAAACTAGCGGTGATAGCGTCAGAAAAAGAAGAAAAACGTATTTACGATGAGATGCAACGTATTGATAAGATACAAGAACAAATTAGACAAATAAAAACTACGCCTGATATAACGCCTCACGCTTTTATAGCAACGGAAGTTAGTATAAAAAATCTCAATAAATTATTTACTAATGAAACTACTTATATATTTGATTTTCAGGAATTTATTGATGAGGCTAAGGCGGCCCAATTATATGCTCTGCAAATTTTAAATAGGCGCCTCGAGGGAATGATAGAAGCTGAGAGGCAGTATAAAATAAATGAGGAAAATCGACTTAAATTTGAAGCCGAAAAGGCTGCTTTCGCTGCCGAGCAAAAAGCCGCGCAGGATAAAATGAACGCTGAACGGGAACTCATCCAAAAAGCTAAATTTGAAGCTGAGCGGGAAGAGCACAAGCGGCTTCAAAAGATTGAAGATGCCCAGCGCGCAGAAAGACAGGTAAAAGAAGATGCCGAAAGAGCGGAGCAGAAAAAACTTGAAGACGAAAAGCGGGAAAAAGAAAAAGAAGAGCTGCATCGCCAGCACCTTCAAATAGTAGCTGACCGGGAGGCGCGCGAAAAAGCACAGGCCGCTGAAGATAGGATGCGCAATGCGGCTCCTATGTTACTTGATCTGCTTGAGCGGGTGGTTTTATGCGATGGCTACATAACGGTTAATTTTATGTGTGAAATAAAAGAAGAAATTAAATTAGCAAAAGGAGAATAATAATGCAATATAAAGAGCTTGTCGCTAAATGGCGCGAATATAAAGACATGGAATCATTGGCAAATTTTGCGCGTCTTAAAATTGAAAAAGAAATTCTTGAGATAATTGGTAAAGATTTAAGCGAAAAAGGCATTAATCATATGCCGGAAGATTTGGACATAACTACGGGTATAGATGCAAAATTTGATCAAAGTTCACTTGATAAGCTACATTTAAACTGGCGGGAGGGCTTATTACCAGCGTTGCCATTTTGGCCTTTTACATCTGAATGGAAGCCAGATACTAAAAAATTAAATGCATTAAAAGAAACTGCGCCAAATGTTTTCAAGCAAACTTTTAGAGAGGCATTAACAATTAAGCCAAAGAAGCCAAGCTTTGCAATTAAAAAGGAAAATAACTATGGCACGAAAACATGTAAGAAAAATTACTAATGAAATACCAACAGAATCATTACTTAAAAAGCGCAGTGATATTCTTACAAATGCTGGCTATTCAAAACCAAAGTGGATTGAATTTTCTGAAACGCTCATTGCGCAAGGTTATGATTTGTCACTTTATGAGGCCAAGCAGACATTTTCCAAATATATAACCATTATGAAAAATGGCTCTGCTAATTATAAGGTAAGGTTTAGCAATCATATGCCAATAGAGCGTAGGGAATTAGCAAGGGATTGTGATTTTTTTGTAGGAAAAACACACACCGGTATTCGCAATACAGCCATGGCGCTTGTAGCCGTTGCCGAGCATTTTAAAAGAGAAGAATAATATAAAAAAGTAAAATAATAGTAGACATATATAATAATATGTCTTATAAATTAACTTTAAATAGGAAAATAAAAATGGCAATTATATCAAGATACACGATAAAAACACCTGTTGTATATTCAGTGCGCGGTATCGGCTCAGAAAAGAAGGCGGCAGAGTTATTAGCTGTATGCGCAACCGCAACGCGCCCAGCAATATTAATTGAATCAGAGGCGCTTAGTCTTAATATGCGTGTATTAAATCCAAGTGTAATTATTTGCAGTGGCTTTAAGCCGAGCCGCTCTTTTATTAAAAGTTTAAAGAGGAAAAAGTAGCATGAGTACTACATTTAATCCAGCCAATATAAAAACTACCAGTGCTATAAAAGCGCCGCTGATATTGATATTCGCACTAAACGGCGCTGGTAAATCTAGCTTCTTTGCAAGTATCAAAAATCCATTTGTAGTTGATACTGAAAAAAAATTTAAAATAAAAGGCAAGGTTTCCATTTATGAGCCGAAAGATTTTAGCGATATAAAGGGATGCTTGGAATGGTATCTAGCGCAACCAGCTTTAGCACATGGCGATGAGAATAAAAACGGAGCTTTCTGTATTGATTCGATAGACTGGCTCGAACACGCCATTCACGAGAAGATAATGGCTGACTATCCAGGCGCCACTAATATTAATGATGATAAAATTAAGGCTCTTAATTATAATAAGGGCAATGATTTGGTTTGCAATATATATTTTGGTGAAATCTACCCATTTTTAAGCGCCATTCGCTTAAAGCATAATATTCCTATTGCTATAGGTGCACAAGCCAAGGAGGCAAAGCAGGAGCGCGGGGATCAGGATTTATATTACCAGCAGGATTTGCGCTTGCAAACTAAGTTTAAAGAAAAGGTTTCGGATTTGGTTGAGGCTAAGCTTTATTTAAAGAAAGAAGATAATATCGATCAGGCTGGTAAAATTTTTCCTACTGAGGAACGATATATGTATACGAGGGAAGCTTACGGTATTAATGCCAAAAATAACTTAGATTTACCTGAGAGGGTAAAAATAAGTTGTAGTAATGGTTGGGGCGACTTAATTCAAACTATCGGCACTTGTCCACCAATTGATTAATATTAATTTAAAATAGGATTGTTAAAATGACAAAAGAAATAAATTTAGGTGACATTGTAAAATGTGAAGTAACTGGATTTACTGGCGTGGCTGTTGCGCGCACTATATGGCTCCATGGTTGTGCGCGCGTAACTGTTCAGCCCTCTGGATTGACAAAAGAGGGTAAAATATTTGAGCAGAATACTTTTGACGAGTTACAACTTACATTAATAAAAAGTAAAGTTGTAGCAAGCACGAGTAAAAACAAGAAAAGCACTGGCGGCCCAAATAATGATAAGGCGGCTTTAAGGCGTAATTAATATAATTAAATTTTAACTTAAAAAAGGAATAAAAAAATGTTTATAAATGCTACCGGAGCTGATTATATTGGGTTTAATCCGGCAAATGCTGGATTGGCACTACCGCCAGTTGGTGTCTATCGTAATATTAAACTACAAATAGCCAATATAGTTGAAGGCCAGACTAAAGGCGATCCAGCTACTGGAAAGGCACCAATGGGTAAGGTTGATATAACTTTTGACATTCAGAGTGGCGAGCTTGATGGCACGCAGTTTAAGCTAACTTACAATACTGGCCATCACGATCCAAAGACTTCTGTTATAGCTGTAAAAGGCGTTGTTTCACTAGTTTATGCAATTACGGGAATTGATTATACAAATAAACAGTTTACTTTTGTTAAACAAATGTGCAATAAGCCATTTACTGGCACTTTAGAAGTTACTAATCAGGCCACTTTGGATTCTCAAGGCAATCCTTATCGCAATGGCAATTTAAAAGCATTGAAAATGTTTGATTGGACTGCGGCGCCTGCGCCAGCTCATAATGTGCCGCAAGCTATACACGCCACGCCGCAGCATTCTGCAACCATTGCGCAGCCTGATGGTGGGCGTCCAGCATGGGCTGGCCCACAAGCTTAAGAACACCCTTTTTGTAAGGGTTAATGAATGTCCACTGCTTTAAGTTCATACGACATTAAAAACTGAATAGAATTTAATGACAGGGCGGAAAGACGCTCAATTTTATGGGTGGTGTCTGATTGTTGCTTCCAGCCTGTGCACGAGGTTCCATAAAACGGAAGCCGCCACCCACCAAAAAATAGGTAGTAAAATGCAATATGAATTATTAGAAATAATAGGCATAATATGGTCAATAGGAATTTTATATTTATCAATTTGCCTATTATCTCAAATATTATTTGGTAAGATTGGATTTTTAGAGGTTATTAGAGATATTTTCCTAATATGGCTATGGCCGCTATTATTCACCTCACCAAATGGTCGTGCTAAATTATTTAACTTAATCAAATTATTATAGAGGAACTTATGAAGAAAATTATTGTTGTCACGTTACTTTTGCTTAATGCCTGCGGCTTTAGAAGTATAGATGCCGGAGACGTTGGCGTCAAAACTGAATTTGGTAAAGTTACTGGAGATTTATTGGAGCCGGGCTTAAATTTTTACAATCCTTTTACATCTTCAATAAATGAAATGGATTGTAGAACTCAAGCTTGGACTAGCAAAAATGCCACTTATACAAAAGATATTCAACAGTCAACTATTGAATATACTGTAAATTATAACTTAGATCCTAAATATGCACAACGTATGTATAGTGAAATAGGACAAAATTGGAGTGATAAGTTGCTACCGCAAGTTATTAATGCTACAATCAAAAATACAGTAGGCCAGTGGAATGCCGTTGATTTAATTAGTAATAGGCAGGTTGTTATTGCTGATATACAAAAGGATCTCGACGCTACCCTTAATTCAAGGGGTATTGTTGTAAGCCGTTTTGAAATAACGAATGTTTCATTTACACCTGAATTTGAAAAAGCTGTTGAAGCTAAGGTTACTGCGGTTCAAAGAGCGGCGGAAGCTGTTAATCACACTAAGCAAATTCAGGAAGAAGCTAACCAGAAAATTATATCTGCAAAAGCCGAAGCTGAATCAATGAAAATACGTAGCGAGGCGCTTTCACAAAATGCAAATTTAGTGCAATATGAGGCGGTACAGCACTGGGATGGCGTTCTTCCGCAATATATGACAGGAGCGGTTCCTTTCATTAATTTAGGCAAGAATTAAAGTTTCGCTCAATATACGATATGAGCTGGCGACGCGATTAAAAACTGCGATACCCGAATAAAAATTCGTATGGCTTTGGAGAGACAGGGAAATTTTAAAACCATAAAAAAGGAATATTACAATGCCAGATGATATAACACAAACAGAAGCACCTCAAGCCGATGCAGCAGCGGAGCAAGATACACAAGCGGCAGTAAGCGAGCAGCCCACTGCTGAATCTACAATTACGCCAGAAGATTCGGCAAATCAGGTTGCACCAGAAGCTCCAATCGCGCCAATAGTTTCAGCAAAACCAACAGCTGAAGAAGTGCAGGCTGCAGCTGAACAGGCTGGAATCGCCGCAACCGGCATTCATCATCTTAATGCAATTATGAATCCAAAGATGATGATTGGAAATGCAGTTTCAAGGATTATCCTTGAGGCGAAGCGCACAACAGCATGGATAGAGGCTGACGTGAAAAAGCTAATAGAAGCTGCGGAAGCAGCTCTGTAAGAATCCGGCAACGGGGAGGGGCAGTTACAGAAGTGAGCCACGGAGTAGGGAGGACCTAATGAACGTGAGCGGGGATTTAATATCCAAAGGTCTTGCTGGACTGCCCATTTTTTAATAATTTAATATGAGTTTAAAATGGCAGTTATCGTAAGAAAAAGCAGGAGTCGCGACATTCCAGTTGTTGAATCTAATTTTGATATACAGGCGGTTTTGCCGCCATCATTTTTACAAAAATTATTTTTTAAAGCAACGTGGGAATCTATAGTTTTGGATACCGTGAAAAGAATGCAAAGGGATGAGGATATTCATACAGCTATTAACACCACAAGCCATGATAAGGTTATGGAAGTTATTAACAATGTTAATGCTATTATAAATCCACAGCCTGTTAAGCCGCCAAAATTTAAGGTCAAAATAACAAAGAAAAAAGCTAAAAAGAAATAATTAAATACCCGAAGTGTTACGGTAGCACTTCAATCTTCAAAACTGAAAGCTGGGGTTCGACTCCCTGCGGGTATGCCAATTTTAACAAAACAGGATTTAATATGACATTCTTATTGCAGCAATTAAAAAATATAAAAATAAAACAGCTTGCAAAACAAGCGAAACTTGCGGCAATGTTTATAGACACAGGCAAAGTTCATTTTAATAAAGAAGGCAAGCCTCTTTGCAAAATATATCGTAAGGCAGAAAAGATCACTAAGTATTCTGGCGAGGTTTTACGAGCAATACGTGTAAAACAAACGAATGAGGCGCTTCAAGCTAATCAATAATTTAATAATTTAACAGGGAGTTAAAGTTATGAAAATGAAAGACATTAAGCTAATGGTTGATAATGGAGGCACTGCATTAAATAAAACGCATATGGATGCTCTTTTCTCGCAAATTGAACAAGCGAATTTAACTTTAAAACGTATTGCAAAAATCAGCAAATTGAATAAATCACACCATGATTTTGAAGTGATTTATCAGTTGGCAACACATGTCACTGAGGGAAAATAATCATGCTTATATTTTTCGCTATATTTATATTAATGATTAGTAGCTTCCTAGTTGGATTTATTTTTGGACATTATGAAGCATGGGTTGATATTTTTCTAACTGTAGGCGATCGAGAAGGCAAAGTATTGCAAGCCAAAGTCCAACAATGGAGGCGCAAGTAACATGCTTATCCGCGCACCACAACAGCCAGATTTGCTTTTGCAAGCAATCTACGCTCACATTGAAGATGAAGCCGCCAAAGAGCCTAAAAGGCACTATATCGGCGCCTCATCTATAGGGGATGATTGCGAATTAAAGCTTTGGATGCAATTTCGCTATCCACAATTAGCAAAAAGGCGTAAAGCCGAGCTTATCATGGCTGCAAATGATGGGCATAGAAGCGAGCTTGTTGTTGCTGATTATATTGGCAAAATCCCACAGGTTGAGTTAATCACGCGGGGCGAGGATGGTAGGCAGTTAGGATTTTCTGATTTGAATGGCCTTTATAAAGGCCACTACGATGGTATGATTATAGGCGTTCCGCAGGCGCCTAAGACAATGCACATTTGGGAGCATAAATCCAAAAATGAAAAATATTATGATAAATTAACCACTTTAAAAAATACCTTAGACGAAAAAGAAGTTTTAAAGGAGTGGGATTATTCATACTATTGTCAAGCTGTAGTTTATATGGAATATAGCGGCACAACTCGCCATTATATGACGGTAGCAAAGGCAGGAACAAGGGCCTTACAAAGCCTGCGCACCAATGAAAATCCAGCATTGGCTAAATTATTGCGGGAAAAGGCGCAAAGAATTATAAATTATCCTTCACATCCAGCTGGAATAAGCGAAAATCCTAGTTTCTGGAAATGTAAATGGTGTGATTTTTCAGAAGGTTGTCCTTCTATAAATAAAAATATCACTTTGCCTGCATTTTAGTATTGACTTGTCTTATATTGTCTTATATAAACTAATTATATTAACTTTATATAGGTAAGTAAGATGTTAAATAAATGTATATTTTGCGCCGCAATGTTAGCGACAATCTTTGCCTATATCGGTGGCGTGGTAATGGGTATGAAAACTGAAAATGATAAAATATGTGGCGATGTGGCATTTTATTATCACAATGATTTACCAATAAGAGAATGTATAAAAAATGAAAACCCAAAATAAAATATACCAACATTACCGAGGCGGTTTATATGAACTTCTTTTAATCGCTATATGCTATGCATCTGGTGAAAAGATGGCAATATATAAATCACAAGAAAGTGGTATTATATGGATGCGGGAATACGAGAATTTCAAACTAGATTTAAAGAGGTTAAAGATGCCTAAATATTTTTATACAGATCCATTAAAAGCAGCGTGGATGGCTAGGGAATTTGGTTTTAAATACCTGGGCGGCGATAGCTTCAAAACTGCTATTGAGGTCGCTGGTGATAATTATACCAGTATTCCATTTATACTCGACAAAAAAAGCGCAGAACAATGCAAGCCGCAAGTCTGTGATTTTGTCGAAGAAACAAATGGGGAATCGCACTGGGCTTTAACCGCGCCAGCTATTGAAGATGAAATAATAAATTTATTTTGGTATAATTATAAAATTAACAAACTGGCTAAAATAATCCAACGCAATGGCAAGGCATTTTTCATGCCAGAGGTCGAAATGTGATGGTAATGCAGCTTAGAGATTATCAGCAAGAGGCGGTAAATGCCATTTTCCAATATTATGAGGCCGGGAATGCAGGCAATCCTATAATATCGGCCGCAACTGGCGCTGGCAAATCATTAATTATTGGTGAGTTTATAAAGCGAGTTTTGCAGCGTTATCCAGGTGAGAAAATCATCATGGGAACACACGTAGCCGACCTGATAAGTCAAAACTATCAAAAAATAATAGCACAATGGCCTGAAGCCCCAGTTGGTATTTATAGTGCAGGATTAGGCAAAAAACAACCTTGGACTGCTATAGTGTGTGGCGGTGTGCAATCTATGTACAAAAAAGCACATCAACTAGGCTTTCGGGCATTTTTACTTGTGGATGAATGCCAACTTTTAAGCCCGCATGATGATGGCATGTATATGAAGCTTATCAATGAACTTAAAAAGGCAAATCCTTATCTTAAAGTAATTGGCTTTTCCGCAACGCCATGGCGCCAGAAAGGAGGCAGCTTAGTAGAGCAGGAAAATGCAATATTTACTGACATAATATATGAAATAAGCCTCGGCTACCTTGTAAAGCGCGGCTATTTAACCTCTTTAATAAGCAAAAGTAGTTTGATTCAAGCTGATTTAAGTAGCGTTAAAACAATCGGCGGCGAATATAATGCTAAGCAGGCCGAGGCCGCGCTCGATCGCGACGAGCTTACCAAGGCAGCTATAAGTGAAATTGAAGTGCTAGCCGTCGAAAGAAAGCATTTTCTTTTCTTTTGTTCAGGCGTTAATCATGCCTTCCATGTTCGCGATGAATTGCGCGCTCGCGGCTGGGAAGCTGATGTGATAACTGGCGAAACGCCCCAACTTGAACGCACGCAAATGCTTAATAAGTTTAGAAATTCAAAAACCAGATACGCGCTTGTAAATAATGCCGTTTTAACAACAGGAACGGACTTACCAAATGTTGATTGTTTAATTTTCCTGCGCGGCACAAAGTCAGCCTCGCTTTATATTCAGATTTGTGGGCGCGGCGCACGTCCGGTATATGCCGCTGGATATGACTTATCTACTGATGCTGGAAGGCTGGCTGCTATAGCCGCTGGTGCAAAGCCGAATTGTCTTGTGCTTGATTATGCAGGCAATATTGAAAGATTCGGAGCCGTTGATTTGATAGAAATGCCACGCGCCCGGAAGAAAAAAGGCGAGGACGATGAGGATTCACAGCCAACTTCGCCACCACAAAAAATATGTCCCAAGTGCCGCGAGCCTATCTTTATCAGCACTATGGAATGCAAATGCGGCTATATTTTTCCTGCGCCAGAAAAACCAAAACATGATGAATCTGCAAGCAATGCAGCCATTATGTCAACGGAAATTCAAGCGCAAATTCATAAAATATCACATGTGGTTTATAAGGTTCATATGGGGCCGAGCGGCATACCAAGTTTGCGTGTGCAATATTATGATAACTTTGGATTTATAGCCTGCGAATATATTTGCTTTTCGCACGCTGGTTATGCCCGCCAAAAGGCGGAATCGTGGGCGCGTGCCAGAATGCAGGGAGCTGCGTTCGTTGGGATAAACGCTTATCAGGTGTTGGAGGTGGAAAAAGGCGCCAATGAAGATGAGGTAAAAAGGGCATACCGCTCATTAGCAAAAAAATACCATCCCGATCTAAACCCTAACGACGCAGCGGCAGAAGAAAAGTTTAAAGAATTAAATACAGCAAATGAAATTTTAAATGATAAAAGAAAGCGCGCGGATTTAGATTTTAAATTAAAAAAGATTGGCTCAATGCCAAAAACTACTGATGAGGCTTATGATATGAGTTCTTATTTTACACAACCGCTTGCCGTGCATATTAAAAAATCTGGGCAAAATACTCAAATAATAGGATATGATTTCTAATGATATATAAAAAGAAAGTTGTTATAGGTAATGCGACATTATATTTAGGCGATTGCATGGAGGTTATGCCGGGGCTAGATAAGGTCGATGCTGTCGTAACTGATCCGCCGTACAATATTAGCGGGCTTGGTGGTGGAGGGTTTGGCAAGCATCATATGTATACCAATGGGAAGCTAGATGGGATGTGCGATTTTGATGTTGATTTAATAATCCCAAAAATTATAGAAAAACAGAAGGTGATTAACGGATTTTACTTTTGCTCGCGCCTTGGCATTCAAAAATACCTTATTTTAGCCGAAAAATTAAAACTTAATTATGATGTGCTTTGCTGGTATAAGCCTAACGCGATACCATTTTGCAACGGAACTATGAAACAGGATTTGGAATACATCATTCGCCTTTATGAGGATGGCGCTAAAATTTCCAAAGGATGTAAACAGCACGAACATAGTAAAATGTTTAATTTTCCTATTGACTCCGACCCTAAAAAAGAGCATCCAACTAAAAAGCCATTGCCTATAATCCAGCGTCTTTGCAAATTAATATCAGATAAAGAATCAATTATATTAGATCCATTCATGGGATCTGGCACAACTGGTGTCGCTTGCGCAAATCTTGGCAGGGCATTTATTGGCATTGAAATGGATGAAGGATATTTTAATTTGGCCTGTGAGCGCATTAGCCGGGCACATTCAACGCCGTCAATGATACCACAAACTGAGCTTGATAAATTAACTTTTAAACAGGAAACTTTCATATGAAATTCACAAGCAATATTACCACAAGCGCAAAGGCCGTGAAATTAGAACCAGAAACTTTATTAAAGGCTATAGAGCAAATAAAAACACACATGCCAAAAGATAACATCACATCTTTTATGGCTTCTAAAAAAACAATTGAAAAATTTTTTGAAAGCAATGTAATTCACTTAATTGAGGATAAAGCCCTTCCAAAGGTTCCGCATCCTTTATTTTGCGGCATCCCGATAAAAACTAATTCATTTTTAACTGATGATATATTAATTATAAAATACAAAAGCGGCAAAATTATAGTAAAAAGCTTATCAACCGGCAACGAGGCTGAGTTGCCAAGCTTTGAAGAGCAATTTGAGAGGTTTTCGCATGAATTGTAGAATTGTTCAATATTCAGATTTAACAATGTGTACTAAATGTCATTTAAGTTGGGATACAAATGATGTTAGTCCGCCAGTGTGTAAGAATAAAATCACAAAAATAATATTTATTAATCAAAAGAAATTACAATCATTGATGGAAGTTATAATAAATACAGCTATTGGTTATATCATAGCCGTAACGGCGCAATGTTATATATTCCCAATTTTTAATATCCATATTCCAATAAGTGATGACCTGAAAATAGGCTTAATATTTACTGTTATAAGTATTGCAAGAAGTTATATTTTGCGTCGTTTTTTTAATTATATTAACTGCAGATAATTTATGAAAGTAACAAATGATATGATTTCTATATTTCTTAGGAAATATTCCATGGGGAAAGGGGATGCTTATATAGGCAATGTAAGGCCAGCGCTAGAGGCAATATTTGAGCACATTGGTTGCTGTGAAAGCCATATAAGGACGGAAAGACCGCTAAAAGAGCCAATCAAAGAAGCCAAACCTGATGGTATTTGTAAGTGTAATGCATGGATGGGGACGCAGTGGAATCCTACTGAAATTAACTTTCCTAGGTGTATTAATTGCAAAAAATTAAATTTACATTGGGAGATAGCCAGACTGAATGAAAAAGAAAAAAAACCAATTCTAAAATGCTATAAACTGAGTGAGATGTGGAAAGGGTGGTATTATTATACATTAGAAAATAATGATAAAATGCCAGGGTTGCATTTTACTGGAGGTTATTTATCAAAAAAAGAATTATTAACTCATAATGCTAATTGTAAATTAATAGCAATAACTTGCGCCGATGCAACTGAGTTTTATGAAGGCGAGGGATTATGAAAATAACAAAACAAATATTAGATATTGCAGAAACGGAATATAGAAAAGCCAAAACATGCCGCTCTGGTTTAAAAAGAGCGTTATGCGCCATATCTGATAGTGCGACAGATAGAGAAAAAATTGAAATAAAGAAAAAATTTATAACTGTGCGTAAGAAACAATTAGCGGCATTTGCTACATATATAAAAAGGAAATATAGGATATGAAAATAGATGCAATTGAACAAAAAGAGTTACTTATTGCAATAAATACAATCCGCGCTTTTATTGAAAATCTTGAGACTAAAAAAAGCTGCGCAAGCTGTGAACACTGGCAAGGAGGTGGTGGTAATGGCGGCTGCCTACTTGCCAATAAGGCCGTTCCGCCACAAAATATTATAGAAAACGGCTGCAATAAATGGGAAGTATTTAATATCCCCTTCTAAAATAAATGTTGACATGCATCTTATATTGTCTTATACATTATTTATCGAAATAATTATATATAAATGTGTATACATAAGTTGACTAAAAAATGGGATAAAGGAATAATATTCATATATCTAATGCAAAATATTGAAAAAAATATAGAACATTTAATAAAGCGCGGAGTTTCTAATATAGAGATTCATCGTGAAGAAAGTATCATAAAAAAATGGGAAGAACAACTTTGGGAAGTAAGTGCGATTCATAATTTTAGAAGGCAATATATGCCTGAATCTGAAAATCCTATGGGATGTGCCAATACGCATTATCTTTGGTACAAACAGCAGATAATGTCAAAAGGTGCTAACATTCAAGAGGCATTACTAAATATGATTAAATTTCTAGATAAAATGGATTTATATACTCCAGAATATTCAGAACTAAAAGAATTCTTCGAACTTTAAAGGAAATAACCATGTACGCATTGTTTCATAATGGTAAGCAGATAATCAAAAATCGCAGTCAAGAATGGCTTGCTATGTTTGCCGCTCCTAATAGAAACATAAGAGTCATTTTCAATAATAAATATGTTTTACCGGAAGGCTATACAATAGAGGAAGTAAAGGAGTGATTATGGAAATAAACTGGTTGAAATTGCCTGTATTTAAACAATATTTAGTCCATGGAAAAAACTATTTAATATTATTTGAAAATAATCAATATTTATTATGTGGCTATAATATCGAGGGATGGTTTTCACCGATTCCCATTTGTGATAGAATATTTAGATTAAACGAAGTTAAGTATGCTTTATGTGTCGATGAATTATTACCACAACCACCAGAGAAACAATAGGAGTAGACATGTTAGATTTTATTAAAAAACATTATGGAAACTTAATTTGTGTAACAATATATAGCCTTATGCTAGGAACTTGCAGTTATCAAATAACTAAAACACTTTCTAGAGATAATTTTCATGAAGCGTTGCAATATTATTCTGATAAATCTTGCTCAAAATTAAGCTGTGAACAGCCTAGTAGTGACTGTATGGAATATTGTTATAACAAAGATGTTTTAAAACAAGGAAAATAATCATGGCAGATTTAAAAGAACGCGTTGAGAAAGTGTTACTGCAAAAGCATTGCAGCATAGAACACAGTGAGCAATATGAAGGTTGTTTAAATTGTGAAAATGAGCAACTTACACTAATTAATGACCTCTACGCTGAGCTTCAAGCTGAAAGGGAGAAGAAGAGCGATTATATTGAAAAATATAAAATGGGAGTGCCCCGAATTGAAAACAAATACTAAAGATTAACAAAATAGCCCTATAGGGCGGGGGAAGTGATATGTGGGCTTGGATATGGAAATTTTGTAAACATGATTATGTATGGCTTGTACACCAACCATTATTAGAAAAGCGATGTTACAAATGTGGCAAATGTAAGATTATAAAGACGTAGTGCATGAGTCAATGGGACGAGTGTAATTGTAAGGAGGTTGAGGTGAGTGATAGTGCGACTGGATTTATGATGATGATATGCCTTATTTTAGGATGTATAGGAGGCATGATAATCTCTTATAAAATGGAACCTGATATAAAAATAGAAGAGCTTTATAGATTTTGTTTAGTAAAAAATATTAAATTAGAAGACTGCAAAATACCAAATAAGCCATTACAAAATAAGGAGTAATGATTATGCCGGAAGATGATAAAGGAGCGCAACAAACAAATGCTTTAAATCCTAAATTTACAGGAAATGCTTATGTGATAATCTCCAAACCACAACCAGAACTTAATAACCCTGCGCAAGATGCTTTGATTGAGGCATTGCAAGAAGCCAATAAAATAATTCAACGCACTATAGGATTAGCGAGTGAATGGCCTTCCGCAATTCAATATATAAATTGTCAAAAACAGATAGAAGCAGCGCTTGCAATGGTTAAGGAGTAGGATGTGAAAGAATATATTCTAAAAATAACAGAAAAAGAGCGGAATTTTCTTTTAAGATGCACTTCCGCAAGATTAGGGCAGGTGCTTACTCAATCACAGATGTCTTTAAATATAATACAAATCTGTTTACTTGAACAAGATAGAATTGTTGCTATGCAAGATAAATTATTTGAACTTATTGATACAAAAGATAATTTGGGTGCTGAAATTTAACCCAATCCATCAGGAAATTAAGGAGTGAGAATGTGTCGAATATAATAGCCGCCCTAGAAAAAGCCAACATGATGCTTATGGGATATGGAGCTAATAATACCGTATTTCTTACAGATTCAGTTAAGAAAGCTCAAGAACTAGAAAAGCAACTCACCATCACCCAGCAAGCACTTGATACCGCGGTGGAGGCTTTGAAGTTTTATGCTGATGGAGATAATTATAACCGTGAAAAATATGGCATTAGTTATAGCATTATAGAAAAAGATTATGGCACTAAAGCAGAAGCAGCATTAGCCGCAATAAAGGAGTAGTTATGAGTGATACTTTTACTATACAGGGTTTCGACTATAAGCCTTTAAGTTCTTATAAGAAGTATACCAATGATTTATGCGGCGAAGTAACACATTATATGCATTACGAAACCAATCGCATTTCAATTAAAAGGATAAAAAAAGGTGAGCAGAAATGCATTATTAGGATCGGCGATGAAGAGGTGCTTATAAGCAATCATGACCTTTATAATGCCTGGATGTGGGCGGAACATAATAAATAACTAGAAGCCAGCATAAGCGGCAAGGAGTAATATGGCAGATATAACTATGTGTTTAAATAAAAAGTGTCCACTTAGAGGAACATATTATCGTTTTAATGCAATAGCCAATGAAACTCGGCAAAGTTATGCTGATTATAAACTGGATGAAAATCCTAAATAAAAATTTTGGTAGTTCAATATGTTAGCATGGATATATAATATAATCATAGGTTAGACATATAAGATAAAATCTTATAATTTACTTGACATTGTCTTATATGTTTACTATAAACACTTAATACAGTATTAACCTTTAAAAACAGGAAAAACAGCATGGAGCTTTTTCATATCATAGAGGGCGGTAACGCCATACTTTGCAATCGCGGCGTTTATAGGCAGAGTAAAATATTGAGGC
>WNFQ01003308.1_pt1 | contig 18684 bp, 16 predicted proteins | sample 5400171 | NCBI WGS metagenome assembly WNFQ01 (sample SAMN13153356, study PRJNA577476) | soil metagenome | isolation source: 20 cm soil under Madrone tree | place: USA:California | collected 2016-06-14 | reverse complement strand
TTGTATATGAATAAGGTATATTACCTATTAAATTACTTATTAATATAAAGAAAAATAATGAATAAATAAAAGGTAAATAAATTTCTTTACCTAATTGTTCTCTTACCATTGTATTAATAGTTGTAAATATACTTTCTATTGCTATACTTCATTTTGATGGTAAAATTTTATTTTCATTATTACTTATTATATGTAAACTTATTATTATAAATAAGATTAAGATAGAATATAAACCTAAATTACTTAAACTTATATTTATATAACCAAATATTGGAGCTATTATACTTATTAAACTACTTATCTCAAATTGTTCCAATGGAGAATTTAGGATTAAACTTATAGAAGATTTTGTTAACATTTTGATTTTTGTGTGTTTATGGTATCTAAAATGTGTACTAAATTTATAATTTAATAACGATAACAATTCTCATTAATTATAAATAATTAATGTTAATATATTTATTTTGTACATTATTGTTAATTTATTTTAGAAAATTTCTCTTTCAGATTATTAAATATTTAATAATTTAAAATTTGTTTATGAGATCTTAATTTAAAGCTAATAATTTAAATAATAAAAATTATTAGCCTTTATCAGATTTGAACTGACATTAACAACTTGAAGGGATGCCGTACTACCTATTATACTAAAAGACCTTAGTATTATTAATTGAATTTAAATCTTAATTTATTAATCATAATTTTATTTTTCTATTTGATGAATATAGAAAAGAAATAATTTTTAATTCTTTAAATTTATATCTCATAAACATATTAAATTAATCAATTTTAATAATTTAAATAATAAAAAATTTCTAACAAAATAACACATGCTACTATTATAACACACAGAAAAATAAGTAATTATTGTAATAAATCTAAATTAATTAAATTATAAGTTAAAAGTTTAAACATTAAAGAATAATTATCAATAAAGAAAACATAAAGAAATAATATTTTATATATTTTTATTAATAAAGACAGAATGGGAATCGAACCCTTCTACTAACTAATGAGATTAGTGTGCAAACCGTTACACTAAACTGTCTAAATATAATTTATTATTTAGATTATATTGTACACTATTGTTATAAATATATACGAACAAAGAGACTTGAACTCTTAAGGAATTACTTCCACTCCTGCTTAAGAAGAGATTGTTTACCAATTTCAACACGTTCGCTATTTTTTCACTCTTTTATATATTTGTGTGTGTTTAGTATATATTTTTATTTTTTGTTTAATTTAATTTACTTTTACTTTCTTTTCTATTAATTTATATTTAAAAATCTAATTATAATAAGATATAAGGAAATTTAAAAAAATAATAAAACTTAAGGTGTTAATAGGGATCGAACCTATGAAAAAAGTATTAACAGTACTCCGCAATCACCTCTCTGCCATAACACCTAAATATGGTAGGCACGATTCGAACATGCTCTATGTCTCCTACCCAAAAGGAGCGACTTACCAATTTGTCATCTACCATTTTTTGTTTTAATGTTTATTTTTATTTTATTTTTATTATTATTGAGCAGTAAAGGAATCGAACCTTTTACGGCGTTAACCAATTCTTTTACAGAGAATCACCATTACCAATCGGATCACCTGCCCTTATAAATTTAATTTTAATTATGAATAAAAAATATATATGTATAAACATTTTTTACATGAAAATTATTTTTAATTTTGAAAGCACCTGGACTTGAACCAGGACTTTCTCCTTAAAAGGGAGACACTCAACCACTCGAGTTCTGCTATCTTAAAAAAAGATTTAATTAAAAAAATAATTTACTGAGTTGACCAGATTCGAACTGATATTATTCATTACCAAAAAATGATGTTTTTCCAAATTAAACTACAACTCATATTATTTTTGTTATAATTATTTTTAATTAAATTAAAAATTGCCAAAAACTGGAATCGAACCAATATCAAAGTCTTACAAGGAATTCGTTTTACCAATTAAACTATTCCGGCTTAAAACATAATAAATGATTTAATTAATTTGCCCCGAGAGAGAATTGAACTCACATTTCTATATCTTCAGAATAGCGCTTTGACCACTAAGCAATCGAGGCTTATAATGATGCAAATTAAAGATTAAAAACAAAAAATCATTGATGGAGAAAGATAGACTCGAACTATCATATTTGTAATGCAAATACAACTGATTACCAATTATCAGATTCCCCCTTAATTTATATATCCTTTTAAATATATATTTTTATAAATATTTTTTATTTTTTAATTTATTATTCAATTGAAAAAGTTAATTCTTATTTTATTTAATTTTAAATATTATATAACTAAATTGTATTAAAAAAGGGGGTAAAATTTATTATAAAATATAGATAGATTAATTAATATTTCTATTAGTTAATAAAATTTATTTCTTAACTATAGTTTGTGAAGTTTTAGCTATAGATATAGCTCCAGAACCAATTTCTAAGATAAACCCTATTGTTAATACTACAAAGAAAATTAAAGCTATACTAAAACCAAAAGTACTTACTTTATATAAAGTTACAGCTATTGGGAATAATAATAATATTTCTAAATCAAAGATTAAAAATAACATAGCTACTACATAAAATTGTATTTGAAAATCAGTTCTATTTTGTTTTCTAATAGCTGAATATCCACATTCATAAGCTGATATTTTAGATTCATCAGGTCTATGAGCTGAAAATAGGAAATTTAAAATTAATAAAACTAAAGCTAAAATAGGCACCAAAATAAATAACATTAATAAATTATTCATTAACAATTAAATAAAGATAAAGACAGTATTGTTGTACTATTTAATAAGATGGATGGTTTAAGAACAAATAATAAAATAGATAATGTTAAAGTAGATATTATAAAACTGTTAGTACTACTTATTTCTATAGCTGATTTAGTATTTAAATTATTAATTATTTTTAATTCTTTATCACTATAATCAGAGATATTTTCTTCTTCTGTAAATAATATTTTTATTATTTTTAAGTAATAAGAAGCACTTATAATACTTACAATTATAGCTATTATTGACATAAAGTAATATCCATTTTGAATGGCTGAATATAATAAAAACTGTTTAGAGAAAAATCCTATTAAAGGAGGTATTCCAGCCATACTAAATAAACAAATTGTTAAACTTATTGATAATACAGGATTTAAGAAAAATTGACCTTTTAATTCCGAAATATAATTAATATCATTTTCTGTTCCTGTTTCATCTTCTACCATAATACTTTGTATTAAATCTCTAAAGGAATTTTTTATTATATATCCAAATAATATTATTATTAAAAAAGTATTTAAATTAGTAATAGTATATTGTATTATATAAAATATTAAAGCTTCTATAGATTGTTCTGAATTAATAGCTAAAGCTAATAAAATAAATCCTACATGTGAAATAGTACTATAAGCTAATAATCTTTTTATTTTTGTTTGAGCTAAACCTAAAATTGTTCCTATTAATAATGATAATAAAGAACTTATTAATAATAAATTTTTACTTCATAAATAATGATTATTAAAACTTATATTATTTAAAGGATTAAATTCTAATATAATATTAATATTATCTATTAAATTAATATGAGTTTGTATTTCAAATAATACTAATAAAATAGATATTTTAGGGATAATAGTTAATCATGTGGTTATAATTGTAGCACTATCTGCATATACATCTGGTGCTCAATTATGTAAAGGTGCTGCGGCTATTTTAAATAATAATCCTATAAATATTAATATTAAACCTAAACTAAAACCTAATAATATATTATTATTATCTATTACTGAAATCATACTATATATAGAATCTAAATTAGTTAATCCTGTGAAAGAATATATTAAACCACAACCTAATAATATTATACAAGAAGCTAAACTTCCTAATAAAAAATATTTTAATCCTGCTGATATTGCTAATTCTGAATGTCTATATAAAGAAGCTAATATATATACTCCAAAAGATTGTAATTCTAAACTTAAATATAAAGTTATTAAATTTGAAGAAGATATTAATAATAAAGAACCTAAAGTTGATATTAATACTATTATTGAATATTTTATTCTATAATTATTAATTGATAATATATTATGACCTTCTTCATTTAAATTTAAATTATTATCAATAAATTTATGATTTATTAAAGGTCAAGCTATTAGTATTACAGAACCTGTTAATACTATAACTATATCAAATAATTGTGTGAATAAAGTAATTTGAAATAAACCGCTATATATTCCTATACCTGATCCAATTGACTGAATATAAAAAGCATTTAAAGTTAATGCTCCAGTATAAAGTAATAATAGAGAGGATATTCTTAAATATAAATTTGGTGAAATATTTCTATTTATTGAAGGTAGGGCTATTGCCACTATAAGAATCATGATACTAATAAACATCATTACTTTTTTTATTATTTTTTGGTATTTGTAATATTTTTATTATTGGGTCAATCATAATTAATTAAAATATATTTAACAATTTTTTTTAATTATTTTTATTACATCCTATTGGATTTGAACCAATATATTATTGCTTCGAACGCAAACGCTTTACCTATTTAGCTAAAGATGTTACAGATTTTTAATTTGTATCAAACTTTAGATTATCATTCAAATAAATAATATATAAAGGATATAATATTCAACTAATTAAAACCCCTCTTAATTTAATAAATTAAGAGATTTTATTAACCTCTTCTCAATTAAATTTTATATTTATAAAATTAAATTTAAATATATTTTTTATAATATTTGAAATAGATAAAAGATATTTTAATTGTATCTATTTTTTAATTTCTATTAATTTAATATCTTATAATTTCTTTAGATACGAGTAAAGAGACTTGAACTCTTACGATTATAAGACCATAAATTCCTAAGATTTACCCGGCTACCAAATTTCGGCACACTCGCAAATGAATAAGAATTAAAATTAAATTTAATATAAATAAAAATATATGTGAAATTTATCCATAAAAATATAAATAACATAAAAATATTTAATATAAATTAAGAATATATTTGTTAAACATAAAATTTATTAATTATAAAGACACTATAATAAAAATAATATAATAATTATAAATAAGAGATAGAGTAATCGAAACTCTGTCTGCATAGTGTAAATATGCTATTAAACCACTCAACTAATCTCTTACTAATTATTCTTAAAAAGGGGGTTAATTTTATTTATTTTCCAGCAGCACTTTCCAGTACGGCTACCTTGCTATGACTTTTGAGATGTTACTCAATTGAATTAATAAAAACTAATTAGTTTTAAATAGTCGTTATATTATTTAAAAAATAAATAACTATTTAAATTTAACAAATAACATTTTTATTTCCATCAATATAAGCTTCTTCCCAGCGACAGACAGTTAGTTCATCACGGATGCTAGTTTCACCGTTGCGCTTATTATCAACGATTACTCGAAATTCCTTCTTCATGTTCCCGAATTGCAGAGAACAATCCGTCTAAAATTATATTTTAACTTTTTTTAATGATTAGCTCTTCCTATTTTCAAAATTTAAATTTAATATTTATAAAAATAAAAATAAATGCATTATTTAATCTTTCGATAATTTATTTTATATTAAATAAAAATTATCTCTAATAAAAAAAATAAATATATAATGCATTTTAAGAAAAAGTTTCGCATCACTTTGTAAAAGTTTTTGTGGCACGTCTATAGCCCAGTTCATAAGGGCCATAAAGACTTGTCTTAGCCCCAAATGATACTTTATAAGAATCATAAATTGTTAAGTATGTATTAAATTATAATATTTTAAATTAACAATAGGGATTTCGTCCGTTAATGGAATTAACCTCAGTTCTCACGATACGGACTGAAGACAGCCATGCAACACCTGTATTAAATGTTTTTTATTATTTAAAAACAAGAACTGGTAAGGTTTTACGCGGATTATCGTATTAAATAACATGCTTCACTTCGTTTGCTCCGAAACCGACTAATTTTTTTGTTTTCAACTTTGCAGTTGTACTCACAAGGCGGAATGGTTATCGTGTTAACATTGCCATTAATAATTTTTACTAATAACTACCATTCATCGTTGACAGAGAGGGGTATTCTGGGTATCTAATCCTATTTCCTATCCTCACCTTCGTTTCTGAGCGTCAATCATTAATGGAAAAAAGCTTTCGCCTTTAATATTCTACTTAGTATCTAAAGATATCAGACCTACTCTAAGCATTCTTTCATCTGGCCTTACCGAGTCTTCTGGCACCAGTTTTGGACGACACTAATAATAAGGTAATATCATTATTTTCCCTTATGTTATCAATTATTTTAATTGATTTCAGTTAGCTAGTTCACTCTTTCGAGCATTGACTAATATTCTCGACTGCTGGTAGTATTATACTACTTGGGAGATTTCATTCCCAATGTGGCCATCTGTTCTCTCAAACATAGCTATTGATCGTCGGCTTGGTAGGCATTTACCCTACCAACTACCTAATCAAAGTAAATAGTATTTTATAACAGAAAAATTCCTTTAATATAAATTAAATCTTTAATTATATTTATTTCCTATTTATGAAAATTATAAAGTAACTTATTTACTATCCTCACCTTTACACCTTATTACCTTAAAATTTTTCGGTAATAATGATTTGCATGTCTTAAACTACTGAACAACGTTCAATCGGAACCAAAATTAAATTCTTATGGTTTTTAAACAATATTTGCATTATTGTTATATTTTATGTGCTTGGGTGCAATTTTTTATATCTCTTTTAAAATATTTATTTTATTTAAAACTATCCTCAAATGTTTATTTTTAATTTAATTTAATTTTTAAACACACAAAAACATTTAAAATTTGGAGTTTTAAAAAATTGTTTATTATTTATTTAAGGGGGTAAGATAATAAAAAATAATTTAATATATTATTATAAAAACTTTAAATATATTATTATCAAACAGGTAATAAATTTAATCAACATAATTCAATTAAAGCATCATATCTCATTCTAGGTAAAGTAGCTCTAAATCATACAAACATAAAACAGAATAAACATGTTTTTAATCCAAGTATGATAGATTGTAAATTAATTATAGATTCATTAATTAATAATTCAGGCATATGATATCCTCCTAAAAATAAAATAGAAGTAATACAACTAAATAAAACTATTGAAGCATATTCAGCTAAAAAAAAGAAAACAAAAGGTACACTAGAATGTTCCGTAAAGAAACCAGCTACTAATTCAGATTCCAAAATTAATATAATAATTTAAATTTAGTTTTTAATAACTCTAATATAGAAATTCCCTTTAAAAAGTTTACCTGATTTAATATATCTAGAAACAGTTATTTTATGTACATTAAATTTATTTGCTAATTCAACTTGATTAGAATATTTTTCAATAATATTATCATTTTTATCATATAAACCTAAAGATCTAATACTCTTTTTAATTGACATTATATTTTTGGTACATTCACTTTGAGTTTTACCAAACATAGGATTAAATTTTTCAGGTTTACTTATTAAATTTAAAGGTTCTTTATCATGAGTTTTACCAAATATAGGATGATTAATTTTATTTACAAATCTTGATTTCATTTTTTCTATTGCTTGTTTGTTATGTTTATACCCTAACATGGAATTAGCCTTTTTTTTTAAATGCAAATTAAACAAAGAAGAAGAAGGGAAAGCAGATATAACAGTAGTTTCAATATCTGTTAACAATACAGCAGGATCTTTATGAAAATAATATATTACTATATTAAAACTTTTTAAATCATATTTGTTTATAGATCTTTGTAATCTTAAATTGGATTCTCTCCCTTTAATATGATTCATTAATCTAGAATATAAATTTTTACTAGAACCTATATATTGTTTAGAAGATTTAATATGTTTTAAACCATAAACTCCACCTAAATTACTTAAATCTTTTTTTAATAACTTAGTATTAGAAAGATCTTTATAAGTTTTTAAAGGTTTTATAGGTATTACACTAAAACACTGAATATAAAAAATGGTCAATGAATTATCATATTGAAATTTATCATAATAAATTTGGTAAATTAAAAACAGTAAAATAAATAATAATTTCAATATTATATTTTACCCATTATCTTTCAATAACGGTTGGACTATATCATATTTCATTTAATTCAAAATGAAATTATCGCGTATAGTCTCTGAGGATCCTACTTAAATATGTACTTAAAAAAATAATTAATAATTTTTATTAAAAATAAGAAAACAAAAAACTGTAAAAACACGATTAAATATAAAATATATTTATATTTTTCTCTTTTATTGTGTTTACTCTTTTATTAAGATAATTTGATCGAAAAGGGGTAATTTAGTTAAATAATTGTTTTTTTGTTTTCTTATTTTATTTTTAAGTAATTATTTGTTGGTTTCCTGCTGATTGTCCATTGTTACATTTTTAAGATTTTAACTTTCATAATTATGATGAGTACTTAAAGCTTTAGGAGTTTCCAGCATACAGCGATATTTATAGAGGCCAAATCAGTTAGTATTGGGCTTTAGCCTCTTGTAAATCAAAAGGTGTTCTAGATGTTTCAGCTAAAATAGAAATAAAATAAAATATAAACACTGGGAATAATGGTATAATATATCAAATAGCTTGTTGATTTTCAATTATAGTTGTAAAATTAAATGAACCTGTTAATATTATTATTATTAATATAGCTGAACTTAAAATTAATTCATAACTAATCATAGCAGCAGTACTTCTTAAAGAACCTAAAAAGGCATAAGTAGAATTTGCTGATCAACCTGCAAATAATATTCCATATACTCCTAATGAGGATAAAGCTACAGTATATAATATTCCTAAGCTAAAATCAAATAAACTTAAACCTTGTCCAAAAGGAATTATTCCTCATCCTAATAAACTAAATATTAAAGAAAACACAGGTGCTAAATAAAATAAAATTTTATTAGATTGAGAAGGTATAACTGTTTCTTTAACTATTAATTTAAGAGCATCACTAAAGGGTTGTAATAAACCATAATATCCTGTAGTATTAGGACCCACTCTTCTTTGATGAGCAGCTAATTGTTTTCTTTCTATTATAGTCATAAAGGCTACAGATAATAATATAGGTAATATCACTGATAATACATCTAATAAATTTATTATTATATTTAACAGAGTTAAAATTAAATTATGTGTATTCATAGATAAATATATTTATTATCTTTATTTATATCTATTGTTGTATTTTATAATTGATTATCCATTTTTAATTTATTCTTTAATCTTTAAATTATCTTATTTAAATTAATTAAAATTTAATTAAAAAATAAAAATTTTCATATAACATTATTATAAATTGAAATAGATATAAATATTGATTTATAGTTAATTAAAATTAACAACATAACTTTATAAATTAATTTAAATTAATTAAAATTAATAATTTGAATATTTATAAGTAAAATAAATGATTTAATGAAATTTAATTAGATATAATTTTTCTAATTAAATTGTAAATATATATATAGATATATATATAAAGTAATAGATACTGTAACAATAATTTATTTGTATATTAAAAACCTAATTCATAGGTTCTAATTGAGGTGTAAAAACATTATTTGTAAATTAATTATCTAAATAATTATTATGAAATAGATTAAACTATTCAATTTCACTTTTAAATATATAAATTTTTAATAGTTTAATATATTCTTATTCTCTTTTGGATTCGAACCAAAATTAACACTTTAGAAGAATGCAGTTCTACCATTGAACTAAGAGAATTTAGCAGATATATTTTAATCACATTAATCTAATAAAAATGAATATAATTTGTGTGTTTTATTTTAAATTTAATAATATTACAAATCAATGATTATAGAGTTAAGAGGGAATTGAACCCTAATATTTATAAATTTTGCAGATTTATTACAGAAACCATCTGTAAACTTAACTCTGATTAAATAAAACAAATTAAACATTATTATGATAAATTAGATTAAACGGGGGTTAAATAAATAATAATAGAATAAATTAGATAAATTTATTTTTTATTTAAAGATATAAAAATAGGTGCTATCATAGATAATAATAAAATAATACTACATATAATTAATAATACAGCAGCATAAGTGTAAATTAATTGTCCTATAGCTTCTATTTGACTAAATGAAATAAATGTAGTATCTGCATTATTAGATTGATAAGTAGTATGAATATTATTAACAAAATTTAAATTATTATTATTTCAAATAAATAAATTAAAATTAGTAATAGTATCAAAAATTCAATTTAAACCAGATACATTATTAAAACTAAATGGTAAAATATTAAACATTTCAAATAAGAATAATGAACCTACTACAAAAACTAAAGGTAAATTTTTAGTGTATTGTTTTCCTGTATCTATAATATCTGTTAATGAAATATTAATCATCATAATTACAAATAAAAATAATACAGTTATAGCACCTACATATACAATAATATAAGATAAACCAAGAAAACCTATTCCCGATAATATTAAATAACCTGCTGCATTTACAAATACAGAAATTAAATATACTACTGATATCACAGGATTTTGAGAGGTTATAACTAATACACTTGATATTATGGTTGTAAAACTTAATATGTTTATTAATAAAATTTTCATTCTTAATTTCGATTTAAGCCTATTAATAAAAATTATTTTATTAATGTTCGATCTAAATTTTTTATATTCATATAAAAATAAAGTTTTAACGTTTAAGGCTGTAAACATTTAATTTTATAACTCCCTTAGAAAAATAAATAAAATAAATGTAGGTTAAACCTAAAAATATAATATTCTAATTAAAGAATAAATTTAAAATTATTATAATATTTTATAATAATAGTTATTTAAAGCCAATAAAATTAATTTAAATAATAAATTAATTGGAACTGAATATTTTATATTCTCTTTTACGTAAAAAAACATTTTTTTCCTATAATTCAATTATTTTGAAATCGAGGTCTATAATTTATTTATATTAATTAGAATATAGCAGAATCGAACTGCACAATAAACCTCTCCAGGTCTACTGTTAAACCATTTAACATTATACCCTGTCATTTAAATAAAGCTAAAATTAAATCCAGTCTAAAATAAAAAAATTACTAATTTATAAAATAGACTTGATGTTAAAAATTATCCAATTAAAAATAACAGGGTATAATGAAAATCCCCTATAAGTAAAATATTTTTAGACTAATATTTATATAAAATTAAACTAATGAAGATTCGAACTTCAAATATCACAGATATTATCACCTGATTTTAGTTTTTAAAGGGGGTAAATAAGTTATAATAGAGTTAATTATTGATTTATGAGTTTAAATTTTTCTTTAAATTTAGATGATTCAAATGGTTTAATCGTTTCATTAGAAGAAGTGGGAGATACATTTTCATTTCATGAGTCTTCTACTTTAGAATTTAAATCTTCCAAGCTTGGAGATGTTATTCTTTTTCCTTTATCTTCAGAAAAGTATTGATCCATTGGATTTTGTATTTCTACTCCAGAGGATGATCCAACAGGAGGTTGATTTTCAATGTTTTCTTTAACTAATTTTTCTAATCTTTATCTTGTTTTTAATCTTTCATGAGTAATTTGATGTGTATCAGGAGGACTATCTGGTCCATCACCTCCTCTAAATGATCTTATTCAATCTAAAATGGATGAACCACTAGTTTTAATTTCATCAAAATAATATCATGTCAAAGTAGATAATACAATTAATCCAATAATATAATAATATTTATTATTACAATCTTCTATAATTTCTGGAGTTACTTTTTTAACTTCAGGTTTTAATCATTCAGAGATTGTAGTATTTCTATTATTTTGTCCAATACTTTCACTTGTTTTTGTTTCATTTCTTGTTGTTTGTTCATTAGATTCTCTAATCATTGATTCGATTTTACCGTTTGTTTTACTGGAGGGATCATCATTTAGAGAGAATAATTTATTTAAAAATTGATAGAAATGAGATCTACTTAGATAATTAATTATATTTCACGAAATAATTTTAATTTCTTTGAAAAAATGGCTAATAAATTCAATACCAAAATTATCCAATAAAGATATACCGAATATAGATACAATAATTGTATTTAATATTCTTCATATAGTTTTTAATAATGAATATCTTTTAAATAATTTAATTAAAAAACTAATTAAAGTTAAATTTAATAAAATAGTTTTAAATCTTATTAAGAAATCTCAAATTAGAGATCAATAAGATCTAAATTTATCCATAAAAGATCTTTGATTTATTACATTATCAGATAATTTGGAATCTAATTTTTTAAATTTGTTGATTAATTCAGCTTTTGTATATTTATTTAAATTCATTGATATGTTTTTTATTTGATTGCAATAATTTGATTGCAATATTATGTTTATATATTCGTAATAAACATTTTTAATATTCAGTATTATCTCAACGATACTTTAAATTTTTATTAAATTTTGTAAAAGAATAGTGAAAATTATTATATTTATTAAAAATTATAACAGAGTATAAAAAATTATAACAGAGTATTAAAAATTATTATACTAAAAAATCTGTTTGTAAAATTATCAAAGACAGGGCCTCTCCTTTATGAAGAATAAAGAAATGTTCGAAGTTGTTTAACAGACGTCTTTTATTTGTTAGGACGTTAAATAATAAACAATTAAGGCAATCTATATATATTTAAATTAAATGAATAACTTATGAATTCAAATTATAATATTTTTTATATTAGGACTTATTTTTGGTTCTATTGTAAATTATAAATCATCTGAAAGTAAAGATAATACAATTTTTACTAAAGGTATTTCCACTGACGTGATAACATTCACCAAAGACTATCAAGAAATTTTAACAGTACAATTAGGAGAAAAAGCTCCATATCTTGTTACACATGAAAGTTTGTTTTGTAAAATTTTAGTTCACTATTGAACTATATCCGATATTAAAAAGATAATAGAATCATTAAATGATCAAGATTATTCGGTATTATTAGAATATGTATCATTAGATATAGAAAATAATTCTCTAAATAACCCTAAAATTATTCTATCAAAAGAATTTATTATAAATAATCATAGTAATCCACTAATAATTTCTACATTAATATCTAAACAAGTTGAATATATTCACAATATGTTTTATGGTGAAGTAGATCATCACATAATAATATGATTATCACCATTAAAATCTACTTCCCCCCTTTCTTAATTAAAAATAGAATAAAGAAGTCTTTTATTTGATAGGACGTTAAATAATAATCAATTAGGGCAATCTATAATATAAAATAAAAATGACAACTCAAGATCAAATAATAATAATATGCGTTTTAGCATTTATTGCTGTTCCTTTAGGAACTTTTATTACAATCAAAACAATTAATAAATTATCAAGACCTCCTGTAAATACTTTAGACAGAAGAGGAGATATAGAATTAGTTGATTACATTGAACCCTCACAACCTATTCATGCATATTATCCATTCGATATTAATAATAATTTTCCAACTTATGAAAGAATTTCTTATCCTCCAACATATTATACTGGATCAAATCCTCCTTTTTATCAAAGTGGAACTCTTCCTAGATACCAAAGTGTTGAAACAATTAATTGTCCATTAGAATTAGATTTTATTTCTTGATTGATATTTTTATCAATTCTTATTGCATTTATTATTATTATCTTTAAATATTTTAATTCAAAAGTATTAATACTAACTTTATTTTGTTTCATATTCGGATTATTTATGAATTCATTATATGCCATGTCTATATTGATTCCTTTTTCTTCATTTGATATTGATTTTAGAGATTCTTTTGAATGAAAATTTAACTCTTATGGAGTTAAACCTAAAATTTCATATCTGAAGTTACAAAGTTTAACTAAAGATATAAATTTATTATTACTTTCATTAGTCGATGATGTAAACTATTCAATGAGTTTATCTTATATTTCAAGTTATAAAGAATGAAAAGATAATAAAGAAAAAGTACATGCTCTTTTTATAGATGATGCTATAATTGTTAATAAAGAAAGTGATCCAATTTTAATTACTGAATTTATTATGGAAAGCCTTAATGATAAAGGTTTATTCGAAACTAATAGTTTATTTAATGATAGTTTAATTAACTCAATGGATCCAATAATATTAACAGTTACTGTTTCTATTAAAGTAAAAATTTAATTCCCCCTTTTAACTTAAATCTGCTAAACAAAATATATTTTTATTCTGTAATTAGCAAGTAATATTTATTTTATAATAAATATTAGACATTTAATACAAGTCCCAAAGGATTTATTGCAATCACACATACATTTTTAAAAAAATGAATTTATCAAGAAATAATATAACATTTTTAAAAGATGTCCCATCTAATTTAAAAGTTGACCTGACATCCGGATGAAGATATCATTATTTTGATGGTAGCCTATCCGATTTATCATCTTTCATAAAATTAATTGGAGATGATAAAATTTATTTATTAATCCCATTATTTGCTAGTTCTAAGTCTCTTTCACACGCGACATTGAATTTATCAGAACCTTTTTTAGTAAATAACAAAAGTAATTCAGCTTTAATTATTAAATTTATACTAGAACAATGAAATTCTTGTGGTTTTGATATAAAACCAGATACAATAATTTCTTTTTCTTTCAAATTCAAAAGAGTTTGATTAACATACAAATAATAGTTCTTTTACTAAAATTGAACATAAGATAAATCTTTTTAAATTTCATAATTTATTAAATATTTATGGAAACTATAAAAAGTAATTAAAAATTATAGACTTTTTATTTTAAACTATTTTTAGACTTTATTATATTCTCTTTTATTAAATTGATTTTAGAATTTATTATATTCTCTTTTATTATATTGAATTTAAAATAAAAAGTCTATAATTTAAGAGTAAAAATAATTTCGAGGGAGAAATTTATAGAAGTGCGAATCTTCTTGGACTTTCAATAAAAATCTTAGATCTTTCTAAGTCAGGCCCTAGCTGATTTATATCAGGGAACGGTAAAGCCCTATATTAAATATCTACCGTTAAAGTTTATAGGGTTGTGAGTGTCTTGAGAAATTGCTGGACAATTCTACATTAAGTCCGTCTATGCTATGATCTACTGAACCGACGTTAAATGATCAGAAATATTTTATACAATGTTATTAATAATACTAATTTTATTATTTACTTATAATAATGAATCTCCTTATTTATTATTTTCTTATAATGAATCTCCTTATTTATTATGTTTATTACCTCCATTTTCTTTAAATAAAATTCACTTTGTGCACGATTTTCAAGTTAAATCATTAAATATTTTTGAAGAAAGAAAATCAATGCTTATATTAAAAAATTTAACTAGAGATTTAACTATTTTCTTGGATAATTTGAATGAAAAAGATAATTATTGAGCAAATTTTAGTTTTTATACAGATATCGCGGTATATAATGAAGGGCCTAAAATGAATCTTTGCGATCCTATTTTAATCAACAAAGATAGTTGTCCTTTATTATTAACTAAATTTATAATGAATAGATTAAATTTAATGATTGATTCCTATTATTTGGAAGATTATAAAGAAGATGGATATTTAGACTCAATTATTGGTAAAAATATAGATAATTCTATAGAAAAAATGATTATTGAAAATCCTGGAGTAAATAAACAACAAATAATAGAAAGATTAATCAAAGAAAATCCTTTACATAAAGATAGAATATTATCTAAAATAAGTCAGTCTGTTGATAAACAAATATTAGAAATAGAAAGTAAACTTTCATTGAAAAATATTAAAAAACTTAGAAAACAGTTAACAAAAGAAGATCTAAATGAAATTAGAGATCTTGGTGAAAATAAAAGTATTGACCAAATTAAAACATTAAAAGCTATAAATAAATCTCATGAGAATTTTTTACATGAAATTAAAACTAAAGTTAGTCAATCTTCAATTAGCCAATCAACTAAAGAAAGTTTTGATGATGCTAATAATGATAATAAATTTGATGATACTATAAATCTTTTTGATTAGAATATTAATTTATCCCCTTTTATTTATTTTTTGATACAATAGCTCTACTCTTTTATTTTCCTTTCTTAAAATCCTAGATCCTTCAAATAAAACAACCAAAACCGCTCTTTTTTGTTTTATTTTGCCTTCCATCTGTTTTACGTACAATCTCTCACAATAATATTTTTTGTGTGTTTTGTGTGTGTGTTTTTTTGTTTTTTGTTTTTTAAATCGCCCTACTCTTTTATTTTCCTTTCTTAATCCTTCTGTCAGGGTTCGATTCCCTTTAACTCTATAAAAGTGTTTTTGATTCACAAGATCAAACACATAGGAGTAAACAAGAAAGGTTTTTTAGATTAATGTTGATATTATTATTAATATCCTTGGTTATTCACATGATAAATGGATCTCATGTAATATCATTTTTATTTTCAATTTTAAATATTCTAATTTGTAATATTCTTATATTGTTTAATCATGACTCAATTTGAGTAAGATTAATTAGATTAATTTCAATCGTTATCATATTTCTTATAATAATTATAAACAGTACAACAATACTATTATATATTCTCTGAGGATGACAATAAATAATATTACTTATTTAAATGAAATTTATGAAAATACAATGTTTATTTCTAATAATAGTGATTTTAAAATATTAAATTACTATGATCATTTAGAAATTAAACATTGATTAAATAGTTTAGAAGTAGATCAGGCTTATGTAGTTACCTTTGAATTCGTTATATCATTAATGATGTATGATGAAGATGGTCCAAGTATTAATTTAGGTAAACCTATTTTAATTACTAAAAACAGTAATCCTAAAATCATTTCTAATTATTTAAATGCAAGAATTAATATGATGATAGATACATTTTATTTAGATGATTCTATATTAATTTCTAATGGAAAAAATAATCCTGATGGAACAGCAGTTATTGCTAATTACTCAAAAATCAATGAAGAAAGATTAGATTCTAACACCTCATTTTATTGACAAACCTATTTTTTAATAGGTATCTCTATTATTACTCTAAGCTTTATTTACACTTATTGAGATTCTATAAATGAATTATTTAAAAATGTAAAACCTGATTTAGGAACAGATGAAAATGGAAGTAACACAACTAATACTCCTATTTTTACAACTCATCAAGAAGAATATGAAAAATATTTTAAAGAATTAGAAACAAATGAAGAATTATATGATTTAGATGTAATTAAAGCTCAAAATAAATCGGAAATTGTGGAGTACATTGATGTAGAAAATACTAAATGAGAAGATAGTCCTACTACGCCTAAAGCTTCAACTTCTAATTTACCTGAAAGACATGTAGTTATGATTCCTATTTCTAAACCGAAATAAAAGTGTGTACTACTATATTTGTAGTACATTTTAGACACTATTTTCTTTTTAATTATTTTCAATGTGAATCATATCACAACAAATTTTAAATACTATTTGTGAACAACATTTAGTTAATTTAGATATTTTTGCTAATGAAGCACAAATATTCTTAGATATTTTATTACATTAAAATGGCTGTCAACTGCTAATTAATAATGATCAGAAAATTTTTAAAACTTATATCTATCGATAATATCATGTTCTTACACAATATTAGTAAAGAAATCTTTATTAATCAATCCTCTAAATCTAATTATTATGAAATCAATAATTTTGAAATTCGAGATTTTCATGATTTCTTTAATAAATTAGATAGTAATTCTTTATACACAGTAATTCCAGTACTTTCACCAAGTAATGATCATAATAAACCTTATATAGTTCTAAGTAGAAATATCTTAGTTTCTAAATATAGTAGTTATAGAGATCTTCATCCTTTTATATTTGCTAAATATCATGAAGCTTTAGAAGATTTCGATAAATATAATAGCTTTCATGTTACTTTAAAATATAAACGAGTTAAAATTGATTTATATCAAGTTAAGAAAAATTTAAACTCATAAATCAATAAATAACTCTATTATAACTTATTTATCCCCTTTAAAAACTAAAATCAGGTGATAGTATCTGTGATATTTGAAGTTCGAATCTTCATTAGTTTAATTTTATATAAATGCTTATAAATAAAATATTTTGACTAGAATATTTATAAGCATAATAGAACTTAAATCATTAGGATTTATAGAAACTTAAAATCATTAGACATCTAATCTATTGTTTTTTAATTGGATAATTTTTAACATCAAGTCTATTTTATAAATTAGTAATGCTAAACTAAATAATTCACAGTTACTTACATTTGCATCCTATTAAGAAATGTTCTTTTTCTTATAAAATTAAATATTATTTCATTTCTTAGATTATATTATGGATTAATATCATAAAAAGAAATATTATTTAAAAAATAAATAATAGAAATAAATTTAAGATAGTATCTAGGGGTTAGTTTCTTGCTTTATATACATTCAGCGCTTATCTAATATGTTTGTGGCTACCCAACGATGCTTATTTAATTAAATTTAAATTAAAATTAAATTCAACAATTGGTGCACTAGAGAAACACAGCCTATTGATCCTTTCGTACTAGAAGGTCTTCCCCTTTTTACTATTTATCTCTTCAGAAGATAGGGACCATACTGACTCACGTCGTATTAAACCCAACTCGCG
>WNFQ01001150.1_pt1 | contig 18687 bp, 17 predicted proteins | sample 5400171 | NCBI WGS metagenome assembly WNFQ01 (sample SAMN13153356, study PRJNA577476) | soil metagenome | isolation source: 20 cm soil under Madrone tree | place: USA:California | collected 2016-06-14 | reverse complement strand
CACCCAGGAGACCGTCGAGCGTGTTCGCCTCGACGAGAAGGAGATGCAGTTTCTGTTCATGGAGGACGGCCAGGCGACCTTCATGGACAACGACACCTTCGAGCAGATCGCGATTCCCCGCGAGACGATTGGCGACCCCGCCGATTTTCTGCGCGACGGGATGGTGTGCAATGTCATGCTGCATGAAGGTGTGGCGCTCTCGGTCGAGCTGCCGCCCAATGTCGTGATGACGGTGGTGGAGGCCGACCCTGTGGTGCGCGGCCAGACGGCCTCCTCCTCCTACAAGCCGGGCAAGCTCGAAAACGGGCGCCGCGTGATGATCCCGCCGCATATTGGACCGGGGACTCGCATCGTCATCAATACTTCCGACGGAAGCTACGTCGAGCGAGCCAAGGACTGAGCCTGCGTCGCGCCGGGAGCAATAGCCATGGTCATGCGATCGCCGACCCTTAACGTCATGGCGAACGCCGCGCTCAAGGCGGCGCGCGGCCTGATCCGCGATTTCGGCGAGGTCGAGCAGTTGCAGGTCTCGATCAAGGGTCCGGGCGAATTTGTCTCGACGGCGGATCTCAAGGCCGATCGAACGCTACGGACAGAGCTGGCGCGGGCGCGCCCGGGCTATGCGCTGCTCTTCGAGGAGAGCGGAGAGACGCCGGGGTCGGATCCGCGCCATCGCTGGATCGTCGACCCGCTCGACGGCACAACGAATTTTCTGCACGGCATCCCGCATTTCGCGATCTCGATCGCGCTCGAGCGCGACGGCGAGATCGTCGCTGGACTCGTCTACGAGCCGACACGGGACGAGATGTATTCGGCTGAGAAAGGCCTCGGCGCCTATGTCAACGACCGCCGGCTCAGGGTCTCGGCGCGCCGGCGGCTCGGCGAGGCGGTGATCGGCACCGGCATGCCGTTTGGCGACCGCGCCGACCAGCCCGGCTACATCGCCACACTTGGGGCGATCATGGGTGCCACGAGCGGGGTCCGGCGCATGGGGTCGGCGGCGCTCGATCTCGCTTATGTCGCAGCCGGCCGCTATGACGGGTTCTGGGAATTCGGCTTGGCGCCCTGGGACATCGCCGCCGGCATCTTGCTCGTGCGCGAGGCGGGCGGCTTTGTCAGTGACCTCGCGGGCGGCCACGAGATGATGACGACAGGCGACGTGCTCGCCGCCAACGACCATCTTCACCTGCCCCTTGCGGCGCTGATTCGGGAAGCGTTGCGTGGCGGGCCGGCGACCCGCTGAGTTTGCCCCAGCGATCTCGGGAGTCGGGGGATTTCCTTGTCGTCATAACCCGGCCGCGCTAATTTGGCCTACCGGCCGGTGAGAGTGCGCGGCTGCGCGTTCGAGGGGTGGGATTCTTGGGGATCTGTGAACGCGCCCGCTATTTTTCGAGCTGACGGCCGCGCGGCATGAACCACTCGCGCCGCTTTTTGCTGTGGATGGCAGGGTTTCTCGTTGGGGTCGCGGTGCTCGCGATGCTGCTCGGGCGCCCGCTGGTTAGCGCCTTCCTGGGCAACCCTGGGGTCAACGGCGTGATCCTTGTGATCCTACTCTGCGGGATCGTCTATATCTTTCGCCAAGTGCTGCTGCTCGATCCGGAGATCGACTGGATCGCAAGCTTTCGCTATCGGGAAGCCGGTGATGAGCAGGGAGCGGACGACCGGCCAACGCCGCGGCTGCTCGCACCGATGGCACGCATGCTCGGGACGCGGCACGGTGGGCGGGTCAGCTTGTCGGCGAGCTCGTTGCAGACTCTGCTCGACGGCATCGCCTCACGCCTCGCCGAGACCCGTGAAGCTTCGCGCTATCTGATCGGCGTGCTGATCTTTCTTGGCCTGCTCGGAACCTTTTACGGGCTGCTGGAGACTGTTCGCTCGGTCGGCGGCGTGCTCGCCGCGCTTAGTGGAGGCGGCGGCGATGCCGCCCGCGCCCTCGCCGAACTCAAAACGGGATTGGAAACGCCGCTCGCCGGCATGAGCACTGCGTTCAGTTCGTCGCTGTTCGGGCTCGCCGGCAGCCTCGTCCTCGGATTCCTCGATTTGCAAGCGGGCCAGGCGCAAAACCGCTTCTACAACGATCTCGAAGAATGGCTGTCGACCTACACGAGACTTTCGAGCGGTCAGCTCGGAGACGGCGGCGAAGGATCGGTGCCGGCCTACATTCAGGCATTGCTCGAGCAGACGGCGGACAGCCTGGAAAACCTTCAGCGCATTCTCGCACGGGGCGAGGAAAGCCGCATCGGCGCCAACGCCACTCTGGCGAGCCTGACCGACCGGCTCGGCGTGCTCGGCGAGCAAATGAAAGCGGGGCAGATGCTCATGGTGCGCCTCGCCGAGAACCAGCTGGAATTAAAACCGTCTTTGAACCGCTTGGCCGAGGTAGCGGAGGGCTCACTCGGACACGACGATGTGCTGCGCAACCATATGCGCAACATCGAAGCCTATCTCGCACGCTTGACGGAAGACGTCGCCCAGGGCCGGGCTCAGAGCGTTCAGGAACTGCGCGCCGAGATCCGCATTCTCGCCCGCACCGTCGCCGGCCTCGCCGAAGAGAATAGGCGCTGACCGCCAGGGTCTGTTTAGCTATGGCCATCGCACGACGCAGTTCCCGTCGCTCGAGCATCGACATCTGGCCCGGCTTTGTCGATGCCCTGGCGCAGCTCCTGATGGTGATCATCTTCATTCTGTTGGTGTTCACCGCCGGCCAATTCTACCTTTCGGAGGCACTTTCCGGGCGCGACCAGGCGTTGCTGCAGTTGCAGCAGCAGGTTACCGAGCTCGGCAATTTGCTCGCCTTGGAGCGGCGCGCCACTCAAGATCTCCGTGTCGGCGCGGCGGATTTGTCCGCGCAGCTCGCAAGCACGCTCGCGGAACGCGACCGGCTGACGGAGCAGCTGCGCGACGCCGATACGATCGTCAGTGCCGACAAGGAAAAAATTGAGCTGCAGCTACGCGAGATCGAGAGCCTGCGACGCGATCTCGACGCCCTCAAGAGTGTCCGGGCCGACCTAGAGGCGAAAGTCGCGACGCTGGCACAGCAACAGGCGCAGCAGGATTTGGCCGCGCTGCGCGACCGAACCAAGGAACTCGAAGCCCGTCTTGCCGCCGAGCGAGAAAAGACGTCGCTTGCGCAGAAAGAGATCGACACTCGGGATGTTCGGCTGCGCGAGATCACGACCCGGGCTGATCGCGCCGAACAAGGCCTCACCGCCGAGAAACAGATCAGCCGCAACGCCCTTGCGCGGGTCGACCAGCTCAACGCGCAGCTCGCGGCGTTGCGCGAGCAGCTGTCGCACATCGCCGCAGCGCTCGATGTCTCTGAAGCCAAGGTCAAAGAGCAACAGGGCCAAATCGTCGAACTCGGCAAGCGTCTCAACCTTGCCCTCGTGAACAAGGTCGAGGAGCTGGCTCGTTACCGCTCGGAGTTTTTCGGCCGGCTGCGCCAGATTCTCGGCGACCGCTCGGACATTCGCATCGTTGGCGACCGCTTCGTGTTCCAGTCCGAAGTATTGTTTGCGCCGGGAAGCGCCGATCTCACCGACGATGCCAAAAAGGAGCTCGCTCCGGTGATCGCCGCGTTGAAGGAGATTTCTGCCAAGATTCCACCGGACATAAACTGGATCCTGCGGATTGACGGGCACACCGACCGTCGCCCGATCAGCAATCCGCAGTTTCCGTCGAATTGGGAATTGTCGACCGCCCGCGCACTATCGGTGGTGCGTTTTGCCATCGACGAAGGGATACCCGCTGCAAGGCTCGCCGCGGCAGGCTTCGCCGACAAGCAGCCGATCGATCCGCGTGCCGCCGATGATGCCTATCGCCGCAATCGGCGCATCGAGCTGAAGCTGACCGAGCGATAACTCGGAACGGGAGCATAACATGCGCAATTCGGTAATTGCTCTTGCTGTCGTGGTCTGGATCGCCCTTCCGCAATCTGTATCGGCAAAAGAGGCGACGTCCCTTCGCCCCGCCTCGACCGAGGCCGCTTCGCGATTCAGAGATCAATTATCAGAGTTGCTTCACCAATTCGGCATAGGCCTGATCAAGAAGGTTAAGGCAGCAGAATGTGTGGAGGAAGGCGAAACTTGTACATCGACCGAGCAATGCTGCGCCGGCCTCGAGTGCTCGGGAGGCCCGCCGGCGACTTGCACCTTCGAAGACTGAGTGCCCTGTGTGACCAACCGGAAGATTCCGTCGGAGATCCCCACCCACCTAGCCTTGCCTGCTGGGTCCCCCTCCCGCATTGCACTGCAGGAGACAGTAGATTGCGAATCAGGCATCCACAAAATAGCCGTATTCGCCTAATATATACAGGTTGAGCGTGGCGCCCGGTGGGGCGTCGCCAACGCGAGGAAGGCGCATATGGTTGATGTGGCGAGGGTGACAGCGCCGCAGCAGTTGCACAGGAGGCCATCTCCAAGGGGCGGTCCGGCCGAATTCGCGCACTGCAACCTGAAGGGGAAATCACGCTGCAGATCCGCTGCAGGTGCAGCGGGCCGTCATATGATAGACAACCAAAGTTGCGGGAGTTGCGGGATCCTCAAGCCCGTTGAAGGTAAACAGGACGAGGCGCCACAGTGGGCGAACCAGCTGAATGCGCCTGAACACTAGCGCGACGACCGCCGGTATCCGGCGCGCCGAGGTGCAGTTGCGCGATAGCGACCTGTTCCTTCTCGTGCTGGCGTTGGGTGCCGGCGGGGCAGCAGGTCTCAGCGTAATCGTGATCGACTTATTGCTGGCCGGGCTGCGGTGGTTCGCCTTCGCGATCCCACGGGGCGCGCATTTGAGCGATATCGGCCTCAGCCCGGCGCGGGTGCTGCTGATGCCGGTCCTCGGTGGGCTGCTCGTCGGCCTCGCTTCGGCACTCTTGCGAAGCTGGCGTCAACGCGAGGTTGTCGACGCGATCGAGGCGAACGCGCTATTCGGCGGGAGGATGTCGGTCGGCGACAGCCTAGGGCTCGTTCTTCTGACATTGCTTTCCGGCGGGTTCGGCGCCTCGGTGGGGCTCGAGGCGGCCTATACGCAGCTCGGGGCCGCGCTCGCGTCCCGGCTCGGCAGATCGGTCGGCTTACGCCGAGACGATGTCCGCACTCTGGTAGGCTGCGGCGCCGCTGGCGCAATTGCGGCAGCTTTCAACGCTCCCCTTACGGGCGCCTTCTACGCCTTCGAGCTGATCATCGGCGTCTATACATTGCAGACCCTGGCCCCGGTCGGCATCGCGGCCTTGACGGGAGCGCTCGTCGTCCGAGGGCTCGTCGGGTCGAACCCGATATTTGTCGTTGGCAATGAAGTCACAATCTCGGCATCCGACTACCTCGCCTTTTTCGGCGTCGGCGTTGCCTCGGCCGGGCTCGGCATCGCGGTTATGAAGGGAGTGACCTCGACCGAGGCGTTGTTTCGCCGGCAAGCTGTGCCACGCTGGGCGCGCCCGGCACTTGGTGGTCTCCTGATCGGCGCCCTGGCGCTGGTCTTCCCGCAGATTCTGGGCAGCGGCCATGGCGGCATCCTGTACGCACTGCATTCCGGCTTTGATCTGCCTGTTCTCGCCGGGCTGGTTGTGGCGAAGATCGTCGCATCGGCGGTATCGATCGGTTCGGGATTTCGGGGCGGGTTGTTCAGCACCTCACTATTCTTGGGCAGCCTGTTCGGCAGCTTGACCGGCGCAGCGTTGGCCAGATTGGGTCAAGATCTCGCGATCGATCCCCTGATCTACACGTTGGTCGGCATGGGTGCGGTTGCCGCCGCCATCGTCGGTGCCCCGATGACGATGATCATGATAGTGCTCGAGACAACCGGCGACTTCACGGCGACTACCGGTGTCATGGTCGGGGTCGTCACGGCCGCGATAGTGGTGAGGCATTGGTTCGGCTATTCTTTTGCGACCTGGCGCTTCCATTTGCGCGGTCTGTCTATCCGCAGTCCTGAAGATGTGGGGTGGGTCAACGAGTTGCTGGTCGGCCCGATGATGCGCCGCGATCCGCCAGTAATCGCCGCGGAATCGCCGGTTGACGAGCTGCGCCGACGATTCCCGACCGGCAGCGTCAGGCAAGTATTCGTCCTCGATGGTGGCGGAGGCCTCTGCGGCATTATCGATCCCGCAAGGGTGAGCGAGCCTGCAAGCGGCGATGGGGGCAAGACGGTACAGGATATCGTCCCGAAGCCAGCCTCATTTCTTCTTCCTGGGGACGATCTGCGCACCGCGCTCGACCGCTTCAGCCAGGCCGCGGAGGAGGCGCTCCCGGTCATCGATAATCCCGAGGATCGCCGGGTCATCGGATATTTGAGCGAAGCCTACGCCCTGCGCCGGTACGCTCACGAACTCGAGCGCCGCCGAGGCGCCCAACCGGATGATGCCGGCATCTTCAGTCCGATCTCGGAGACCCCGGTCGGCCCGACACAGCGGCAAAAATAGGCGAGCGAAGTTCTTGTTGCTACGCTACAATGAGGCAGCTCGGGACGCTGATCGGGTTGGCCGATCAACCAAGCTGCCTCGGAAGGGCAAGGGTCTAGGCAGACGAGAGACGGCGCGCTAGTGTAGTGGCTCAAATGGATGACGCAGGCCCCGCGCCGGCAGTAGTAATTTGGGGTAATGCAGAAAACTCATTTGTAGAATTGACAAGATGAACCGTTGCGTCATTTGACGGCGACCCATTTGTGCTGTGCGCCCTGTGAACGCGTCTGAACACCAGCGCCCGGCAGTGCCGGGGCAAGTTAGCGGCGGTGACCGACCGCCGGCGCCGAATAGAAGAGGCAGCTAGATGGCCGACGTGGTAGCCCGCGACCTGACCCTTTCTACGGCCCACCAGCGTCTCACCATGCAGAAGTTCGTGCGGCGGAAGTCGACGATCGCGTTTTTTATGTGCCTGCCGCTAATTCTGGTTGTCGCCTGCCTCGTCGTCTATCCGGCGTTTTACTCGATCAGCCTGGCGATGATGAACAAGTCGATGCAGCACTTCGTCGGCTTCGGAAACTTCACCTTTCTCTTCAAGCGCAACACGTTTTGGATGGTGGTCGAGCAGACGGTGCTGTTCGCGGTCACCGCCGTCATCTTCAAGGCACTGATCGGTTTCATTGCAGCGCACTTTGTCCACAACCTCCCGGCTAAGGGCCAGCGCAAGTGGCGCGGGATGCTGCTGATCCCGTGGGTGATTCCGCCAGCGATGAGCACGCTCGCCTGGTTTTGGCTGTTTGATCCTTCCTACAGCGCCTTCAATTGGGTTTTTGCCCAGCTCGGCATCCCACAAGTGGCTTGGCTCGGCAACCCGTATTGGGCGCGCTTTGCGGTCATCCTCGTCAACGTCTGGGTCGGCTCGCCATTCTTCCTGATCATGTACCTTGCGGCGCTCAAATCGGTGCCCGAGCAATTGCACGAAGCGGCGATGATCGATGGAGCTAACTGGTGGCAGAAAATCTGGTACATCAACTTACCGATGATGCGTAATATCATTCAGATCACCGCGCTGTTCTCGTTGATCGTGACCTTTGCTAATTTTGATATCGTCAAGATCCTGACCAACGGAGGCCCAGTCGATCAGACCCATGTCTTCGCCACTTGGGCGTTCAACTGGGCGATCTCGGGGAACGACATTCCACTCGGTGCCTCGGTTTCGCTCTTCATGGCGCCGATCCTGGCGCTGGCGGCGGTTTTGATCCTGCGCAACGTTCGCCAGCGAGGAAATGAGGCATGACAACCGCTATCGCCGACGCCGGCCATACCCCAGGTGTCCGGTACGGCAGTATTTCGCAGGTCCGTCGCAGAACCTTGTATTGGTCGTATTTTTTCTTGATCCTGTTCGTGATCTTTTTTCTGACGCCGCCGGTCTACATGTTCATTACCTCGCTCAAATCGAGCGCAGAGATTTCGGCTGCGAGCAACCCGTGGTGGGTATACAACCCGACACTATCGAACTACGCAGATCTCCTAACACAAAAGACTTATCTGATTTTCTTCCGGAATTCTGCGGTCGTCTCGCTTTGTGTCGTGACCATCACAATGTTGATCAGCGTGCTTGCCGCGTTTTCGCTTGCTCGGATGAAATTTTGGGGATCGGCAACCCTGGCGACGGGTGTCTTCCTTGCGTATCTGATACCCGACACCCTGGTTTTTATCCCGCTGTTTAAGACGTTTGCCTTTATTCATGACAAGACGGGCATAGAGCTGATCAATCACTGGTGGGTACTGATTATCCTGCTACCGACATTGACGGTCCCGTTTTGCACGTGGATCATGATTGGATACTTTGCCAGCATCCCCAAAGAGCTCGATGAGGCGGCGCTAATCGACGGCGCGGGATATATCCAGATGCTGACAAAGATTTTTATCCCAGTCGCGTTGCCGGGGATTATCGCCGCTATGATCTTCTGCTTCACGGTGTCATGGGCGAATTTTCTTTATGGGCTGGCGTTCACGACGTCGGCCGACCAGCTGACGTTGCCGGTCGGCATTGTCACGACCCTGATCAGGGGCGACGTCTACGCCTGGGGACAGATCATGACCGGCGCGCTGCTGGGTGCCGCGCCGCCCCTGATCATTTATGCGTTCCTGATGGACTACTACATCGCCGGCCTGACCGCCGGCGCTACGAAGGGGTAGGATATGGCGCAAGTCGCGCTTCGCAACATCGTCAAGACCTTTGACAAGACCCCGGCGGTACAAGGGATCGATCTGGACATCGCCGATCGCGAGTTCATCGTGCTGGTCGGCCCCTCGGGCTGCGGCAAGAGCACGACCCTGCGCATGATCGCCGGGCTCGAGGAAGCCACCTCGGGCGAGATCTATATCGGCGACCAGCTGGTCAACGACGTGCCGCCCAAGGATCGGGACATCGCGATGGTGTTCCAGAATTACGCCCTCTACCCCCATATGACCGTATTCGAGAACATGTCCTTCGGTCTTCGGCTGAAGAAATTTCCCAAGGCGGAGATCAAGGAGCGCGTCCAGGGCGCTGCCCGCATTCTCGACATCACCGAGCTTCTGGATCGTCGCCCGAAGCAGCTTTCGGGCGGGCAACGCCAGCGCGTTGCGATGGGTCGCGCAATCGTTCGCAACCCAAAGGTATTTCTATTCGACGAGCCTCTCTCCAACCTCGACGCCAAATTGCGCGTTCAGATGCGCACCGAGATCAAGAAGATCCATCAGAAGGTCACGACGACAACGGTCTACGTTACTCACGACCAGGTCGAGGCGATGACCCTCGCCGATCGCGTCGTCATCATGAACGCAGGGCGGATCGACCAGATCGGCTCGCCACACGAGGTCTACCATTCCCCGAAAACCCAGTTCGTGGCCGGCTTTATCGGCTCGCCGACGATGAACATGCTGCCCTGCCGCCTAGTTGAGAACGGCAGCGGGCTGACCGTTCGGCTTTCAGACTGGCTCTCTTTACCGGTACCGCCTTCGCGCGTGGCACACTATCGTGCGCGCGTCGGCAAGGAGCTGACCTTCGGGTTGCGTCCCGAGCACATTATCGAAGGGCGCGGGGATGTGCCGCCCGGCGCAGCCGCCTTCGAGGCGCCGCTCGATGTGGTTGAGCCGATGGGCATGGAAACAATGGTGTATTTCATAGTCGACGGCGTGGAAGTCTGCGGGCGGGTTAACCCTGCCGCCGCGGGACGTGTCGGAGAGCCGATGCGACTTGTCGCCGACCTCAACCAGATGCACCTGATCGATCCGCACACGCAGATGGTCATTTGATTTCGGCGCTCCGGGGAACTTGGCGGCGGAGCGTCGACTCAGATCACGCGATTACGCCTCCACCAATTTGATCACCTCACTATCAGCGCTAAAGCAAGCAGCAAGGAGCCGGCCCGGGTGCCCTTTGCCCCCGTCGAGCGATACCGCGAACACCCGCTCGGCGAACCCTCGCTGGTGGCGGTCGATCCCGCGGATCACGCGCCGAAACCCCGCGAACGAAGTATCCAAAGCCAGAATGTCGTCATGTCCCCACCAGAATGCATCACCCTGCGCAGCCAGGGGCCGTGAAGGATCGATCGCAGCAGGGACGAAGAGCATTCCCTGGTCCGCGGTGAAGGCAGCATGACGCAGTGCCGAGAACAGCGCGGTATGACCCGGTGCAGCGTTCATCGCGTGCCGTAGAGCCCCGGTCCACCGCGTGATCGAGCGGGGACCGTCGCGGGCGGCAGCGAAACCCTGCCGCAGATCACCGCCATAAGCCCGCACCGCCGCTTCCATGCCGGCCTTCACCATCCATTCCAGGACTTCACCGGGATTGGGCGCGAATTGAAGCTGCAAGAGCTTTTGCCACATCTCTTCTTGCGCACCCCGCAAGAAGGCGACGTCGCAGCTACAGCCGTAGCGGCGCCCAAGAACGCGGCGACGGAAATCTAGAATTTCGTCGACGGTCTCAAGCACCGTGCTGCCGTATCCGATATAATTGCCGAGATAGACGAGCCGATCGCCCTCGTGGAAGCTGTCGCTAATCGCATCGTGCAATCGGGCCAAACGCGGCGCCGCACCGTGTATGGCGGAAATCGCCCAGACCCTCAGACCGCCTCGAAATTGGGCGAATTTGCTCGCGAGATTCGGTCTTTGTTCAAGCGCGGAATCCATCCGCGCAACACTCACGCAGTAAGTAATTGTTCCACCCGCTGGGTCGCGGTGCTCTCATCGATCCGCTCGACCGCTGCGAACTCGCGAACAAGGCGGTCGAGTGCTGCCTGATAAATCTGGCGCTCGCTGTAAGATTGTTCGGGCTGACCGACGTTGCGATAGAGGTCGCGTACCACTTCGGCGATCGAAGCGGGATCACCGGAAGCGATCTTGGCCTGATATTCCTGGGCGCGCCGGCTCCACATAGTCCGTTTCGCCCGTGAGCGCCCGCGCAACTTTGCAAGCGCTGCATCCATTTCTTTGCGACTTGACAGCCGACGCAAGCCAGACACTTTCGCTTTGGCCAGCGGCACCCGCAGGGTCATACGGTCTTTGTCGAAATGCACAACGAATACGTTCAGCGTGTGACCGGCGATCTCCTGGGTCTCGATCCCAACGATCTTACCGACGCCATGGGTCGGATAAACGACAAGATCACCAGTTGTGAAAGGAGCCTTTTCCAAAGTCATATCCATCTTTCGCGATCGATCCGCTTTAGCCGGTCGCCGAACCGCGGGTCGACCACCGCCCACGATTCGACAAAGAGCGCGGGGGATCGCCAGAATACCCCGAAAGGCCGCTCGAAAGCCAGCAGATCAAGGCCGCTGGCGCCGCAAAGTAGGTAACTAGAGAGTCGTGCCGTTTCGGGCCGGGCCGTCGGGGCGAGCTTAGGTCCCGCCCGGATTAGCGCTGAAAAACTTATCGTATTTGTCCGGCACATCCTTCCATTCATCGGCGTCAGCGGGATAGGCCTTTTTGCGCGTAATATTTGGCCAGGCTACGGCATATTTTCGGTTAAGTTCCAGCCAGCGTTCAGCCGGCGGCTCGCTATCTGGAATGATTGCCTCGACTGGGCATTCCGGCTCACATACTCCGCAATCGATGCATTCATCGGGATGAATAACCAGCATGTTCTCACCCTCGTAGAAACAGTCGACGGGGCAGACCTCGACACAATCCATATATTTGCAGCGGATGCACGCTTCTGTGACGACATAGGTCATGATTGTTGCATCTTCCTCCTGAGCTTCGAGAGTTTTCCGCCTCTTGGTGGCGTCATCTCGCCGGACCACCCTCTACTGTCAGCGAGCCACACTCGACTGCGAGATCAAATGGGCTAGTGCAGCCCGAGTAGCCGAACCTCAGCCGGCAAGCCCCGCTAGGGGCACCGCTGCGACCCGTTCGGTCCAGCCCGACGATCCGACCCAGAGGGCACGTTCAATCTAGCTCTCTGCCTAACACGTGAGATCACCGCAGGGCAACCCCCAAGAGCCATTTCTCCATCGCAAACCTGTTCATTAGCCGGGAGGGACCTGTCGTATAGGGCAATATTTTGTTATCTCGGCTGAAGGGAAATGAGCCGCCTACCCCGGCCGTTATCCGTCACCTCGCCCCCTTGACCAATGGATCTGATCGTGATGAAGCGCGGTAAGATTGTTGTTCTCCATTTCGCCGCTCAGATGCCGCTCGCCGGTATCGCATGGCAAGCCATGAATTATCTTTTAGGAATAGAGCAGCTTGGTTACGAAGCTTGGTATGTCGAAGACGGCGGAGCCAATCCTTATGATCCTTGGGCTAATAGTGTGGTGACGGGATGCGACTACAATGTGGCCTCTCTTCGACGAATAATGGACCGCTACGGGTTCGGGCACCGCTGGGCCTACTGGGACGCGCCACGCGACGCCTATCACGGGCTCTCACGCGACCGCGTAGAGGCGCTCTACGCCGAGGCCGACGGCATTATCAACCTCTGCGGCGCAACAAAACTGCGCGAAGAGCATCTGCGCTGTCCAGTCCGGATTATGATTGACACAGACCCTATCTATGAGCAGATCAAATACGCCAAGGGCGATCGATCGGCCCGCGCCTACCTTGATGCTCATACGCACTTTTTTACATACGGCGAGAACCTCGGCACCCCCGATTGCCCAGTGCCGGTGTGCGGTATCCTCTGGCGTCCGACCCGGCCGCCGATAGATCTCACGCATTGGCCTGAACCGCGTGATGAGCCTCCTTGCTTCACGACCGTCGGCACCTGGGAGAACAAAGGAAAAAACATCGATTTTGAAGGCTCGACATATGTCTGGTCGAAGCACGTGACCTTCGTGCAATTTCTCGATCTACCCAAACGGCGGCCAGAGATCTGCTTTCGCATGGCGATGCTGCCGCCCTCGGGCGAAGTGCGCTCGGAGATTACAACGCGCGGTTGGAGCTTGGTCGATCCGCGGCCGATCTCAGCCGATATGGCGCGTTATGCCGGGTTTATTGGGGGCTCGCGCGCTGAGTTCACGGTGGCGAAGGATATCTACGTTCGATCGAATAGCGGCTGGTTTAGTGATCGCAGCGCCTGCTACCTTGCCGCCGGTCGCCCGGTCGTAACAATGCGAACGGGCTTTAGCAACTTCTATCCGGTCGGGCGCGGATTGTTCGAATATTCTACCTACGACGACGCACTCGCCGGCATCGATGCGATCACTTCCGACTACGCTAAGCACAGTCGAGCGGCGCGGGAGCTGGCGCGCGAATATTTCGCTGCTGACCGCGTTCTTAGCGCGTTATTAACCGCAGCCGGGTTGTAAGCCGGCGAAGGTGCTGCTTGACAGATGTGGCCAAATAGAGTTCAGATCCTGCGATCTTGAGGGGAGTTCCGCGCCTCCCGGATCCAATAATGGAACCTTTCGCAACCTCGCTTGCCGCCAAACCCTTCACAGCTGGCGTAACCTGTGCCGCGCCACGCTGCCAGGAATTAGACGCAGAGACCTTTTGGGACCGACTGTCCCTCGGGATCATCGTGCTCGGTGCCGCCCTCGCGTTGCTGACGTTCCGGGATTACGGGGTTACCTGGGATGAAGACGCCCATAATTGGTATGGGAATTTTGTTCTAGATTATTACGTATCATTTTTTGCGGACCGGAATGCTCTCCATTGGCGTGATCTCTACAATTACGGGGCAATCTTTGATACCGCCGCCGCAGCGCTGAATCGCGTCTCCCCTATGGGGATTTACGAGACGCGGCATCTTCTGAATGCCCTCGTGGGGGTCCTCGGATTGGCGGGCTGCTTTAAACTCGGTCATGCCGTGGGCGGCGCCAGAGTCGGTTTTTTCGCTACCCTCTTTCTACTTCTTACACCGAACTATTACGGGCAGATGTTCAATAACCCAAAAGACATTCCCTTCGCCGTCGGTGTCGTCTGGGCAACTTACTACATGGTTCGAATGGTACCGACTTTGCCTCAGCCGCCGCTTGGACTGCTGGCGAAGCTTGGCGTGGCAATAGGCATGACAATGGGTGTGCGGATCGGAGGTCTGCTGCTCTTGTGTTATTCGGGTCTGCTCCTTGCGTTCGACGGAGGATGGCGGACTATCGTCGCCCGTCGGCCGGTTTTGCTACTCGAAGCTGCTTGCACAGCGCTTTTGCGGGTCCTTTTGCCGGTCCTGCTTTTTGCCTATCCAGTCATGTTGGTATTTTGGCCGTGGGGGCAGACCGATCCGATTGAGAACCCCCTGCGAGCGCTCGCCTTCTTCTCGCATCAAGACTTTCCATTCAGCACCCTGTTTGCCGGACGCTTCGTCCCCGCTTCCAACTTACCGTGGACATACCTCCCCACCCACGTCGCCCTTGCGTTGCCCGAGCTGATCCTCGTTCTCCTATTGTGCGCCCCAATCCTCGGCGGGCTTGCTCTCGCGCGAGGCCGGACACGGATCTCCCGGAAACAGGTGCTCGTGTACCTCATCCTTAGTGTCGGAATCGTCTTCCCGGTTGCATTTGCGATCGCAATCAAGGCTGTGCTGTTCGACGGCATGCGACATTTCATCTTCGTACTGCCGCTCGCTGCGGTTGCCTCAGCGCTGGTTGCCAGCCAGGGATTGACTCGGCTAGGGCGCTTTCGATACCGAAAACCCATTTACGCCGTCATTGCTCTATATTGCATCGCCCATATCTCGGTCATGGCCATGCTGCACCCGGACCAATATGTCTACTATAACTCCTTTGTTGGCGGCGTTGCCGGCGCGGAGCAGAAGTTCAAGCTCGACTATTGGGCTAATTCCTACGCCGAGGCTGTTCAAGGGCTGGAGGACTACCTACGCGCGGCTTACGGCCCGGATTTCGAGGAGCGTGAGTTTACGGTGGCGGTATGCGGTCCGCCCATCTCTGCCGATTACTACTTTCCGGCAAACTTTCGCTTCACGCGCCAGCTGTCGCGGGCAGACTTTTTTATCGCGTTTACCAAGGATAATTGTGACCGTTCGCTGCCTGGCCGACCGGTCTACCGAGTCGAGCGTATGGGCGCGTTGCTGTCGGTTGTGCTCGATCGGCGCGACCGCTTTACCCACAAGTGGACCGCACGGCGGCCTTTGGCTGTCGTGCCGTCAAGACCCCCACCGGGACCAGACCTGCCATGACCCTCGAGCCTTTACTCTTCACATGCACACAGGAATAGGGCCAGCTAAACAGACGTTCCGCGTTTGCGACCTCGGGGGAACAGAGAGCCCATCCCTCATGGAACGTTCTGAATATGACAAGCTCGACCGCGTCGAGGATCAGATGTGGTGGTTCGCCGCCGGTCACCGAAACCTGCTGATGCTTTCCCAGCATCGAGTATCGCTCGAAGCCAACGACCGGCCGATCCTGGACGCTGGCTGCGGGACGGGCGGATTTCTCGCCCGATTAGCAACCTGGTACCCCGATCGCACTTTGCTCGGTCTCGACTCTGACCCGCAAGCTTGCAGACGGGCAACAGCCAAAAGCGCCCGCCCAATCTGTGCCGGATCGGTCAATGCCCTGCCCTTTCCCGACGGCGTCTTTGCTGTAATCTTCAGCGCTGACGTTTTGTGTCATCGCAACGTAGATGAACAGGGCGCCCTGAGGCAATTCCGTCGCTGCCTCGCCGAAAGCGGCTGGCTCATTTTAAATCTTCCAGCCTATCGTTGGATGTTATCTGGACACGACACTGCTGTACATAATACTCGGCGTTATACTTCAACGACGCTGGCACGTTTGTTGAAAGCGACCGGGTTCCGCCTTATCTACTCGACTTATTGGAACTCCCTGCTATTTCCTTTTATGGTGATGTCGCGCAAGCTCTTTTCTCCCGGGGGTGTGAGGGTCACCGGCGGGGTCGCCTTGCACCCTCTCCCAGTCGAAGCGGTTGGTCGTGCCGCGACAGCCCTCGAAACTATCCTCTTGCGAGCGGGATTGAGGTTCCCGTTCGGCGGGTCGGTTCTCGCAATCGCTGCCAAGGAAGACGCCGCCGATGGTTGAGACCGACCAGACGAGCGCCGAGACTGCACCTCGTCTCGCCCTCTCGATCGTGATTCCGGTCTTTAACGGCGCGGAAAGTGTCGCGGAACTCATTGGCGCGCTTGAGAAGCTTCGGATCCCTGGTGGGCACGAAATCGTGCTTGTCAATGACGGAAGCGTCGATAATAGCCTTCAAGTTCTCCACGCCCTTTTCGACAACGCGCGGGTCCCGATGACCCTTATCGACCTTGCGCGCAACTACGGCGAGCACAACGCGGTAATGGCGGGGCTGCGCCACTCAGGCGGAGCTCACGTGATTACGATGGACGACGACTTGCAGAATCCTCCGGAGGAGGTGCAGCGCCTTCTGGCTTTTAGCCAGCGGAGCGGCAAGCAAGTGGTCTATACCTACTATGATCACAAGCGACATCCTATGTGGCGCAACTTCGCTAGCCGCTTTGCGAGCCGGGTCGCAAATTTCGTCCTCGACAAGCCTAGCGGCTTGTATCTTTCCAGCTTCCGTTGCATGAGCGCGTTCGTGGTACGAGAAATCAGTCGTTATGAGGGCCCCTTTCCGTATGTCGATGGATTAATTCTTCAGGTAACACAAGACATCGATCGGCTTCTCGTGAATCATCTTCCGAGGTCATCGGGAAGAAGCAATTATACAGTGCGTCGGCTTATACGATTATGGATGAGCATGTTTGTCAATTTTTCGGTCATGCCTTTGCGGATCAGTACGTTTACCGGCATTATTCTGAGCGCGTTTGGGGCTCTTGGGGAAGCGATCGTGGTCGGAGAGGCGCTGTTTCGGTCGCCGCCACCAGGCTGGGCGTCACTAATGGCGGCGGTTCTTCTGCTTTCCGGCGTGCAGCTCTTGATCCTCGGAATCGTCGGCGAATATCTGGGCCGACTGTACCTGACCGTCAATCAGAAACCCCAATCCATAGTGAAAGAAGTGCGCCGCAGGCAACCGAGCGGTGTGGCGGAGAGAGCGTCGCCAGCGTGGCTGAGCCAGAGCGCGTGAAACGCCATGGTCATCTCCTAGACCCGATGTTCGCTGAGTGATCGGCGGCCCGCCTCTCGGCATGCAGAATGTCGAGGGTTGTGCCGGATGACCGGCACAGAGCCTCATGCATGGGAGACGGGCCTGATGGATACTATCACTTATGTCGGGTTGGATGTGCACAAGGCGACGGTCGCTGTGGCGGTTGCGCAGGGTGGCCGCGGCGGCGAGGTCCGCCAACTCGGGGTTTTCGAGAACCGTTCCGAGATTCTGACGAAGCTGGCGGCGCGGCTGAGCAAACCGGGGCGTCGCCTGAGCTTCTGCTATGAGGCCGGCCCATGCGGTTATGGGTTGCATCGGCTACTGACTGGTGGCGGGCATGATTGCGTCGTGGTGGCGCCGTCGTTGATCCCGGTCAAAGCGGGCGATCGGGTGAAGACGGACCGCCGCGACGCGCTGATGCTGGCGAAGCTGCACCGCGCCGGTGAGCTGACACCAATCTGGATCCCCGACGCCGCCCATGAAGCCATGCGCGACCTGGTGCGCGCCCGGGCGACGGCGGGCCGGGTATTGTCCAAGGCACGCCAACATCTGCAAAGCTTTTTGCTGCGCCACGACCAGATCTATCGAGGGGCTCGTGCCTGGACACTGGCCTATCGGCGCTGGCTGACCACGGTGCGCTTTGCCCATCCGGCGCAGCAGATCGTGCTGCAGGATTACATTCACGCCGTCCAGGACGCCGAAGCTCGGCTCGACCGGCTGACGCGGCAAATCGAGGAGCTGCTGCCGAGCTGGGCGATGGCGCCGGTCGTCGCCGCTCTGCAAGCGATGCGCGGGGTCGCGCTGGTGGTCGCAGTGACGGTCGTGGCCGAAGTCGGTGACTTTCGCCGCTTCGCCAATGCGCGACAGCTGATGGCCTATCTCGGCCTGGTGCCCTCCGAACATTCGTCGGGCGCCAGCGTCAGGCGTGGCGGCATCACCAAGGCTGGCAATGTGCTGGCACGGCGCGTGCTGATTGAGGGAGCCTGGACCTACCGCATGCCGGCACGGGTCAGCCGCAAGCTTCATGACCGCAATGAGAAGCTGTCGCCGGCGATCCGCGACATCGCTTGGAAAGGGCAGATACGGCTGTGCTCGCGCTATCGGCGGCTGGCTGCGGCGGGCAAGCCAAAGGTCGTGGTCACCACTGCAATCGCCCGTGAGATGGTCGGCTTTATCTGGGCGATCGCGCGCATCGCCCAGCCAGCGCTCGAGGGCTGAGCAAACCCGCCTACCGCAACGCAAGGAGGTCGACAACAGGAGATCCGCTGGTGCGCACGGCCGGCGACAGGACCGCGGTGGGGAACCCTCCTGCCCTGTTATGAGCCGGTCCCCGGACCGACGCTCGTCCTTAGAGCGAGGCAGCCCCGAGACGAAACCACGGTCATGCGGTAACCAATCCGCGCATGAGAGCTTGTTCAACCGGCGTCTTCGGGTCCTGTCTCCGGCTGTGCGCTCCTCCGAGCCGGCCCCTTCCGCCGCTGCGGAAACGAATAATTGCGTCTGAACCCTTGAAAGCGAACATGAGAGCAGGCTGCGGAAAAAGTCGGTCGGTGGTGCTTCCAGCCCAATTCGTCCCCTTTTGCACCTTCGTAACACATTGATTTGATTAGAACGGAATTCCCGGCGCGAGCCCGTTTGATGACCGTTTCTCCAAAATGTCGACTTTTTCCGCAGCCTGTTAGAACCCAACCTAAAGGGAAAATGCGGGGCGCGCCCTCCGGCTAAACAATGTTCGCTGCTGAAATGCTCTGCCCCTGCCGCTCTTTCCCTAAGTTTGGCTCAGCGCG
>WNFQ01005858.1_pt1 | contig 18699 bp, 20 predicted proteins | sample 5400171 | NCBI WGS metagenome assembly WNFQ01 (sample SAMN13153356, study PRJNA577476) | soil metagenome | isolation source: 20 cm soil under Madrone tree | place: USA:California | collected 2016-06-14 | reverse complement strand
CCTGAAGAAGCCGGTCGACGTGACGGCTCTCGACGCGACGATCAAGCGAATGCTGCACGCGCGCCTCGCGGTCTGACCCGATCGCGCCATCCCCCGCAAGCTCCCAAGAGAGTTGACGACGTCGAGCTCAAGAATTATCGTTCCCCGCAGCACGCACATGCACACGACTCGAAGACCCGCGTTCTCATCGCGTCGTCGAACGCTTCCGTTCGTCCTCACCTTGTCGTTTCTCGCCGACGCCTGCGGCACAACGCAGCTCACTCCCCAGCAAGAGTGGGTGATGGCCTTGTTCGCGGGGTGCAAGACACGCACGCACGCGATCAACGGGAAGCTGGAGCAGGTGTATCCCGACGGGCGCTTTACTGCTTCGTCGATGCAGACCCAGTCCGACTACAACCACGTCGTGGAGTGCATGCAGGACGAAACGGTGACAGCGAGCCTCTACCGCCGCCAAGCCGAGAGCGGCAACGCGGCGGCGATGGCGAACCGGGGTCGCATGTACGAGGAAGGGCGCGGCGGCCTGACGAAGAGCGACGTGGAGGCGGTGCAATGGTACCGGCGCGGCGCCGAGGCCGGGAACGGGCAGGCCATGGCGAGCCTCGGCTACATGTACGAGCGGGGAGGCGGCGCGCCCACCTGGTCCTGGTCAAGAGCCGCGACCACCGGATCGACGAGGTCTGGCTGCGAAAGCTGTGACCAGTAGTGACAGCTCCACCTTCACCTTGTCGCCCGGCAGGATGCGAATGAAGTTCATGCGCATCTTGCCCGACACGTGGGCCAGCACCCGGTGACCGTTCTCCAGCTCCACCCGGAACATCGCGTTGGGCAACGGCTCGACCACCGTGCCCTCCACCTCGATTGCGTCTTCCTTGCTCATAATTTCGCTTCCGCCTCCTTGGCGTCTTGGACGGACTCCCAGTGTGGATGCGGACCGAGAAGACACCGGGTGCTCCGAACACGATGGCTCGCGCGACCTGGACTCGCCGTCACGAACAGGAAGGAGCCGACACGCAAGAGAATACCACGCATTCGGCGCGTGGCCTCATGGGCTCTTTCGGCAGCGTTCGAGGTTCGCCGGCGACGGCCCCAACCGGCTCAGCCGCGCGTGACGTGCGCCGACACGCAGCGCCACCGCCGGTCCGCGCGCCACCAGATATCCGTGTAGCGGCCCGTGCCGGCCTGACCGTCGGGCTTGGTGTACGCGGTGCGCGCGTGGATGATGCCGATGTCGCCCACCACCTGGATCCGCACGTCCTCAACGCCGAGGTTCGAAACGGAGCTCGGCTTGCCGATGAACGCGATGAACGCGGCGCGATCGGAGAACGAGCCGTCTGCGTTGCCGTCCACGAACTCCGGTGAGAGGTTCGCGTCGAACCAGCGGACATCCGATTCCCGGACCGAACGAATGTAGTGATGGTTGAGGTCGGTCAGGGTCGCGTGGTCTGTCGAGCTCGCGGCGCCCGCCACGACGTCGGCCGTCTTCGCGGCCCCGGTTTGCGGTGGCGCCGGGCGCAGGGCGAAGTGCGCGGAGATGCACGGCCAGCGCCCCTCCACGAAACCGTAGACGTCGGTGTAATGCCCCGTGCCGGCCTGGCCATCCGGCTTCGTGTACTGAAAGCCCGAATCGACGATGCCGACGTCCCCGATGACCCGAATCCGGGTGTCGACGGGCGCCATATTCGTGCTGGGATTCGGCCGGCCGATCCGGGCCAGGAAGCCGGCACGGTCGACCAGCGACCCGTCGGGATTGCTCGCCATGAAGCATGCCGCTAGATTCTTGTCGAACCAGCCGACGTCCGAAGCCTGGGCGGCCCGGACGTAGCCGCGGTTCAACTCCTCGAGTGCCTGCACGCCATTGCCTCGCCCGTTCATCGCCTGTTCCTCCGTCGTGGTGATCGTACTCCGGCATCGTGCGCTCTGTTCTGGCATGTTGAAAGAGCCAGTTTTGCGTTAATCTACGGTGCCAGATGCTGCTCCTCGACCTAAGCAAAGCGGACGGCCCCCTCTATCGACGCGTCTATCATGCCCTCAAGTCGATGATCCGCGACGGGCGCCTGGGGCCCGCGGCGCGCCTGCCGTCGACCCGGGAGCTCGCGGCCGATCTCCGGGTCTCCCGCAACACGGTCATGCTGGCCTACGAGCAGCTTCTCGCCGAAGGGTACGTCGTCAGCCGGAACCGCGCGACCACGGCGGTGGCAAGCACGCTACCGACATCCGCGATACTCGCGTCCTCCCGCCCGCAGCTCGGGCAGCCCCCACACGTCGCTGCAGTCCCTGGACCGCGATGGCCGCGTGATCTACGTCGGCACCTTCTCGAAAACTCTCTTCCCCGCTCTGCGGCTCGCGTACCTCGTGCTGCCACGCTCCCTCGTGCCGTCGTTCGTCGCCGCCAAGTGGGCGACGGACCGCTTCTCGGCCACGCTCGCCCAGGAGGCGCTCGCGGACTTCATCACCACCGGCCAGTTCGAGCGCTACCTCCGGCGCGCCGGGAACCGGAACGCCGCGCGGCGGAGCGCGCTGATCGGCGCGTTGCGCCACCACTTCGGGGATCGCGTGGAGATCGCCGGCGAGAATACGGGAGTGCATCTCGTGGTCTGGCTGAACGACGTGCGGCCACGCGACCTCGCCGCCGTCATCGCGCGCGCGCGGGCGGCCGGCGTCGGCCTCTACTCCGTGGCGCCCTTTCACACGAGCCCGCCGCCGCGCGCGGGCCTGCTCTTCGGCTACGCCTCCCTGTCGGAGGCCGACATCCGCGCGGCGATCCGCCGCGTGGCGGACGTCGTCTAGTCCGTTATTCCGGGTCGAGGGCGCCGCTCAGCTTCCGTGTCGCATCGAGGTCGAAGCTGTAGTAGTTGCACGTCATCTCCTCGCCCACCTCGATGTCGCGGGCGGCAATGTTGTCCTGCCGGTCCTCGTCTCCTTCGATCACGTTTGGCTCATCCGAATGATTCATGTGCTTCGCGTGGTCGCCGCACAGGATGACGATCTTCTCGCCATCGCGCATCTCGACGTGGCCGTACATCAGGAAGAACCTCTCGGTGGGGGGCGGCAGGCTCGCGAGCTTGGCGAGAGGCATCTGCATATCGATGCTCTCGTCCAGTGTCCAGACGACGGTGCCGCGCGAGATGCGCTCCGCTGCGAAACACCCGAGCCCGTGAATCTTGCTGGGGTTCAACCGTGTTCTCACGAGGAGCATGTCCACCTGATTTCGGTCGTTAGCGCGTTAGCCTGCCTATGTAGTCGATGAGCCCCCTGGTCGAATTCATACCCCAGATCCCCCAAAGGCTCCGAAAGTTTTGACGCCGGCACCCGAGGAGCTGGCCCTCAGCGATCGAGCCAGGCCGCCATCAGGCGGCCGCCGTAGTCGTAGCCGAGATTCGGACCGTAGTTCTTGAGCGCCGGATCCCACATCGCCGGAAGGACCGTGGAGTAGGCTTCGGCCCGATAGACCATCTTGGCCAGGTAGCGCTGGATGTCGAAGATCAGGTCGCGCCGCTTCGCGGGGTCCTGAACGCGCCGCTGGCGCAGGAGCATATCGGTGAGCGGCGGGTCGTTCACCTTCATGTTGTTGCGCGGGCTGTCCGGCAAGTAGGCGGTCGCCAGGAAGCTGTCGGGGTCGAGAAACGGAGTCGAGGGCCCCCAGACGATGCCCTCATATTTTCCGAGGGGCACCGTGGCGATGTAGGCGCCGTATTCCCGCTGGTTCAGCCTGGCCTCGACGCCGATCTCTTTCAGGTCCTTGGCAATGAGCTGAGCCCCGTCGACCAGCGCCGTCTCGCCGAAGCTGTGGAAATCCACCACCGTCCCAAAGCCCCGCGGGTAGCCAGCCTGTGTAAGAAGGCGGCGGGCTTCGGCGGGGTCGTGCTTGTAGTACTGTGCGCCCTCGCCGAGCTGATCGACCGAGAGAGACCAGTCCTTGAGTGCAAGGGGAAGACCCGGCGGATTGAAGACCGCCGCCCCGTCGGCGACAGCCTCGACGATGGCCTGGCGATTCAGGGCCAAGGACAGCGCTCGCCTGACCCGGACGTCGTTGAACGGAGGTCGATCGCTGCGCATGGTGACGCCCATGCGCACGTTGGAGGGCAGCTCGAGCGTGCGGAGACCCGGGCGATGCTTCGCGAGCTGGTCCTTCAGCTGGTTCCAGTCCGGCCGATTGATCGTTCCCATGAACTCGGTGCCGAGGTCGTACTTCCCGGCGAGGAACGCCGACACCCTCGAGGACTGGTCTTCGTCGACCACCAGCTCCACGCGGTCGATGTAGGGAAGCCCGGGAACGAAGTAATGGGGGTTCCGCACCAAGGTCATGCCGACATTGGGCCGGTAGCTGTCGAGCATCCAGGGACCGGTCCCGACCGTGGCTTCCCACTTCTTGAGATCACCGAACTTCTCCACCACCTCGCGAGCCACGATGGCGCCGGTCATCGGGTTGGCGACGATGTCGGGGAACCAGACGAAGGGCTCCTTGAGCGCGACCTTGACCGTATAGCGATCCGTCGCTTCGACCTTGTCGACGGCGCCCAGCAAATAGTTCTGGGGATTGGCCGTCAGGTGGCGGAAGCGGTCCATGGAGTACACTACGTCGTCGGCCGTGAGCTCGCGGCCGTTAGTGGGGGGCTTCGTGTGCCACCTCACTCCCTTCCGCAGCCGGAAAACGTACGTGGTCTCGTTGGGCTGGCTCCAGGATTCGGCCAGGTCGCCCTCCAGGACAAAGCTGCCGGGATGCACCGAAGGTCCAGCCTTGTGCTTGAGGAGCCGGCTGTGCGTAAAGCTGTAGACGACCTGGGTCTTGAAGGCCACGACCAGGTAGGGATCGAAGTGCGGCGGGTCCCACACACGCAGCGTCAACGTTCCGCCGCGCTTGGGGACCTGTGCATGGAGCCCCGACGGCGCCAGCACCGTGCCGGCCAGGGCCAGTCCACTCAGAGTCAGGAGATCACGACGAGCGAAGTCCATGAGCGCCTCCTCGCGACGTCGGCGACGTTCCCCTCGGCTTCGCGCCGAAGAATGACCGCTCTCGAGGCCAGCGTCAACACGCCGCGAAATCGTGTAGGATCACCGGGATTCGGCGACGAGGTGAAGTGCCGCTCGCAGCCCGCAAGGGGACGGAGGCCACATGCGATAGTGAGCGCCCGTCTCCCCCGTTACGCCGACCTCATTGAGGGCGCGCCGGGCCGCCGAGGCAAGAAGGCGGTCAAGAGGCCCAGAAGCAGAAGAAAAGGGCACACGCGGTAGACGGTGGTGATGCTGGTGAGGTCGGCCAGCTTGCCGAGGGCGGCGGCGCCCAAACCCCCCAGACCGAACGAGAAGCCGTAGAACATCCCCGCGGCTAGACCTACCCGGCCCGGCAGGAGCTCTTGCGCATAGACGAGGATGGCGGAGAAGGCCGAGGCCATGATCATGGCGATGAGCACGGCCAGAATGCCGGTCCAGAGCAGGTTGGCGTATGGCAAGAGCACGGCAAAGGGCAAGGCCCCCAGGATCGAGAACCACATGACGGGCTTGCGTCCCACGCGATCACCGACCGCTCCCCCGGCGATGGTGCCGGCCACGATACCGACGAGGAAGGCGACCAGATAGAACTGCGCCGTCTGGACCGACAAGTGGAACGTGTCGATCAGATAGAAGGTGTAGTACGAGCTCAGGCTCGCGCTGTACACGTTCTTGGAGAAGAGCAGGGCCACGAGGATGGCCACCGCCTGGATGACCTTCCGACGCGGCAACGCGCTCTTGCGTGGCGCCGTGGCGGACACCACGGCGGTTGCCGGGGTCCGCGGGCTCGGTCGCGTGGGCGTGCGGTGCGCGTACCAGCTCCCGACCTGCAGCAGTACGAAGATGGCGATCAACGCCGCACCCGAGAACCACGCAATGCTCGACTGCCCGTGGGGGATGACGACCAGAGCGGCGAGCAATGGGCCCGAGGCGGAACCAATGTTCCCGCCGACCTGGAACAGCGATTGGGCGAGCCCATAACGTCCGCCGGCGGCCATGCGCGCCACGCGGGAGGCCTCGGGATGGAAGATCGCCGAGCCCATCCCGATCAACGTGGCCGCGAGCAGGATCGCGGGATACCCGGAGGCTCGAGACATCAACAGGAGGCCGACGAGGGTGAGGCCGATGCCGACCGTCAGGGAATACGGTCGTGGGTGGCGGTCGGTATAGAGGCCGACCAAGGGCTGCAGCATGGAGGCCGTGCACTGGAAGGCCAGGGTGATCAGACCAACCTGGCTGAAGCTCAGACCATAGGAGCTCTTGAGGATCGGATAGAGCGCCGGCACCAACGACTGCATCAAGTCGTTGAGCAAGTGGCAGAAGCTCAGCGAGAGGATGACCGTGAAGGTCGCGCCGATGGCGGGTGTGACCGCCCGTGACGACATGACGGCGGTCGCGTGGGTGGACCCGTCGCTCATCGTCACAGCATAGCAGCGCTCAGTCTTCGCTGAGCCACACGTCCTGGAGCTTCTGGTTCGAGTAGTGATTCGGCGGCGCCACGTAGTTCTTCACCTTCGCCCAGTGCACCACGCTCCGCGCCCACCAGATGCCCGGGATGTAGTACACGTGCCCGAGCACGATCTTCTCGATCTCGTTGATGAGCTTCTTGCGTTCTACGGCATCCAGCGCTCGCGCCTGGCGCGCGAAGAGGTCGTCGATCCTCGGATCGGAAAATCGCCCCCAGTTGTTGCTGTCGCCCGTGGTGTACCGCTCGAGGAACTGGTCGGGGTCATCCATGAAGTTGAACGAGGGGCTGACGATCAGCTCGAAGCTGCCGGTGTCCCGGCCATCCGCGAACCAGGACGCCGACTCGAGAGGCCGGTGCTCGGCCTCGATGCCGATCTTGCGCCACTCCTGGATCACGAACGTGCCGAAGTCGACGTACGGGACCCGGACGTTGCGGTTTTTCAAAACCACTTTGAATCCGTTGGGATAACCCGCCTCGGCCAGGAGGCGTTTGGCCTCGGCCCGATTCTTCTCCATGTCCTTCCCGAAGCCCGGAAACTTTTGAAGCTCGGCGTCTAACATCGCCCATTCCGTCCCGGGACGCATCAGCCCGCCGACGTCCTTGAGGCTCGCGATGGGATAGAGCACGCGACTCGCGGTGTACCGATCGAGACCGAGCGTCAGCGCCTTCCGGACTCGTTCGTCGTTGAAGGGCTTGATCGTCTGGTTCACCGCGATGCCGAAGATGCCGGTGGCCGGTGTGTCCTGCACGACCACCTTGTCGCCGAGCTGCTTCCGGATCGCCTCGACCTCGGACAGCGGCATGGTGCGGAACTCGATGTACGCGCGCCCCGAGCGAATGGCCGCCGCGCGCGCCGACGTCTCCGTGCTGACGAAGAACTTGTAGCCGTCGAGATACGGGCGGTCCTTGATGAAGTAGTCGGGGTTCCGCTCGCCCTCGAACGTGGATCCGCGCGTGTGGCTCTTGAACTTGAAGGGCCCGGACCCGACGATGCTCGCCTTGAAGTAGTTCGGATCCTTCTCGAGGTACTTCTTCGGGTAGATCACGTTCCACGGCGAGGCCAGGTTGACCAGGAGCGACGCCGAGGGGTGCTTGAGCTTGAACACGATGGTGTTCGCATCGGGAGTCTCGATGCTCGTGATCGCGGCATAGGCGTTCTTGCGGATGCTGCGGACGCCCGCCGGCGGAAACACGATCTTCTCGTACGTCGCCTTGACGTCCGCCGCGGTCAACGTCGACCCGTCGTGAAATCGAATCCCCTGCCGAAGCTTGAAGGTGTACGTGAGTCCGTCCGGAGCGATCTTCCACTCGGTCGCCACGTCGCCGATGACCTTGGGGTACTGGTAGGGATCGATCTGGAGCAAGGTGCTGTAGCACGGCGCCACGAGTTGGAGCGTGGCGAACGTCTCCTCCTGGTGTGGATCGAGACTCGGCGCATCGGCGGCGATCGCGGCGAGTAGCACCCCGCCGCGTCGTGGCGTCTCCGCCGCGCGCGCAAGAGGAGCCGGCGCGACGAGGACAGCGATTGAGAGCGCGATCGTGAAGGCGACGAGTGTGCGATGACTCTTCATGATGTCAGTCCTCGCTCATTCAGACGTCCTGTGGCTTCTGGTTCGAAAAATGGACGAGCGGCGCGACGGAGTTGGACGGGTCGAGGGTTCTCGCCGTGCCCTGCCCCCGCCGGGCGCCACCTTCGCGCCTCCGGCCGCCGAAGTCAAGCGCCGCGCTGCCGAAAGTCCGTGCTTGACCTTGCCCCGGGTAGCTGGTGCGTATCCCGGCGTTCGGCTAGACTCCGCGCCAGCCATCCTCCATCGAGGTGCCCATGCGGCTGACCAGCGAGCGTAGGGCCGACCCGCGTATCGAGGTCGTGTTCGGCGACATCAGCGGCCTGGACGTGGATGCCATCGTCAATGCGGCCAATGAGCGGATGCTCGGGGGCGGCGGCGTCGACGGCGCCATTCACCGCGCGGCCGGGCCCGAGCTGCTGCAAGCGTGTCGCGCGGTACCCGAGGTGCGTCCCGGCGTGCGCTGCCCAACCGGCGAGAGCCGCCTCACCCCGGGCTTTCGGCTGCGAGCCCACCACGTGATCCACACTGTCGGGCCAGTGTGGAGGGGCGGCGCCGCGGGGGAGCCGGACCTGCTCGCGAGCTGCTACCGCAGCGCGCTCGAGCTCGCGCGCGACCACGGGGTACGCACCATTGCCTTTCCGGCGATCAGCTGCGGCGTGTTCGGCTACCCCGTGCCGCGGGCCGCTGCAGTGGCGGTGGCCACGATCTCGGCGCATCTCACCGCCGACCGTACGCTCGAGCGGGTCTTACTCGTCGCTTTCGACGTCGCGACCGAGCGGGCTCTGGTGGCCGCGCTCGGGGCGCCAGTGAGCTAGTGCTGCGTCTTGCGACACACGACTACTTTCCAGTGTTCAACCACTGGATGCAGTCACCTTGATTCTTGAAGGGGTCGAACGATTGCCAGCCGTCGTCTTTGCATTCGTCCTTGGCGGTCGGAGTTGCCCCACTGGGGACGATCACCAGATCCCGAGGGCTGATGAGGTTTGTTGAAGCAAAGACTCCGAGGTCACCTCCGGCTGGGGAGAATCGGTGAATGTTGCCCTCGGCATAGTTCGCGACGTAAAGATTGCCGAGGGCGTCGAAGGCGATGCCAAAGAACGACGCGTTCAGACCACTTGAGGCAAATGTGCCGAGGTCAGCTCCCGATGTGGAGTACTTTTCGATGATGTTCACGAGGGAACTTGCGACGTACAAGTTGCCGGCGACGTCGAATGCCATCCCCGCGGGTCCTGGGAATCCAGCCACGAAATCTCCGAGGTCCACACCCGTGGGAGAAACGCGGCGAACAACGTCGAGAATGAAATCCGTCACGTACAGGTTGCCTCCCGCATCGAATGCCATGAAATCGGCTCGAGCCAGCGAGGTTGAACCAAACGGGCCGAGATCTGTCCCGGATGCCGAGTAGCGAAAGACTTTGCCGCCGAAGTAGTCCGCGACGTAGATCGTTCCATCCGTGCCGACCTGGACGCCGCCAGGCTGATAGGGAGTCGTGATCGTCAGGAGATTATCTCCGGCAGGAGAAAACTTGATGATCCTTTGGCCGACGTGCTCCGACACGTAGACGTTCCCTATCCGATCGGCGGTGATCCACGATGGAGAACTGAGCCCGCTGGCGCAGCCGGAGGCGGAGTAGTGGCGAATGGTGCCGCTCCCTGGGTCCGCGACGAGGATGTCCCCCGCTGCGGAGCTCGGGCCCATAAATATCGGGAAGAGGCTGAGAATGAGCGCCACGAGTACGACGCGGGAAAAGATCCGCATGAAGCACCTCCAATGGGTGAAGACCCCGCTCCTCCTTCGGGAGCCCAGCCGTCCGGAGCAAGAAGGAGGTTCCCCCGTGGGCTTTACTGCAGCGCGAATGCCAGACATCCGCGCGGCGCCTATCTATCTGGAAACAATGCTACTGCTGTTCGCGCGGAATGTCGACGCGCTCAACGAGTGCCATAATGCGTCGAGTCACGTCGCGGTGCCGACTGTCGCAGGCTTTGTGTGTATTTGCGTGGCAGTTTTGAGAACGGAGGGCGTAGATGAGCTTCTCGGACTTCGACCCTGCCGAGTTTCTTGGGGCGAGTCGCGCCGCCGCTGCCGTTCGAGAACAAATCGCGGATTTTCTAGCGCGTCACGGAACCGAGCATCCACCCCCTCCGATCTTGCTCCGTGGTTGAAGCCGGAGTCGGTAAGAGCCTCCTGGCCAAGTTGATTCATCGAGCGGGGCCCCGGCCGGACGGCCCTTTCGTGGACCCGCACTGCGCCGCCATCCCCGACACGCTCCTCGAAGCGGAGCTGTTCGGCCACAAGCGCGGAGCCACCCGCCAGGGCAAGCCTGGCCTCATCCAGGTGGCCCACGGGGGCACGCTCTTCCTCGACCACGTGACCGAGTTGTCCGCAGAGCTTCAGACGAGCTCCTCCAGGTAATGGAGGGGCGGGATGAGCCGCTCGACGTGTGGATTCTGCCAGCGACGCACGCGGATCTGAGAGCGGCGATCGACTCCCATCGCCGCTACCGCGAAGCATTTGATCTGCACGAGACGCCAGTTATTGAATACTTCTACCAACGGCTGGGGAAAATGGATCTCCTGATCCCACCGCTTCGGCAACGCCCGGACGACATCCCCCTGCTTGCGCAGCATTCTTTGGTGCGTGCCTGTGCCGAACGCTGCTTGCCGCCGAAGTCGTTCGCGGCTGATGCGCGTAGTGCGATGCTCGCCTACGGCTGGCCAGGTAACGTCCGGGAAGTCGAGTACCTGATGAAGCGGGTTGCAGTGCGCTTCGCGGAGAAGGAAATCATCTCCGCCACGATGCTCTCTCAGAGCATGTTGGAGTGAACTTTCTCACCGACCCGCGAGCCGTAATCGCCCCGGCTTCTGCCAGAAACGAAGATAGCTATCGAGCTGGATTTGCGGTCGCTGCGAACGACAGCGCAGGGGCTTTGGCAAACGTCGGCAGCACTGCGAGCACGGCGTTGGGCACTCGGTCGGCCGTGATCAGGTTCCACGAGTTCCCGGGGCCCGTCGAGCGGAACCAGGTGCCGTGGTGGAGGCTATAGTAGCCGCCTGCGTAGGCGAGCAGGGTGTAAGGCTCTTGGGGCGCGTGGAAGACCGAGCTGCCAGGCAGCGCGACTAAACGCGGCGCTGACGCGAGCGTTTGTGGTGCGACGTTGACGTCGACGTTCACGCCGGTGTGCTGTGGCGCCGCAGTGAGCAGGGTACCAGCGAGTAGAAGCGTGATCAGCGCTGTTTCCGGCATCTCTCACCCTCCAGAAATCCTGTCCGGGCGATCTTCCCGAAGGTGCACGACCAGTGCCAGCGAGAGGGCACGAAACAGCGGGAGTTTACGGGCGTGGTCACCATAAATAAGGGTGCTCGCGAGTGTCCTTCTGGCTCCGGGTGACCGATCTTGTCAGTCCGCGCTATTCAGGTCAAAAAGACCTTCTCGGGCCAGGATGGCCGAGGACGCACTGTCACCTTTGCCGCTGATTTGTCCTTTGACTCCCGCGAGCACGCCCAACCGGCGCGGTTGCTGGAATTCGCGAAATTCACTGCCCGTGAATCGTCGCGTATTCCTCAGCCTCACTACTGTGAGACGGTGCCCAATGACATCCACGCCGTTGACCGCGTGCAGGCGCAGAACATCTACCTCCTTGTTGGCACGCGAATCGTGCACCGCCGGACGCCGACTCAACTCTGAACCAGATGGATCAGGATTCCGAACGAGTTGTTCCGTGACCGCCCCGGAGAATGGAGGGTTGAGCTCTTTGTAGATGGCCAGCATGAGGGTGTGTACCCGGTTCGCGTGATTTGAGGGTACGAGCGCGTTTACGTTGGAGCCCCCACACCGCTAATAGTTCAGTCCTGCTAGACCGCCCCGCGGCTTCGCGGGCTGTTCCATGCCCTCGTGTGCCCGTGCCCTCCATGCCCTCCGCACGTCGCTGGACTCGTGGGCCGGCACCGGGCACGTCGCCGTGGGGATGCACCGCCAGGGCTACGACCTTCAGCTCACTCAGTACGACGAGCGAGGCTGGCGCCTGGAAGACCAACCTGCCTGGCAGGAGTCGAACCTGCAACCCTCGGATTAGAAGTTCTGGCGGCAGACGGCTCGATTGGCCATGCATTCCTCCCAGTTAGAAATCGACGCGACCTACCCATAGCGGCGCCATGGTGCACGGAGGTGCGTGCTGGTGCGCCCAGTGAGTTACATCTTGGGTGACAGTGCGAATGACTCTTCGACCCCCATAGCGGCTCCAGAGATCCCCGTCGGAATCACCGCGACGCGGTGTTCGCGCGACGCGGCTACCCCTTGACGGCGCCCGTGAGAGCGGTGACGTAGTGCTCGACGAAGAAGGAGTAAACGAGCGCAACCGGGATCGAGCCCAGAAGAGCGCCGGCCATGAGCGGCCCCCAGTAGAAGACGTCGCCGCGCACGAGCTCGGTGAAGACCCCGATCGGAATCGTCTTCTGCTGGGGCGACGAGAGGAAGACGAGGGCGTAGAGGAACTCGTTCCAGGACAGCGTGAAGGCGAAGATTCCGGCGGAGAGGATTCCAGGGACGGCGAGCGGGAAGCTGATGCGGACCATGGCCTGGATCCGGCTCGCCCCGTCGATCCGGGCGCAGTCCTCGATCTCCCGCGGAATTGTCTTGAAGTACCCCATCAAGAGCCAGGTGCAGAACGGGATCAAGAACGTCGGATACGTGAGAATCACAGCCCAGGGCGTGTCGCCGATCCCGAACGCCTTGACGACGTCACCGAGCGGGATGAAGAGCAGGGTCGGCGGGACCAGATAGGTAATGAAGATCACCGTTCCGAGGGACGGGGCCCAGCGAAACTGCAGACGCGCCAGCGCGTACCCGGCGAGCAGGCCGCAGACGAGCGAGATGGCGGTCGAGACGACGGCGATGAACAGGGTGTTCCACGCCCACCGGGGAAACATGGTCAGCTCGAACAGATAGTAGAAATGGTTGAGGGTCGGGTGCAGCGTGAAGAAGGGATTCATCTTCACGTTGTATAGCTCGGAGTCGGGCCTGATCGAAGTGATCACCATCCAGTAGAACGGAAACAGCGTCGCGCCGACCATTACCGTGAGGGGAATGTAGAACGTGACCGCGCGCAGAGCTGCAACACGATAACCGAGAGGAGGAACGGGAACAGGAAGAGCGAGATCGAGGCGCCTTGACCCAGCTTGGCCGCCCGCATCGCGATCTCGTAGGCGTAAGTCCCGAACACGTGCGTGCTGCTGTAGGGCCCGCCCCGCGTTAGGACGTAGATGAGCTGGAAGTCGGCGAACGTTGCGATCATCGAGAACAGAACCACCACCAGCATGATCGGCTTGATCAGGGGAAGGGTCACCCGCCAGTATCGCTGCCAGGCGTTGGCCCCGTCGATCTCTGCGGCCTCGTGCAGATCGGGGTTGACGGTCTGCAGCCCGGCCAGAAGGGTGATGGCGAAGAACGGCATGCCGCGCCACACATTGACCAGGATCAGGCAGCCCATCGCCATGGTGCCGTCGCCCAGCCACAGGATCCGCTGCGAGATGAGTCCGACATTCAGGAGCACCCAGTTGAATACGCTGAACGTCGCGTCGAACATCCACTGCCAGGCGAGCGTGCTCAGGACGGTGGGAACGATCCAGGGCAGGAGCATTCCCGCACGGACGATCCGCTTGAACCGGAAGTGGTGGTTCAGGAGCAGTGCCGCCGCCATTCCCAGAGCCAGCTTGAGGACCGTGGCGATGAAGGTGTAGACGAACGTGTTCTGAAACGCGCGGAGGAAAATCGTGTCGTTCAGGTTCACCCAGAAATTTTGAAGCCCGACGAAGTTACCGGGCCGTCCGACCACCTTGTCGCTGACCGCCAGCCAGACGCCGAGAACGAACGGGTAGGCGATGAAGAGGGTCAGGATGACGAGCGTCGGCGCGAGGAGCGCGCCCGCCAGGATATGCTCCTGCTCCAGGAGATGGCTTAGCCGACGCGGGCGGCGGAACTTCGGCACCGCCACCACGACGGGCGCCGGGATCGCTGGCGCTCCCGACGTCGCGCTCTTTGCCAGGATGGGCTCGATGCTCTGATTGGCCATGGCGCTCTCCCAGGCCGCGCCCGGCCTACGCGTACGCCTTCTTCAGCTCACTCTCGGCCCACTTCACCGCGTCCTCGGCCTTCATGCCCTTGATGGCCTGGGCGTACATGTCCACGAGGATGTACTTGACCAGGGCCTCGGACGCCTTGCGGCTCGGCGGACCCGGGTAGCCGGGCCAGCGGCCAAACTTCGACGCTTCCCTGAACGGGATGAGCTTCGGGTCCTTCTCCCACAAGGGGTGCTTTTCCCAGTAAGGCGTCGGGCCGACGGTGTAGCCATCGTTCGCCGCCATCCACTTGTCGTACTGTGGCCGGTCCATGAACCAGCGGAGGAACTCCTTGGCCACCTGCTGGTTCTTCGAGTACTTCATGACGGCACGTCCCTGACCGCCGATATTGTAGAAGCGCCCGCCCGGCCCCTTCGGCATCTGGGCGTGACCGGTGACCTTGGCGATGTCAGGGAATTGCCGCTTGGCCACGAAATAGATGCTCGCCCCGTTGATCGTAGCCGAGATCGTCCCGGCGAGGTACGCGCGGTTGTTGCTGCTGTCGTCCCAGGCCAGCCCGCCCTCATCGAGGCAGTCCTTCCAGGCGGCGACGGTGAACTTCACGGCCTCGAGCGTCTCCTTGCTGTTGATGATGACCTTCCCGCTCTGGTCGATCTCGGCGCCGCCGAAACCCCAGGTGATCGAGTAGGCCCAGTTGTTGGGATCGCCCAAGCTGTGGCCGAAGGCCTGCCCCATGGGCTGGCCCTTCTTCTTGAGCGCGATTCCCACCTTGCGCCACTCGTCCCAGGTTTCGGGGAACTTGCTGGCGCCCGCCTCCTTGAACCAGTCGTCGCGGTACGCCCACGTCGAGGGCACCGAGCAGAGCGGAACCGCCTTCCAGCGGTTGCCGACGACGCTGACCTTCTTGATGTGTTCGTAGTACGCGCCGTCTCGACTAGCGATCTCCTCCGCCACGTCGTCGACGTCGGCAAGGCCGTCGGCGTAAAGATGCGGCCAGTTGGAGATCATCATGATGATGTCGGGACCGGCCTTGGTCTCGATGGCCGAGGCGATCCGGGGGTTGAGGTCGTTCATGTTGATCAGGTCGACGGTCACGTCGACCCCGGCCACTTTCCCGAACTCCGCCGCGAGCCGCTTGAACTCCACGTCGGAGGCGGGAACGAAGCTCACCCACTCCAGGATGTTGAGCTTGGTTCCCTTCGGAAAGCTGGGGGCCTTCTGCGCCGCGACGATGTCCGGGATCCCGCCGACCGCCGCGGCCCCCGTCGCCGCGCCCACCGTCCTGAGAAACGCCCGTCGATCGAGTCCCATCACGCCGCCTGGCTGCTTTGCCATGGCACACTCCCGGCGCACGGACCGTTTGCCACCCCGGGGCCCGCGGGCGACTACCCCGCGGCCTGCACATCCTCGCCCGAGCCCTACGAAACGGAAGCGATGACAGCACCACCCTTTAATAGTGTCAAGCGGTCTTCGCGCACAGCTCCACCCGGTAAGGTCGGACGCCTGGCGTCCTGGCCACGATGCGTGCACCGGGATCAGCGGTGTGGTGCGCCTGGCAGGAGTCGAACCTGCGACCTCGGATTAGAAGTTCGCCCAGCGGACCGCTCGATTGCCATGCATTCCTCCACTTTAGAAACAGACGTGATCTGTCCGTGGCGGCGCGACGGTGCACGGCGCGCGCTGGTGCGCCCAGTGAGTTACATCTTCGGTGCCAGCGCCAATACAACTTTGGCCCGCGTAGCGGCTCCAGAAACTCCCGTTGGGATCACCACGAGGTGGTGTTCGCGCGCCGCGGCTACCCCGTGACGGCGCCCGTGAGAGCGGTGACGTAGTGCTCGACGAAGAAGGAGTAGACGAGCGCGACCGGGATCTAAGCCCGAAGACGGAAGTTACTCATTTTCTGGTGTGTCCGGCAGGAGTTCGAACCTCCGACCCTCGATTAGAAGTTCTTCGCGTGGTTAACTCGTGATGTGTACATTTTCGAGCATTTCACTCGCAAACGGCGGCTCGCTGCGGATGCATCAACGGGCGGAACGTCGAGCACGGTTACGGCTCACCGGTGACGCTCTCAGTTGAGTCCTTGACCGGGACGGGGCCTCGGCGGTAGCTCTAGGGTGGTGTCCCGACAGCAAGAGTCCGAAAAGCTTCTCGCGTCCACCCAGGACGCCGTCCTGGTCGTCGATGATGCGCGAACCCTCGTCGATGCCAATCCCGCGGCCACCCGCCTACTCGGCTTGTCAGCTAAACAGTTGATCGGCCGCCGGTTCGACGACTTTCTCGAGCCCACGGTGGATGTGGAGGCAGCTTGGCAGAGCTTTCTCGATTCGGGTGAGCAGACAGGCGAACTGCGAGTGATGCGTCCTGACGGTGAAGTGAGAGATGTGGAGTACTGCGCGACGGCGCGCTTTGTGGCCGGCCGTCACCTCGCCATCCTGCGCGACATCGCCGAGCGCAAGCGGGCCGAGGTGGAGCGGGCCGACCTTCGGCAACGCGAGCAACTGCGCCTGCGCGAGATGGAAACCCTGCTGGCGGTGAGCCGGGCGCTGGGCTCGACGCTCGACCCTACCGAAACGATGCGACGGGTAGCACGTGAGATCGCCCTGGCACTCAATGCGGACATGGTGGGCGCCTACCTCGCCGACGCGGCTCGCGAGAGCCTCCGGCCTGTGGCGGGCTACCATGTGCCGCGCGACTTGCTCGACGCTTTCCGCCGGTTTCCTATTCCGATCAAAGGTCACCCGGCGATCGAGCAGGCATGGGCTCAACGGCGCGCATTGTGGACTGACGACATGCCGAGCGACCCGCGCGTCGATCGGGACACGCTGCGGCAGTTTCCGCACCAGTCTGACCTCTTCGTACCGATCCGCGTCAAGAATCGGCCAGTCGGCGGCTTCTTCGTGATCTGGTGGACGGCACGTCGGTCCTTCACGGAGTGGGAGATCCGTCTCCTTGAGGGCATCAGCGACCTCGCTGGCATCTTCCTGGAGAACGCGCAACTCTATCGCGAGACGGCCGAGGCCAATCGCGCCAAGGACGAGTTCCTCGCGACGCTTTCCCACGAGCTGCGCAACCCGCTTGGCGCGATCGCCAACGCCGTCACCGTCCTCGATCGTCGCGGAGCCGGCGCCGAGGAGGCGGCGGCGCGGCTGCGACAGATCATTCATCGGCAGACCCATCACCTCACGCGCCTGGTCGACGACCTGTTGGATGTGGCGAGGGCGACGACCGGGAAGGTCGCGCTCCAACGGCAGCCTGTCGATCTCAGCGAGGTGGCCAGTGGCTGCGTCCGCTCGTTGCGAGAGAGCGGTCGGGCGGAGCGGCACCGGGTGACGCTCCGCACTGAGTCGGTGATCGTGAATGCGGATCCCATCCGGCTGGAGCAGATCATCAGGAACATCCTGGACAACGCCGTCAAGTTCACGCCCGGCGGCGGGTCGGTAGACGTGGAAATCCGTCGCGAAGAGCAGGACGCCGTACTACAGGTCACGGATACCGGGATCGGAATCAATCCCGAGATGCTGACCCGGGTCTTCGAGCTCTTTGCCCAGGCCGAGCAGCCGATCGACCGCTCGGTTGGTGGACTTGGCATCGGCCTGACCCTCAGCCGCCGCCTGGTGGAAATGCACGGCGGCACAATCGCCGCCGCGAGCGACGGACCCGGTCGCGGAGCGCAGTTCACGGTGCGGTTTCCCGTTGAGGCAGCGAACACGCCGCCGTCGGCTCCAGCCGGGCCCATCCCGGATCGCAGCCGAAGCATCCTCATCGTCGAGGACAACCTCGATGCCCGCGAGTCATTGCGGCTGCTGTTGGAATCACTCGGGCATCGCGTGCTCGAGGCGGGCGACGGGCCTAACGGGCTCGCGATGGCTCTGCATCACCATCCGGAGGTGGTGCTCATCGATCTTGGGCTGCCAGGGCTGGACGGTTATGAGGTCGCGCGGGCCCTCCGCTCGAGCCCGAGCGGTAAGACAACCACGCTGATCGCGGTCACCGGGTACGGGCAGGCCGAGGACCGCCGCCGCTCGACGGAAGCAGGGTTCGATGCGCACCTGGTGAAGCCCGTGTCCCAGAGCACGCTCTCGCGCCTCATCGCCGCGTCGTGAGCCACAGGCCGGTTCCGATCGCCGACATACCTTTCGCACCGTCGCGAATCTGCACTGACGCTGCGTCCGATGGATTCACTGATCTAGGATGGGCGCACGATATGAAGCACTCTCAGCGGGCTACGCACGGGGAGGTCATGCCATCGTTCATCGCGCCCATGCTCCGCGAGCGGCTCACGATCTTCAGCACGCCTCGAAGAGGCCGCTGGTCGCCGAAACCCGTCTATCGGCTCGCGCTGGAAACAGCGCTCGAACAGATCAACGCACTCCCGTAACATTTTGAGGCAACTTCGGTGACAGTCGCCATCGGTCGCCGCGGTCGCAGCTATCGTTGTGGAAGTACTTGTCGTTGTTGGTGTGCTTGGCAGGAGTCGAACCTGCGACCCTCGGATTAGAAGCTCGCTGGCCGGCCTCTTCATAACGCTCGCATTTTCACGAACTTCAATACTGACTTGCGGCTCGACGCCGGTGCGTGGAAGTGCTGCGGATTGCGAACG
>WNFQ01003183.1_pt1 | contig 18715 bp, 19 predicted proteins | sample 5400171 | NCBI WGS metagenome assembly WNFQ01 (sample SAMN13153356, study PRJNA577476) | soil metagenome | isolation source: 20 cm soil under Madrone tree | place: USA:California | collected 2016-06-14 | reverse complement strand
AGGGCGCGGGTGGATAGCGGAAATCGTCCGAAAGCGCCGTAGGCATCGGCGGACACGCGGTTACATAGGGTGGCCGACCGCAGGGTGATATTGAGACGCCGGTGTCGAAGTGACAATATACATCTCCAAACAATATAGTTCTCCAATATGTCCCACACCCATAGAAAGGCGGCCGGCTCCCGCCGGCCGCAATACGCGTGGGAAACGCTGTCGGACGACCAATTGCTCAACCTGCGCTTCTGCGACTTGAAGCTCAAAGTTCAAGGCACGGAGCTGGAGGATGCCATCCAGCGTCTGTACCGCGAGCTCGAATCGAGGGGGATACGCTTTCGGCCGCATTATTGGCTCGCACAAGAATGGTTCTCGCCCGATGGAATTCCCGGGATCGCCATTCCGTTCTATCTCGCGCACCCGCGGCTGATGAGGATCGAACGGCGCTTCATGCGCGAAGTCGAGGGCGGCAACCGCAATTGGCTGATGCGAATACTGCGCCACGAGGCGGGACATGCCATCGATTCGGCTTATCGGCTGAGACGCCGGAGCCTGTGGCGGTCGGTGTTCGGCCCGGCCTCGCTGCCGTATCCGGACACCTATCGTCCGCGGCCGGGCAGCCGCCGCTTCGTGCAGCACCTGGGCGCATGGTATGCCCAAGCCCATCCGACCGAAGACTTCGCCGAGACCTTTGCGGTCTGGCTCAAACCTCGTTCCGCCTGGCGCCGGGAATATTTGGGTTGGCCGGCCTACGCAAAACTCCAATACATCGACGCGCTCGCGAACGACATCGGCCGCAGCAGGCCGGCCGTGTTGGACCGCGGCACCGTCGAGAACGTGAGGCACGAGACGCGCACCCTGCGCGATCACTACGAGCGAAGATTGGCGCGCGCGCCGCTGCCCCGCCGCTCCGGCGCCGATGAATTGCTGCTCAAGGTGTTCACCGCGGCGCCGCGCGCCCGCGACCGTCCCAAGGCGTCGAGCGTGCTGCGTGAATTGCGCAATCCCTTGCGTCAACGCATCGTGCGCTCCGGCGCGTTCAGCGAATACCTGGTGCATCAAGTGCTGCGGCTCATGATCGAACGGTCCGAGTCGTTGAATCTGTATTTGCGCGGCTCGCGGCGCGAGCTTAAGGTGCAATTGCTGTGGGTGATCGCGCGGCTGGCCGAGTCCTACGAGGAGCGGCAATTGCCGAGAGTTTCATTGTGAGGAAGGTGCGCGCCCTGGTGCTCGTGCATGCAACCCTCGTGCCTCCGGATTCTCTGCAGGGCTCCACCGAGAAGGAGATCGACGAATGGCGCACCGAATACGACGTCATTTCTCATTTGAAAGCCGAGGGTCATGAGGTCAGGCCCTTGGGCTTGAGCGACAGCCTGTCCGAACTGCGCCGCGCCATCATCGACTGGAAGCCGGACATCGTATTCAACTTGCTGGAGGAATTCGACGGCATCGTCACGTACGATCAACACGTCGTGGCATTCCTCGAGCTGATGCACCAACCGTACACCGGCTGCAATCCCCGCGGCATGCTGCTGTCGCGCGACAAGGTTCTGTCGAAGCAACTGCTGTCCTATCATCGCGTGCCCACCCCGCAATTCATGGTGTTCGCCCGCGGCAAGAAGCCGCGTATTCCGAAGAAGCTGCGCTTCCCGCTGTTCGTGAAGTCGTCGACCGAAGATGCGTCGCTCGGGATCGCGCATGCGTCGGTGGTCGCGGATCAGAAGCAATTGACGGAGCGAATCGTCTTCATTCACGAGCAGACGCATTCCGACGCGCTGGTCGAGGAGTACATCGAGGGCCGCGAGCTCTATGTGGGCGTGCTCGGCAACGACCGGCTCAAGGTGCTGCCCGTGTGGGAAATGACTTTCGGATCGCTGCCGGAGAACCTGCCCGCGATCGCCACGCGCAAGGTGAAATGGGACCGGGGCTATCAGCAGCGCTACGGCATCACCACGGCGGCGGCCGAGGCTCTGCCGGACGGCACCATGGCACGGCTCGAGCAACTGTCGAAGCGCATTTTTCGCGCGCTGCATTTGACGGGCTACGCGCGCATGGATTTTCGGCTGCGGGCCGACGGCGAGCTGTTCGTGCTGGAAGCGAACGCCAACCCCAATATCTCCGCGGCCGAGGACTTCGCGCAGTCGGCGCAGACCGCCGGTATGAGCTACGATGATCTCTTACAGCGAATCATGCAGTTGGGGGAGAGCTACCCTGCCGCATGGCGGGCTGTCGAATAGGGCGCGGTAAGGGCCTGGCGGGGTGGGAGGGGAGCGGGCAACGGGGGATTCAGTTGCCCGCTCCCCTCCCACCCCGCCAGGCCCTTCACTCGTACCAGTCGACATCACCCAGTACCGAGTAGTTTTCGCCGTGGCCGGCACTGGGGTGTATAGCGGTTCGAGCACTCGTCCGGCGGGGTAGGGCTCCCCGAGGCAACTGCTTCCCCCCGTTGCCTCGGGGAGCCCTACCCCACCGGACGAGTACTACCGCTGAACGCCTTGCGTCCAGCGGTTCAGCCAGGCGAGTACCGTGTCGTACCACTGGATACTGTCCGCAGGCTTCAACACCCAGTGGTTCTCGTTGGGGAAGTACAAGAGCTCGCTCGGAATGCCTTGGCGCTGCAATGCCGTGAACACCGCCAGCCCTTGGGAGTCGGGGACGCGATAGTCCAGCGCTCCGTGAATCACCAGCGTCGGGGTCTTCCATTGATTCACGTGGTCGACGGGATTGTGCTTGGCGTAGGCGGCGGGATTGCGGTATTCGGGGCCGCCGTACTCCCGCTCCGGAAACCAGAGTTCCTCGGTGGAGTAGTACATGGTGCGATTGTCGAAAATGCCGTCATGGCTCACGAGACACTTGAAGCGGTCCGGCCACTGGCCCGCGATCCAATTCATCATGTAGCCGCCATAAGAAGCGCCGAGCGCACAGGCGTGATCGCCGTCCAGCCAGGGATACTGCTTGAGCGCCGCCGCAAGGCCGAGCTTCAGGTCCTCGAGCGGTTTGCCGCCCCAGTCGCCGCTGATGGAATCCGTGAACGCCTGACCGTAGCCGGTGGAACCGTGGAAATCGATCATGACCACACCGTAGCCGGCTCCGGCGAAGGTCTGTGCGTTCCAGCGCCAATTCCAGGAGTTCGCGAAGCTGCCCTGCGGCCCGCCGTGCACCAGGAACGCCACGGCATATTTCTGATCGCGTTTGAAGTCGTGAGGCTTGACGACATAGCCGAAGACGTTTTCATTGTTCCAGCCGGGGAAGCTGAATTGTTCGTACTCGCCGAGCTTTCGCTGTGCGAGCGCCGCCTGGTTCACGTGCGTCAATTGTCTGGGTTCGCCGCCGGCGAATCCCACCGCATAGAGATCGGCGGGGTTCCCCAAGCTGCTGAAGGCGTAAAAGACCGTTCGGGTGCCGACGCTGAAACCCTCGACTTCGCCCGCGCCGGTGATGGCGGACGCTCTGCCGGAAATCGCATCCACGGCCCACAGCGGCCGCTGACCCAAGTGGTCGGTGGTGACAAACAAAGTCTTGCCATCGCGAACCCAAGCAAAACTCACGATCGATCGATCCCAATTCTGGGTGAGCGGGCGCTTCACGCCCGATTTCAGATTCAGCAGCACCAGATGAAAGCGATCGGATTCGAAGCCCGGCCGCTCCATGGCCACGTAGGCGAGCTGGGTGCCGTCGGGCGAGAAGGCCGGCAGCCCGTCCCAGGCGGGATTGTCCGCGGTCAGGTTGCGCGGCGTTCCGCCCTCGGCTGCGACCTCATAAATGTCAAAATTGGTCGACCAGGGCTCTCCTTCGACCGCTCGTACGGAAAACGCCACCTGAGTGCCGTCCGGGCTGAAGGCGTAGTCCTCGCGGCCCCCGAAGGGCTTGCTCGGCACATCGCCGATGCCGTTCGTCAGGTTCACCGGAGTGCCGCGCGCCACGTCGTCGAGCGGCATGGCAAACAGCTGCGAGCGGCGACCGTCGCTCCAGGCATCCCAGTGGCGCACGAACAGCCGGCTGTGCAGAACTCCCGTGGCATTGGAATGCGCCGCCGCGTCCAGGCGTTGCTTGGTGCATGCGAGATCCGCGCAATCCAGGTAGACCTCCACGCTCACCAGTATCCGGTCTCCCTTGGGAGACACACGAAAGCTGCCGACGTCGAGCGGTAGATTGGTGACCTGCAGCGCGTCGGCGCCGGGCGCGTTGATGCCCGGCGCATCGGCCTTGTGCCCGGCGCCGCGCGACTCCGTGCCGCCGGCCGCGACCCGCCAGACCTGAGTGGAACCGCTGCGATTCGACAGAAAATAAATGAAGCGTCCGTCCGCACTCCACTCCGCGGCATTGGAGTTTGCGGCGATATCGGTGAGGCGCGCCGGAGCGGCCGCGCGTTTGCCGGTGTCCACCAACCAAACGCCGGTGCGCGCCTTGTTGACCTCCATCTCGGTGGTCCGCAGGGTATACGCGACGCGCTTGCCGTCGGGCGATGCGGCAAGTTCAGACACGCGCTCGAGGCGCACCAAGTCTTGTATGGTGAAAGGCTGCGAGTGCTCCGCGGCCGAGATGCCGGCGGCGGTTGCGGCAGCGGAGGACGTGGCGGCGGCAGTTGTGGCAGCGGTGGCGGTTGCGGCGGCGCCGAGGCACAGCCAAGCCAAGGCGAATGAAAAGCGGTCGGCAGCCATTGCGTGTTCTCTTTGGAAGGATGCGTGAGACAGATTGTAGCCCGAGAAGGTCAGAAACCGCGAAATCGCGGGCCTCTTTGCGCAAGAATATGTCCATGAATACTCCCCTCGTCTTGAGTTTCGATTTGGACGATACCTTGTGGCCGGTGGGCCCGGTCATCGCCGCCGCCGAGAGCGAGCTGTTGTCGTGGCTGCGCGCACGCTATCCGCTGACCGTCAGCGGGCACGGCATCGAATCGATGCGCGCGCTGCGCGCCGGAGTGGCGGAACGGTTTCCGGATCGCGGCCACGATTTGACTTTTCTACGCCACCGCGCGCTCAAAGATCTTTTTGCCGCGGCGGGCCATGCGGAGGCGCTCGCCGACGAAGCGCTCGAGGTGTTCTTCGCCGCACGCAATCGCGTCGAATTCTATGACGATGTGCGGCCTTCGCTGATTCGTCTGCGCGCGCGCTATCGCCTGTTCGCTCTCAGCAACGGCAACGCGGATCTGCAGCGCTGCGGCATCGCGGATCTGTTCGCAGGCCACGTCACCGCGCGCGCGGCGGGCGCAGCCAAACCCGATGCGCGAATTTTCGCGAGGCTCGCAGCTCTGGCGGGCGTCGAAGCTCATCAGGTGCTGCACATCGGCGATGATCCCGAAGCCGACGTCGCCGGCGCGATGCAAGCCGGAATGCAAGCGGTGTGGCTCAACCGCGATGGGCGGGAGTGGCCCAAGGAATTAGCCGCGCCACCGCGCACCATTTCGACGCTCGCGGAAATTATTTAGCGCCAATGAGATGCAGCGCACGCTTAGCAGCCGACGGCGTCGACTGCTGATTGAAAAATACCTGTAAAAATAGGCATTTTCCGACACTGGTTCGCGTTTTTTCCCTTCACTCCGACTGCGCATTGTCGATAGGATGGTATCGGGCAAAAAAGGATGCCAAGCATGCAAGCAGTCTCTGGATCTCTTGTAGCGGTCAGTTCCTTACGCGAGTTCTTTCGTGACGCGTTTCACGCTGCGAGCGAGCATCAGCATCTCGATATCGACGAGCAGGCCGAGCAGTACGTCGTCAACGCGGATGCGCTCGAGGCGCCGACCGCCGCTGCGCGGCAGCGGGGCCTGCAGCGCCTCGGCGACGTCTCCTTGTTCATCGCGGGATTTTTCGCGCGCAGCTTCGCGCGCAAATTGATCGACATCGACTACCACATCGCGATGGGCGGAAACGCATACAGTTCGCTGGCGGATACCATGCAACGCTCCGTGTCGGGCCGCTGCATAGCGGCGATTTACGCGCAGCTCGCGCGCAAATTTCAGCCGTTGGTCGACGCTCTCAATGAAGTCAGCGAGATGTCCTATCATCATACCGACGCGGACATCCTGCGGCTGTACGAAATATGGATGAAGACCGGCAGCCCGCGGGCGCACGGTCTATTGAAGCAGCTCGGCGTGCAGCCGGTCGCGGCGGGCGGCGCGCGCCGCGAGCATTGACCGCGATGGTTCTGCACGGCCTGCAGTCGCTCCTCGGACGTCTGTACGATGTCGAGCTGAACTACGACATCTACGATTTCCTGGTGACGGATCGCGGTGCCCTGCCGGAGGCCGCACCCGCCTTGACCGCGAGCGACATAGAAGAGGAATTGCTGCTGGCCGAAACGCCGGACGGCGCCGGAGTCTCGCTGTACTTGGACCCGGGTTTATTGCGGCGACTGGAGGGGGCGGATCCCGTCGGTGCATTGACTGAGACTAATCTGGCCGACTATTGCACGGCGCTCGAAGGCGTCAGCCATTTCGTCTATTCGACTTGGCGGCTGGACCGGGACTTGCCGGTGTCGCTGCTGGAACTCGAAACTCAAGCCGAAGTCGACAAATACGCGGTCACCGTGTTCTTGCTGGCGGACCAGCAGGGGGGCGCGTATCCCGCGCAGGTGCATGCGCGGCTGTTCGATCGGGTGAGCTTCGACGCGCGCCTCGAGCCCGATCAGTACCATCGCTACCGAACGGCACACCGCTGCGCGGCGCACTATTGCCGGAGATTGGAACACCGGTTCGTGTCCCGGGGCGTGGCGCGAATCGAGGCGCTGGTGCGCGAGCTGCGGAAATTCTATCGTCTGGGAAGCACGGCAAAATTGCGTCACGCGCTGGCGTGAGCGCTACTCTTCGTCGTTCTTGTTGCCGGCCGCTTGTTTCTTCAGCTTGAAAAACTCGCTCAGGCGCCGCAGGTCCTTCTTGCGCGGCGGCGCCGCCGGCTTCCCCAGCTTGCCGCTGTCATACGGGTTGTAGCCCTTCTTGGTGCCGAGCGGATTGGCGCGAACCGTTTCCGACGGCGTGGGCGCGTCGTCGGCGATCGAGAGGGCGGGGTGTTCGAGACTTCGCAGCCGTGCGGTCGATACCTCGCGGCCGAAGGCGCCGGTGGCGATGGACCATTCCCAGATCGCGTTGCCGCGGTCGTCGAATTGGACCCGTCCGGTACCCCCGTTGCTCTTGGCACCGGCGTCGGCTTCTTGCGCAGACGTCTTGCCCGGGGCGTTGGCGCCGGGTTTGGGGGCAGGCTTTGAGTTATTTCCGCTCACACTACCTTTTTAGGCAATGCACGGGTTAAGTCAACCCGAACAAGTCAAAATTCGGCGGGGCGTCACAATTGCAGGTGGTATTGGGCGCGCCAAAGGGCCAACGCCGTCTTGCCGTCGTTCCATTCGCCGCGAAGCACCTTGTCCGCCGCATCGCGCAACGGCAGCCATTGAATCTCCAATTCCTCATCGGCGTCCGGCGCGGGCGGCCCGACCTCAAGATCGCGCGCCAGGTAGAGGTGAATCACTTCCGTGAATATACCCGGGGCGGGGAGGAATTGGCCCAGGGAGGTCCAGCGCCTGGCCGCCACCCCGGTTTCTTCGGCCAACTCGCGCACTGCACAAACTTGGGGCGCCTCCCCCGGATCGAGTTTGCCGGCGGGGATCTCCCACAGGAAATCCGTGATTCCATGCCGGTACTGGCGCACCAGGCAGACGCGGGCGGCGGCGTCCACCGCGACCACTGCGGCGGCACCGGGATGACGAACGAAGTCGAGATCGTATTCCCGGCCGTTCGAATAACGGAGCCGCTCGGTGGAGACGTCGATGATGCGGCCGCTGTGAATGTGCCGGCTGTCAATGGGGGTTGGTTTGCGCATGGGGGGAGTCTACCGGCGCCCCACACAAGAAGCCCGAACGGAAAAGCTGGCGCCTGTGATCTGCCTCCTCGCGCGCGAGGTCCGCTATGCGCGATCCTGAACGCTGCTTCAAGCGTATTGCATCGCGATCTGGATATACGTACAGTACCGGCACCGGCATAGCCTCCATGATGAAAGCCAAGACCACTGCATTCGATTCGCTCAACCCGTCGCAGCGCCGTGCGGCCACTTTCGGCACCCCGGTTGCGGACCAGGGCGTCGATGCGGGTCCCCTGCTGATATTGGCCGGCGCGGGCACGGGCAAGACCAATACGTTGGCGCATCGCACCGCGCATTTGGTGCTGAACGGTGTGGATCCGGCGCGCATCCTCATGCTGACCTTCACGCGCCGCGCCGCCCAGGAAATGATCAAGCGGACCCAGATCATCGTCGCCGAAGTGCTGTCGGACCGCGGCAGAGCGGGCGATCGCAGCGTGACATCGCGGCTGCTGTGGTCGGGGACCTTTCATTCGGTGGGCAACCGGATATTGCGCCTGTACGCCAAGCACTTGGGGTTGGATCCCCAGTTCACGGTGCTGGACCGCGCGGATGCGGCGGACTTGATGGATGTGGTGCGCCACGAATTGGGATTCTCCTCCAAGGACAAGCGCTTCCCGCGCAAGGACACGTGTCTTGCCATCTATTCGTACCGGGTCAACACCCGGCTATCGCTGAAACAAACCATCGAAGAACAGTTTCCTTGGGTCAGCGAGTGGGAAGCGGATCTCACGCAGCTGTATCGAGAATATGTCGGCCGCAAGCAAAAGAATCGCGTGCTGGATTTCGACGATTTGCTGCTCTACTGGCATGTGATGATGCAGAACCCGGCATTGGCGCAGAGTCTGTCGAAGAATTTCGACCACGTGCTGGTCGACGAGTACCAGGACACCAGCACCCTGCAGGGCGAGGTCATCCACGCGCTCAAACCCGACGGCAAGGGGGTCACGGTGGTCGGCGACGATGCCCAGGCCATCTACTCGTTCCGCGCCGCCGCGGTCGAGAACATCCTGGGATTTGCCGATCGCTTCAAGCCGAAAGCCGACATGGTGGTTCTGGCGCAGAACTACCGATCGACTCAGCAAGTGCTGGATGCGGCCAATGCGCTGATGGCGGACGGCGCGCGCCAGCATCGCAAGACCTTGCTGGGAACGCGCCAATCCACCCAAAAGCCGTTCTTCGTTTCCATGGATGATGCGGCCGCACAGGCCGAGTACATCACCGGCAAGATATTGGCGACGCGTGAAATCGGCGGCTCGCTGAAGCGCCATGCCATCCTGTTCCGCAGCTCGCATCACAGCGATGTGCTCGAGGTGGAACTCACCAAGCGCGACATTCCGTACGTGAAATACGGCGGCCTCAAGTTCCTGGAGGCGGCGCACGTCAAGGACATGATGTCGGTGCTGCGCTGGGCGGACAATCCGCGCAATTCGGTGGCGGGCTTTCGGGTGTTGAAGCTGCTGCCCGGCTTCGGCCCGGCGACCGCCAAGCAGGCGCTCGATCATTTCGAGGCGCAGAATTTCAGCGTCAAGAGTCTGGCCGCCTTCGATGCGCCGCAAGCGGTGACAATGGACTGGAAGAGATTTTGCGCGCTGCTCGAGAAGCTCGCCGACCCCTCCACACCCTGGCCCGGCCAGGTGGGTCTGGTGCGCGAGTGGTACAAGCCTCAGCTGGAACGCATCCACGACGCCCCCTGGACGCGCATGGGCGATCTGGAACAGTTGGAAACGCTGTCGGCACAACACGCGGGCCGCGAGCGATTCCTGACCGAGCTCACGCTGGACCCGCCGGCCAAGAGCGGCGACCAGTCCGGCGGCGCCTCGAAGGACGAGGACTACGTGATTCTGTCGACGATTCACTCGGCCAAGGGCCAGGAGTGGGACATCGTCTATGTGCTGAATGTCTCCGACGGCAATTTTCCGTCGGAATTTTCCACCGGCAAGCCGGAAATGATCGAAGAAGAGCGGCGGTTGCTATACGTGGCGATGACGCGCGCGCGGAACGAATTGCATCTCTGCGCGCCGCTCAAGTATGCCGTCACTCAGCAGCCCAAGGACGGCGATGCGCACGTCTACGGCGCCAAGAGCCGATTCATGACCGACAAGGTACTGGATTGCTGCGAGCGAATTTCGCTGCGCAACATGCGCGGTGTGGAGGATTTGCAGGAGGGAGAAGCGGCAACGGTCGACGTGGTCGCGCAACTCAAAGAAATGTGGTGAGTGCAGACGGCTGTACCCCCTCGAGGGGCCCGCCCTAACCGAATCCATCCCGACCCGCGAGGGGTCGACTACCAGCGGCGTGGACCGCCGCCACCGCCACCGCTTGCGGGCTTGGATCGAGGTGCCCGTTCCTGGGCTTCATTCACGCGCAGCGGACGTCCACCCATCTGGAAACCGTTCGTCTGTTGAATCGCGTTTTGCGCCTCACCGGCCGCCATGTCGACGAACGCGAATCCCCGGGGACGCCCGGTCTCGCGATCGTTGATGAGCTTGACCGACTCGACTTTGCCATGGCGCTCGAACAGCGCCCGTACTTCGTCTTCTGTAGCTGTGAATGGCAGATTGCCAACGTAGATCGTCGTCATTCAACTAATCTCACTTCAGTGTTTCGACACTCAAGCTCCGACGCACTGTCGCGCGCAACGGTGCGGCGGGGCCCGTACCTTACGGCCCGTGTAGGGAACGAACCTACAAGCCGACTCTACGCCAGGGGATTATTGTTGGCAAACGGGCGCGATTAATTCGATCTCGAGGGATTATTCGACCTCGAGATACGCGTAGCCGTTGAGTTCGTTCTCGTAGAAGCGCTTCACCGCCTGAGCTTCGCCCAGCGTCATGCGGCCCTCCTGGATCGCCCGTTCGCAGTCCCGGGCGATGCGCGGATACAACTCGTCGGTGTCGTATTCCATGTACTCGAGCACCTTGTTGGCCGTGTCGCCCTTGACGATTTCCTCGATCCACCATCCGCCGCCGTCTTGCAGCCGAATATGCACCACGTGGGTGTCGCCGAACAGGTTGTGCAGATCGCCCAGGGTTTCTTGATAGGCGCCCACCAGGAACGCCGCGAGATAGTAAGGCTGCCCCGGGGTCAATTCGTGCACCTCGAGTGTGCGTTTGGTCGCCCGGGGATGCACGAAGCGATCGATTTTGCCGTCGGAATCGCAGGTGATGTCGGCCAGCACCGCATTGCGCGAAGGCCGCTCCCCCAGCCGTTGAATGGGCATGATGGGAAACAATTGGCCGATCGCCCAGCTGTCGGGCAGCGACTGAAACACCGAAAAGTTGCAGAAATAAATATCGCTCAGCATGTCCTCGATGTTTTCCAGCTCTTCCGGAACCCGATCGAGCTTGCGGCAATAATCGCGAATCTTGGCGCAGGTCGCCCAGTAGAGCTTTTCCGCCAGGGCGCGAAATTCCAGGCTCAAGTAACCCAGGTTGAACATCTGCAGCGCCTGCTCGCGGGCCTGCAGCCCGTCGTGGTAGCACTCTACCAGGCGGCGCTCATTGACCGATCGATAGCTGTCGAACAGATCGCGCACCGGCTGCGGCACTTCTTCCTTGCCGTGGTAGTCCTCGTCGGGGCGGCCGGTGACGTTGAACTGATCCAGCTTGGAGCAACCCAGGGTGTCGAACACCAGCAGGCTGTGATGCGCGGCGATGGCGCGCCCGGACTCGCTCACGATCATGGGATGCGGCACGTCGCGCGCGTCGCACACGCTCTTGATGCGATACACCACATCGCTCGCATATTCATTCAAGGTGTAGTTCATCGACGATTCGAAGTTGGTGCCGCTGCCGTCGTAGTCGACCCCGAGGCCCCCGCCGATGTCGATGTATTGCAGGCCGGCTCCCATGATCTTGAGTTCGGCGTACACATGCGCCAACTCATTGATCGCGTCTTTCACCCGGCGGATATCCTGGAGCTGGCTGCCCGGATGGCAATGGACGAGCTGCAGGCAGTCGAGCATGTTGCGATCCTTGAGCAGGGCGTGGAGGTCGAGGATTTCGCTGATGAACAGGCCGAACTTGGATTTCTCGCCCGCGGATTCGCGCCACCGGCCGGCGCCCTCGCTGGCGAGCTTCACTCGCACCCCGATCTTCGGCCGCACGCCGTAACGCTCGGCGTGCTTCAGAATCAGGTGAATTTCTTCGAAGTTCTCCACCACCGGAATGATGGTGCGTCCGAGTTTGGTGGCCAGAATGACGGCTTCGATGTAGCTGTCATCCTTGAATCCGTTGCACACGACGATGCGGTCCGGCGCGTCTTCGGTCAGCGACATCACCGCCAGCAGTTCCGGTTTGGAGCCGACTTCGAGTCCGAAGCCGAACTCCTTTCCGTAGCGGTAGACCTCTTCGACCACCAGGCGCTGTTGATTGACCTTGATCGGAAACACCGCGGCGTAGCGATTCTTGTAGTCGTTTTCCGCGATGGCCGTGGCGAAGGCCTCGGCGAGGTGGCGCAGGCGGTGCGCGAGAATGTCGGAAAAGCGAATGACCACGGGCGTGTGCAGGTCGCGGGCCTTCAGGCCTTGCACGACGTCGTACAGATCGATTTCGCGCGCCGCGTCCATGCTGGGCCTGATCACCACATGACCCGCATCGTTGATCGAAAAGTAGCCCTTGCCCCAAGCTTCCACCTGGTACAAATCCAACGACTCTTCGATCTTCCACGCGTGGTTCGCGGGCAGCAGCCTGGCGGGTGTGTTCATGTCGCGCGCACCATAGCAAATTGGGGCTGCAAGTAAATGACCGGACGCGCGCTGCGAGCAAATACCTTCGCGTCAGCCGCGGGCAACGGGCCGCCGCGGATCGCGAATCCACTCGCTCCAAGATCCGGCGTACAGCTTGCCGCCGGTGAGGCCGGCCACCTCGAGGCTGAGCAAATTGTGACAGGCGGTGACGCCGGAGCCGCACATGGCGACCAGATTCTGAAGATCGCTGCCGGGTAGACGTTCCTGCCAGCGGCGCTCGAGCTCGGCGGCGGGCAGAAAACGGCCGTCCGCGCCGAGGTTGGCGGTAAAGGGATGATTCACGGCGCCGGGTACGTGTCCGGCCACCGGATCGATGGGTTCCACCGCCCCGGCGTATCGCTCTTGGGCGCGCGCATCGACCAGCAGGGCCTTCCGGCCCTGCAATGCGCGCTCGAGTTCCGCCGTGCTCACGACGGAGCCCGCGTCGATCCGCGGCGTGAAATGGCGCGCGACCCTCTCGGCCGCCGCCGGGTCGGCCTCGCCCGACTGCAGCGCTCCGCCGCGAGCAGTCCACGCCTTGAAACCGCCGTCGAGGACGGCCGCCGCGTCATGCCCCAGCCAGCGAAGCATCCACCAGAGCCGGGCCGCAATCGACCCGTTGGCCTCGTCGTAGGCAACGACCTGGGTGTCGTTGCCGATGCCCATCGCGCCCAGGCGGCCGGCGAAAACTTCCGGCGGGGGCAACGGATGGCGGCCGGTGTGAGGTCCGACGGGCGCCGACAGGTCTCGATTGAGGTCGGCATAGCGGGCCCCGGGGATGTGCGCCCGCAAGTACGCCTGGCGCCCGGCCTCCGGGTTCATGAGATCGAAACGGCAGTCGACGACGGCCAGCCGCGGCTGGCCCAGTAGTTCCTGCAACGAGTCCACGTCGATCAAGGTCTTGAACACCATGAATCGCAGCTTAGCGCGATGATCTGCGAACCGCATCCGCTACAATCGGCGCCATGGCACTCACTCTTTACTGGGGCAGCGGCAGTCCGTTCTCGTGGCGTGTACTTTTGGCTCTCGAGCACAAGGGCCTGGCCTACGAGTCGCAGCTCCTGCACTTCGACCAGCAGGAGCATCAATCGCCGCACATGCTGAAGCTCAATCCGCGCGGCCGGGTGCCGGTCCTCAAGGACGGCGATTACGTGGTATTCGAGTCGGTCGCGGTGCTGTACTACCTCGACGTCAAGTATCCGCAGGCGCCGATATTCGGGGCCACCCCCGAGGAAGCGGGCGTCATCATGCGCGTCATCTGCGAATTCATGGCGTATGCCGAACCTTCGCTGCTCAAGATCGTCAATGCGATCTTTGCGGGAGAGGTCGCCGAAGACATCGACGCGCTCACCGACGCCATGCACGTCGTCGCGCGCGAGGCGCGCACCATCGAGGGACGCCTGAGCAAGGAACAGTGGATCGTCGGCGCCAATTATTCCGCCACCGACATGGTGATTTTCCCGTGGATTCAGGTGCTGCGCCGCGCGCTGGATAAAAGCGCCGCAGCGGAATTGGGAGCGCGCTTTCTTCCCATGGAACGCAATTATCCGGCGCTCGCGCGCTGGATTCACCGGATCGAGGCGCTTCCGGGCTACGAGCGGACGTATCCGCCTCACTGGCGGGAAGGCTAGTCGGAGCGTGGGGCCTGGGGGTCGGGTGAGCCTGCGGGCAACGACGAGGACAGTTGCCCGCAGGCTCACCCGACCCCCAGGCCTTAGCGCTGGGCCGCTAGCGTTACCGAACGGTGAGGACGGTGGCGAGCGGCCATAGCGTCGGCACCGACCGCCGACCGACGCCAGTGTTCGTGCGGCGGGGCCGGGAGAGCCGGCGGGCAACTGCGTTCTTCGTTGCCCGCCGGCTCTCCTGACCCCACCGCGCGATCGCTACCTCGAATCGGCTGTCTGTTCCCGAACGATGCCTCGCGCGGACTTTTACGATTCCGGCCGAAATATTTGCGGAAACTTGAGAATTTCCTGCCGCCAGGTAGGCTTGCGGCGTCCGCCCAATGGGCGTCCAGCTGAGAATCAAACGAAATGAGAGAGAAAACCAACATGAGACAAGAGTTATGAGCAAACACGAAGTGCATGTGAGCTTTGCGGGCAAGATCGTATTTGTGGGTTTCGGCAGCATCGGACAGGGTGTCTTGCCATTGATCTTGCGTCACATTGGCACTTCGTCCGATCGCATTACCATCGTCACCGCGGAAGACAGCGGGCGGAGCGAAGCTGAACAATTCGGGGTCAAATTCGTCAAGACCGCGCTGACGCGGGACAACTACCGGCAAGTGCTAGGGACCCTCCTGGACGCCGGCGACTTCCTGTTGAACTTGTCGGTCGACGTATCGAGCGTCGCGCTGATCCAATTGGCGCGCGAACGCGGTGCGCTGTATCTCGATACGTGCATAGAGCCCTGGGCAGGGGGGTATACGGACCCGCACGCGACCGTGGACTCACGCAGCAACTACACCATGCGCCTGGAGGCCTTGGCCTTGCGCGACGGCGCCAAGAAAACGCCCACGGCCGTGCTCACGCATGGCGCCAATCCGGGCTTGGTCTCGCACCTGGTCAAGCAAGCCCTGCTCAACATCGCCAAGGACACGGGCGTCGACGCGGGAACGCCCGGCAGCCGCGAGGCCTGGGCCAAGCTTGCCCAGACCCTCGGTATCAGGGTCATGCACATCGCCGAACGCGACACTCAGGTCACGAATGTGCCGAAGGTGGCGAACGAGTTCGTCAATACCTGGTCGGTCGACGGCTTCGTCAGCGAGGGAGCCCAACCCGCCGAACTCGGCTGGGGCACGCATGAGAAGCATTTCCCGGCCGACGGCGGACGGCACAAGGTCGGCTCGGGCTGCGCCATCTACTTGAGTCGCCCCGGCGCGAGCACCCGGGTTCGCACGTGGACTCCGCAGGCGGGGCATTTCCACGGATTCCTGATCACGCATTCCGAAGCGATTTCACTCGCGGACTACTACACCGTCATGGACGGCGGGCGTGTGGCGTACCGGCCCACCAGCCACTACGCCTACCACCCGAGCGACAACGCCGTGTTGTCGGTGCACGAATTCGCCGGCAACAACTGGCGCCTGCAGGATCACAAACGCATCATGCTGAACGAGATCACCGCCGGGATCGATGAGCTTGGCGTGCTGCTCGCCGGCCACAAGAAGAACGCGTATTGGTACGGCTCGCAGCTGTCCATCGAGGAGGCGCGGAAATTGGCGCCGTACAACAGCGCCACCAGCCTGCAGGTCACGTCGGCCGCGTTGTCAGGGATGGTCTGGGCCATGGAGAATCCGAACCGCGGCATCGTCGAACCCGACGATATGGAATTCAAGCGCCCGCTCGAGATCTGCATGCCGTACCTGGGCAAAGTGGTCGGAAGGTACACGGACTGGACGCCGCTGCATCAGCGCGGCGAATTGTTCGCCGAGGATCTGGACACGACGGATCCGTGGCAATTCAAGAACGTTCGGGTGGTTTGAGCTCTAAAGGACGGGGTCGCTTCGACCCCGTCGATTCGGCGCGAAGCGCCTAGGAAGCCGGAGGTCCATAGCTGATGGCGACCACCGTCAACAGCGTGGTCCCCGCGGGCAGCGCGACGCTGACTTCGTCGTCGAGCCGCTTGCCCAGCAAGCTTCGTCCCAACGGCGAGTCCATGCTGATGTAGTCTTCCGCCATATCGAATTCGTCCGGCCCGACGATGCGATACCATCGCAAGGTGCGGTCGCTCTCGATCTGCACCCACGCGCCAAAGTAGATCCGCGTCGGGTCGCGCCGGCCGGGATCGGCCTGTGAATCCACGATCGTCATGTCTTCGAGCCGTTTGCGCAAGAAACGCACCCGCCGATCGATCTCGTGCAGGCGCTTCTTACCGTAGGTGTACTCCGCGTTCTCGGAGCGGTCGCCCTGTGCCGCGGCCTCGGCGACTGCCGCGGTGACCCGCGGGCGCTCCTCGTGCCACAGCTGATGGAGTTCATCCCGCAGCCGCTTGGCTCCCTCGGGAGTGATGTACTTGGAGCCTGGCTGGATGGGGGGGCGATATCTTGACACGTTGCACAAAGTGTAGAGACATTCAAGGACGTGAACCAAGTGGTGGAGCGATGGCGATCGACTGAGCGGTCGCTCACAGATTGCGCGCGCCGCGAATCTTAAGCTCACCATCCATGAGCGTTAAATATTACACCCACTTTATCGCGCAATCGGAAGGAGCCGTCGAGTACAACGAATATCGGGGCGTCGTGGAACTCCTCGATCAGTCGGGCCGCGTCGAGGGTGATCGCGAAATCGCGCGCATGCTGGCGCGCAGCTTCGATCTCGAGGAAACCGATATTCAAGTTCTGCAGTGGGACCATCTGCACTGAGAACCGCCATTTTGATCCCCTAGCGGGCTTTACTTCCCTTCATTGAAGTCCGCCTCTCAGCCCCGAGTTCATCACTCGGGGCTTTTTTTGCCGGAATGTTAGACTCTCCCCAACGCCCCCAAGCCAGAGGGGTCAGGAGGGGGTTTCATGCGCACATTGGTTCTTGGGCTCACGGCGTTCGCCGGCTTGCTGCTGTCGGGTTGCGGATACAACGCGATGCAGACTCAGGATGAGCAGATCAAGTCCGCTTGGTCGGAGGTCCTGAACCAGTATCAACGCCGCGCCGACCTGATCCCCAATCTGGTGAACACGGTCAAGGGCTATGCCGCCCAGGAGAGCTCAGTCCTTTTGGGCGTGACCGAGGCCCGCGCAAAGGTCGGCTCCATCCAAGCGACGCCCGAGCTGGTCAACGATCCGGCGGCATTTGCAAAGTTCCAGGCCGCCCAAGCGGAGCTGTCGAGCGCCTTGTCGCGCCTCTTGGTGGTCACCGAGAACTAAGGCGGTGCAGAACTACAACGTGACGGTGCGGTCGTTTCCCGGGAACCTGACTGCCATGATCTTCGGCTACAAGCCTAAGCCGAACTTCGCCGTCGAGAATGAAGCGGCGATTTCCAAGCCGCCCGCCGTGGATTTCTCGGCGCCGGCACAGACGCCCGCCGCGACGCCCGCCCCGGCGCCGGCCGCGACACCGACTCCCGCGCCGGCGCGCTAGTCTGCACCCTGATGGGTCCGGCACCCGCGTGACTTCCCTTTGCCGCATCGCCGGTGTGGGGACTGGGCTCGCCTTGCTGCTGACAATTCTCGGCGCCCGGGCGGAAGTGGCCGTTCCGCCCCTGACCGCGCGAGTGACCGATCTTACGGGGACCCTGTCGGGCGAAGCCGTGACGCGCATCGAGACCAAGCTCGCTAACTTCGAGGCCAAGAAAGGCAGTCAGATCGCGGTACTCATCGTGCCGAGCACCGAGCCCGAGGACATCGACCAGTACGGCATTCGCGTCGAGGATGCATGGAAGCTGGGCCGCAAGGGCGTGGATGATGGCGTCTACTTGATCGTGGCCAAAAACGATCGGCGTGCTCGCATCGAGGTGGGATACGGCTTGGAGGGCGCGCTGTCGGATGCAGTCGCGAACCGTATCGTTGACGAGACGATAACCCCGCATTTCAAACTGGGCGACTACGAGGTTTGGGCCACTTGTTTCCGCTGCTGCTGGTGGTGGTGTTCGTCGCCAGCGGGGTGCTGCGCGCCCTATTCGGAAGACTGTTTGGGTCGGTGGCCACGGGGGGTCTTGCCGGCGTCCTTGCCTGGGCCTCGAGCCACTTGCTGCCCATCGGGGTGGGCGCCGGCGTCGTTGCATTCTTGTTCGCCATGCTGGCGGGATCGACTTCCCGTGGATGGTCGGCCGGGCGAGGCTGGGGAGGCGGCTTCGGGGGCGGCCTGGGCGGCGGTTTTGGCGGCGGCGGCTTTGGCGGGGGTGGCGGCGGGGGCGGCGGTGGGTTCAGCGGCGGCGGCGGTGGCGGCGGGGGCGGCGGCGCCTCGGGGAGCTGGTGATGCAGATCGGACGCCTGATACGCCATGCCGCAGCGACGCATTGGCGCACACGCATGTTGTTCCCCAGTGCAGCGCTCGACGCCATCGAAGAGGCCATCGCACGCGTCGAGAGTGCGCACTCCGGTGAGATCCGTTTCGCCATCGAAACCGCGTTGACGCCGCTGCACATTTTGAACGGCGTGGCCCCCCGTGCGCGCGCGCTCGAGGTGTTCGCGCACCTGCACGTGTGGGACACC
>WNFQ01001143.1_pt1 | contig 18730 bp, 12 predicted proteins | sample 5400171 | NCBI WGS metagenome assembly WNFQ01 (sample SAMN13153356, study PRJNA577476) | soil metagenome | isolation source: 20 cm soil under Madrone tree | place: USA:California | collected 2016-06-14 | reverse complement strand
AATGAAGAGACTCGAAGGAAAAGTGGCGGTGGTAACCGGAGGAAACAGCGGCATCGGACTTGCGGCAGCGAAGCGGCTGCAGGAAGAAGGCGCGCGCGTAGCCATCTCTGGGCGCAACGCGAAGACGCTCGAGGATGCGGTGAAGACGATTGGGAATGGCGTGCTGGCAGTGCAGTCCGACGTAGCTAAGCCGGCCGATCTGGACAAGTTGTATGCAGCGGTTTCCAAGAAGTTCGGAAAAATCGACGTGCTGTTCGTCAACGCGGGGATTTACAAATTTGCGCCTTTCGCCTCAACTACTGAGAGTCTGTATGACGAGCTGTTCGATATCAATACCAAAGGCGCGTATTTCACGATTCAGAAGGCGCTCCCTTTCCTAAACGATGGCGCATCGATCATTTTGAATACTTCGGTCGCCGATGAAACAGGAGTGGTCAACGGCACCGTCTATGCCGCTACGAAGGCAGCATTGCGGTCATTCACGCGCTCGATTGCGGCCGAGTTAGTCGGGCGCGGAATCCGCGTGAACGCCGTGAGCCCGGGACCGATCAACACACCGGAAGGCTTTGCGCGGACGGGGCTGTCGAAAGAGGCGATGGAGGAATTCGCGAACGGCATCGTGAGCCGTGTGCCGATGAAGCGCATCGGCCAACCAGACGAAATCGCGGGCGCAGTCGCGTTTCTTGCGTCATCGGACGCGTCGTACATGACGGGGGCGGAGATTCCGGTTGACGGCGGGTTCGGACAGATCTAAAAAAGGCGCGTCATCCCTCTTCTTAGCTTCCGGGCCTCGCTAGTTCCCTCCTCCGGAAGGATCGGCGGTGCTGGCGGAATTGAGGTCGAGGAACCAGCTATGCGCAGTGTCGCCGGGAGCGTAGCAATTGCCGTCGGGGTGGTACGTGGCGGCGCAGCGCGCGGTGAATTCCTTGCGGCGGGGAGATTGCGCGAACTGCCAGACGGCGGCGTACGGGATGCCGCTTGCGGATGGGGGCGGCGGACTGTGCGGGACGACGCAGCCTGGCGCGGGCGGGCAAGCGTCGTTATAAACGAAATATGTGAGGTCACGCTTGCCGAGGTGGTTGCGAATGTCGTCGGAGGCGATAATGGTCACGCCGTGGCCTTCGTTGACGGGCATTCCGGAGCAATAGACGCCTGAACGATAACCGGCGCGCGCGAGCGCATCGACCCACGCGCGCAGATAGGCGTGATACTTGGCCGGCAAACGGCCGCCCTCCTCGATGTCCAGAAAAATAATCGCGCGGGAAGGAAAACCTTCTTCTTTCGCCGTGGCCGCCGCATTTGCTGCGTCTGAGGTTCCCCTGTTGCCGGCTTGCGACGGAGATTTCAGTTCGCTGGTTTGCGGGCCGCGATAGAGGAGGAGAAAACCAAATTTCTGCGAGAGCAGAAGCTGGCGTTTGCCGACCCAGGTGTTTCGCTTGGCTCCTGGTGGAGGGCTGAGCCAGTAGCCGGCGAAAGAGAATGTTTTGCGCAGGACGGGAAGGGCGGCGTCGCCCGGGTAGGTGTTGAGATCGAAGCCAAGATACGCGCCGGCGAGGGCTCGGGATTCAGGTGCGGCGATTGCGACATCAGGGTCGCGGAGAAAGTACGCGCTGGCGATCAGCAACAGGGAAACCACCGGAAGCACAGAGTTGCGATGCATGGATTCAATGTAGCGCGAGAAACTAGGCTGAGGGAATCAGAATCAAAGCGAGTCAGAACATTCAGAAGGCTGCGAAAAGAGAGATCGACGACTGGGATCCGCCGACGGTTGCGAGTTAGCTCACTTTTTCCGTAGAGGTGTCGGGCAAATAACGTGCAAGGAGTCCGGTCAATTCCTCGAGGCGGATTGGCTTTGTAAGATAGTCGTCCATTCCAGCCGCCAGGCAGCGTTCTCGGTCACCCACCATGGCGTGAGCGGTCATAGCGATCACGGCCAGGTGATTCCCGGAGATTTTCTCTTTCGCCCGAATTGCCGCAGTTGCTGCGAGGCCGTCCATCTCGGGCATCTGAACGTCCATAAATACCAAGTCAAACGATTGTTTTTCTAGAACCGCCAGCGCTTCTTTGCCGTTTCCGGCTATCATCACGCTATGCCCGCGCTTCTCCAGTAGCCGCGCCGCCAGTACCTGGTTTACGGCGTTATCCTCGACTAGCAGGATGCGCAGGTGATGGCTAGCCTCGCGGAGGGAGTGGCGCGTAACCAAGGCAGGCGAAGCTTCCTGGGTCGGTCTTGTCCCCAATGCGGTCAAAATCGCGTCTAATAGCTCTCCCTGCCGAACGGGCTTGGTCAGATAGGCGGCGACTCCGAGTTCACGACAACGTTTTGCGTCCCCGCGTTGGCCGGCGGAGCTTAACATCATGATGGTGGCGGTCTTCCAGTCCGGGTTCCTCTTTATACACTCGGCCAATGCAAATCCGTCCATGTCGGGCATTTGGGCGTCAAGCAGAATGAGAGGGTAAATCCTTCCCAAGCCTTGTGCTTCTCTTAGGGCAGTTATCGCTCTTGCCCCACTGTCAACTGCCGTGGGATTTGTGTGCCAGTTGGCGAGCATCTTTAGCAGAATTTGCCGGTTAGTCGCATTGTCGTCTACGACCAGCACTCGCATGTCACGTAAAGTCATCGGATCCCTGGGTACTAAGGTTCTGACGGGACTCTTCTGCAAGCCGAAGTGCGCGGTGAAATGAAAACGGCTGCCTTTGCCGAGCTCACTTTCCACCCAAATTCGTCCGCGCATGAATCCCACGAGCCGGGCGGAAATGGTCAGGCCTAAGCCCGTGCCGCCATACGTGCGGCTCATGGACCCATCAGCCTGTGTGAAAGCTTCGAAGATCGCCAATTGCTTTTCAGCGGGAATTCCGATACCGGTGTCTGCGATTGTGAGATGGAGTTGGATGTCGTCCTTGGTCCGCGAGTCTGCCTGGACGTACACAATCACTTCACCCTTCTCGGTGAACTTAATGGCGTTGCCCACTAGATTCACGATGATTTGCCGTAAGCGCCCAGGATCGCCGACGAGTGCATCCGGGACGTCGGGTTGAAGGTCGTAGGCGAGTTCCAGGCCTTTCTGGTGGGCACGAAGGCTCAGTGTTTTCATGGTGTCACCGAGGCTGTCGCCCAGATTGAAATCGATGGCATCGATTTCCAGCTTTCCGGCTTCGATTTTGGAGTAATCCAGGATGTCGTTAATCAAAGAAAGCAAGGCGTCGGCGGACAATTTCGCCATGTTCAAGTACTCGCGTTGCTCGGAGTCCAGGTCCGTATCGAGAACCAATTCCGTCATACCCATGATTCCGTTCATCGGCGTGCGGATTTCGTGGCTCATGTTGGCCAGGAACTCGCTCTTGGCGCGGCTAGAGGTTTCAGCTGCTTCCTTGGCCTTCTGCATGGCTTCTTCCGCGCGTTTGCGGACGGAAATATCCTGATAGATACAGAGCGAGCCGGCCACCTGGCCATTCACGACCAGGGGAACACCGTGAAGTTCGACGTCTACCAGACTCCGGTCTTTTCTCATGCGTTGTGTCACCAGGGTGACCGGGTTCCCACCGAGAGTTCCACCGGAGATGTTCCGGGCTTCCGCAAGGAGATTCCCCTCGGCGAGGAATCCGTCGACGGGTTTGCCAATCATCTCTGCCCTGGAATACTGAAACAGCTGTTCAAACGCCGGATTGCATAGCTGGAGCTTTTCTGCGGAGTCCAGCACCATAATGGCAAGCGGGCTGTTTTCGATGAGGGCATTGAGATATGAGGTGCGCTCTTCAACTCTTCTTTCGAGATCGTCATGCGCGGTTTGAATGGCGACATCGCGCTGTTGGATGCGGTCGAGCATGCTGTTGAACTGGTCAAACAGAACGCCGATTTCGTCCTGGCTTCTCTTAGCGGCGCGGATGGAATAGTTTTCATGCGCGGAGACGGAGGATGCGATCGCTGCCAACTCCTGGATCGGCCCGGAAATCACGCGCTGCAGGCGGTAAGACATCGCGTATGCAACAGCCAGGGAGGCCAGTAGCACGACGAAATCGATCATCACGAATCGCAGCAATCGGTCGTGAAGATCCCGCAGGTCCGCTTCAAGGTAAATCCTGCCGATGGGATCACCATTGAGGACAATGTTCTGGAACAAAACCATTTTCTTTGCGACGACCTCGTTTCCTTCTTTTTGGACCGGAGGAGGGGAAAAAACGACGAGGGCCGGGTCCCGGCTGTATGTCGCAAAGACATTGCCACCGGAGTCGTAAATGCAGGCATGGACGACGTGCGGTTTGGCCCGCAAAGCACTCAGAATTTCCTGCGCCGATCCCGAATCGTGGAAGGTAAGCGCGGCGGTGCTGTTCGACCCGATCATTTTCGCGGAGGCCACCAGATCGTCTGTTTTCGAACGGAGGAGAGTGGTCCGGTCGTAGAAGGTGAAAGCCGCGGAGGCCACGAACAAGGCCACGCCACAAGCGACTAAGACAATCCCTTGCAGCTTATGACGGATGGATAGGTCTTGGAACAACCGCATGTTAGCTCCCCTTTGGATGACCGTTGTCGTGGACGATTCTGGCCAGCGCGAGCAGCTTGGAACTGGCTTGCAGGCGAGCCCTTTGAATCGCGTCCACGTTGATTGCGAAGCGCAGCTTGTTATTTTCAAGAAAGAATTGAACCGCGCCGCCGCGCTCCGCAAAATCCTCGCCCTCCCCGACTACGAGCGCGCTGGCCCCTTTCAAACTGTTTAAAATTTCCGGCAGTTGCTTTTCTTCTCTTCCGCTAACGAAAACAAGCTGACACGTCTTCAACTCCGGAAGGTCATTGACCCTGCGGGCCAGGAGCTCACGATTATTGATTGCTTTTTCCCGGATGACTTCATTGAGGGCGCTGCCAAAAGGGTCATGCCTGAACACGCAGAGAGTGATGGGAGTCTTTTCAGTCTGGAATGCGTCCTGGGGCCATGCGACGAATTTCGCAAAATTAAAGAGGAAGGCGGCTTTGACCTGATACTCGACCGAAGGAGCGGCCTGCGGACGGGCCGGAATTGCGCCAGCCAGCGCGAGGAGAGCCACGGTGCAGGCCTGAATGCGAGAGCGGGCAGACCGCAAGCAGCGGCTTTCTCGTGTCGTTTGCCGCAAGCTCCGTTGTAGTTGGATCGAGTAGTTCAAGGCATTGGCTCAGCGATTCAGAAGTACCAGGTGAGCTTGGCGTAGGCGCTTCGCTTGACCTGTGATGAATTGACGCCCTGGAATTGATCGTTGAATTCCGCGTGATGATCCCTGAGCAAGTTCTGACCCGTAAGACTCAATTCCACGCGTTCCGCGAGCTTCCAGGTCACTTGCGTATCGAGCCGCGTATAGGAAGCGACAAATTGCGCTGGCAAGCGCCCAACAAAATAGGCGCTCGCGTCCCAGGCCAAGCCACCGGACAGTTGAAGGTGGGAGCGCAGTTGCGCCTGGTGTCCGGGGTTTGAGCCCTGCGCGTCCGCCACGCTGTCTGAGCCCACATCGGTGGGGTCCGCATGCAGATGCATTTGCAGAAAGGAATAGCCGGGGCTGAGTGTCCATCGATTTGTTAGTTTCCATTTGACCCAGGCCTCGATGCCCTCGGTAGTGCCGTACATTTCGCCGCGCAGCGACAGCGGGATAATCAGGAGGGGCGGGACGGAGGTCGGGTCGAAGAATGGCGGAAAAAGCTCCGAGCTTTCCAGGCCGTGGTAATTGTTGAAAAATATCGTGAGGTCGAGAGAAAGCCGGTCCGTGGGCTGCGCCCGATACCCCAGCTCGTACGCGATAATGTGCTCCGACTTCATGTTCGGATTGCCGAGCAACTCTAGTTCCGCAGGCCCGGGCAATGCCGCAAGCGCCGCAACCAGGCCGGTATCTCGTCGCGTGGGCGGGCGACTCGCGCGCGAAACGGCGGCCCAGAACGTCCGGCGATTGCTCGGAGTCCAAGCCAAGCGGGCGCTGGGCTCAATGTCGAAGCCGCTAAAATAGTCGTTCTCGAATTTCGATCCAAGGTATAAGGTCACGCGATTGGGCTTCAGCGTGATTTGGTCTTGCACGAAGGCGTTGAACAACTGTCCAGAGTGGCCGGGGGGAATAAAAGACTGGTCAATGGTGCCCTCGGTTTGATCCGCGCTATGGCGATATCCTGCGCCCCAAATAAGATCGTGACGGGCACTCAGCAGAACGTGATTCTGAAAATCGAAATCAAAGGTATCGCGGACTTCATCTGCTTGTGGACCGTCTCTGGTGTATTTGTCGAAATAAACTTGCAGTGTCGTATCGCAGCGGCTTGAAAAAGTGTGACTCCACCGGCTAAGTACGCTTCCTCCCGATAATGCGGCGCGCCTCTGTACGTTTATGTTGCCGGGAGGATTGAAGACGGAATGTATGATCGTCGCGCCTTCGTTTCCGGTGTAGATGTCCCCTTGAGTTGTCAGGGAATCTTTCTTGGACAGGTTTGCATCCACGCGAAAACCGCTATGCAGCAGATGCCAACCATCATCTCCGTCCTGCCCGATCAAATCGGGGAAATGGCCGTTGTTCAGGTACTTCGCGAAGACTCGATAGCTGGCGCCTTCCTTGATTTTCCCGCCGTACTGCAACGTGCCGAATCCCTGCGCCTGCGTGCCGCCGCCGCCGGTCAGCAAGCCGCCCTGCGTGTCTGCGGCGCTTTTCGTAATGACGTTGATGACGCCGTTCACCGCGTTGGCGCCCCATACAGTTCCGCCCGGCCCGCGCACCACTTCGATCCGCTCAATGTCCTCCAGCGGCACGTCTTGCGTGTCCCAATAAACACCGCCGAAGAGCGGCGTATAAACGGCCCGGCCATCGATCAAGACGAGCAATTTGTCGGCGAACTGTAAATTGAAGCCGCGTGCTGATATGGCCCATGTATTTGCGTTGATCTGAGCCACATCCAATCCGGGAACCATGCGCAGCAGATCGGGAATGTTTGTGGCGCCGGAACGGCGGATGTCTTCCTGGGTGATGACGAAAATCGCGGCGGCCACGTTGGAGAGCTTCTGTTCCTTCTTCGAGACGGAAGTCACCTCCACCTTCATCAGGTCTTCGATGCTTTTTTCCGCCAGGTCTCTTGGTTTCTCTTGGGAGTAAGCAGGAATCGCGGTTAGTAGGGCGGCCGCCAAACCAAGATGGCCGCGGGTTAGAACCTTACGAATTCCAGACTTGGGCGCTGCTGGCGCGGAGCGGTCCGCGTTATGGATCGATTGCAAACGAACGATCATTTCTCCCCCCTGCCGTCATCCGAACAGCCACTCGCAGTCCTTTACAGTTTTTCGGGGAAGGGGGAACTACTCCGAGAAGATCACAACGTCAGAACAAAATACCGAGAGACGAAAATCGAGAGGGATCCGAGGCTTTTGCTCTTGCAAGAGTGCCCACGCCAATTCTGCCGCATGTCGTGGGACAAAGATGCGGAGAAAAATCATTGAGTGCCTTATGAGTTAAACAAAGGATGGGCGCAAATTGGTGCCCGGGGTGGGAGTCGAACCCACATGAGGAAAAATCCCCGGAGGATTTTAAGTCCTCAGCGTCTGCCATTCCGCCACCCGGGCGCTGGCCGTACAAAGTTAACGAATCGAAAGAGTTAGTGCAATACTGGTGCCGGCGCGGCGGGCTATGAGCGAAAGAGTAGTGCTGATCACGGGGGCAAAAGGGGGCCTAGGCTCCTTTGTCACGGAGCGGTTTCTGGCGAGCGGCGCGACGGTTGTCGGGGTGTCGCGCAGCATCTCGCAGCAAGATTTCCCGCGCCCTAATTTCGAGGCGCTCCCGGTGGACTTCACGAAGGCAGCCGCGGTTCGTAGTGCGATTGGCTCCATAGTTGACCGTCACGGTAGGCTTGATGTGCTGGTACATGTGTTAGGCGGATTTGCGGGCGGCACACCCGTGGCGGAAACGGACGACGCCACCTGGGAACAGATGCGCGACCTGAATCTTACTTCCGCATTTTATGTTTTGCGGGCGACGATTCCGCACCTGCGAAAATCCGGCTCCGGGCGCATCGTGGCCATCGGCAGCCTTACGGCAGTTGAGCCGCACGCGGGGCTTGGAGCCTACGTCACATTCAAGTCCGCGCTGGTAAGTCTGGTGCGCACCGTAGCACTGGAGAACAAGGATGCGGGGCTCACCGCAAACGTGGTTCTTCCCGGCACGATGGACACGCCGGCAAACCGCAAAGCCATGCCCGGTGCGGATTTTTCGAAGTGGCTGAAGCCCGCGGATGTCGCCGATCTGGTTCTGTGGCTCGCCGATGAGCGCGCCACCCGCGTCACCGGAACGGCCATTCCTATTGATGGCGCGAGCGCCTGAACGATAGCCCAGCCGCGGCTGAAAAAGGGCTGTGGAGGCTCGACCTCATACGCCCGTATCATGTTCTTAGTAAAAGAGATATTGCCCTATGCGGGGCAAAAGAATATGCTCTTGGGCACCATGAAAAACCCACATTCGAGGGCATCGTCGAGGACCAATCGCGCCTTCTTTGGATACCAACAAACCGCATTCACCGCGCTCGTTTTCTGTGCCATTTTTGCTCCCACAGGTTTCGCTCAGGCGGCGGGACCGAAGGACGTAGGCCTGCGGCAAATTCGCAGCTATATAGCTGCGGGGTGGGATACGCTGACGCGCTCGCTGACCGATTGCAAGGTGATTGTGGATCCGAAATTGGCGGCGGCTTCGGTGCTGTACCTTCCCGCGGATTTCGATGCGCCGGCGGACGTGCAGGAAATGCAGAAGCGTTGCAACGTCCAAGTGAAGCACCTGGCGCAAGTGATTCATAAGCTGGGCGAGATAGACACGAGCAGTCTGGAGCCGCCGGGCTTGCTATACCTGAACAACAAGTACGTGGTGCCCGGGGGAAGATTCAACGAGATGTATGGATGGGACAGCTACTTCATCGTTCGCGGACTGGTGGAAGACAAAAGGATCGAACTGGCGCGCGGGATGGTGGAGAATTTTTTCTTTGAAATCGAGCATTACGGCGCGGTGCTGAATGCAAATCGCACGTACTATCTGACGCGCTCGCAGCCGCCGTTTCTTACCTCGATGATTTTGGCGGTGTACGACGCGCAAAAAGCGGCAGGGAAGGAAGATCGCGCGTGGCTGGAACGTGCGTATGGTTACGCGGCGAGAGATCACGGCTTGTGGACGCGCGAGCCGCACTTGGCGGGGACAACCGGACTTTCGCGCTACTACGATTTCGGAAATGGACCGGCTCCGGAGAGCATGAAGGCCGAGACGGGGCACTACCGGCAAGTGGCGGCGTTTTTTCTTGGGCAGCAACAGGACTTGTGGCGCGACTACCTTGTTCCCCGAAAGCCGGACGAGGACCATGTAGGGCCGCTGTTTGCTCTGGAAGTGTGTGATTCCGCCAAGACGATGGCACAGGCGGCGTGCGATTCCGCGGGCGTGGCTTCGCTGAGTGCGGACTATTACAAGGGTGACCGCGCGATGCGGGAATCGGGGTACGACGTTTCGTTTCGCTTTGGACCACACGGCGCGAGGACGCACCACTACGCGCCGGTGTGCTTGAACAGTCTGCTCTACAAGACGGAGAAGGATTTGGAGCGAATGAGCGGGATGCTCGGGCGCCCGGCTGACACGGAAGAATGGCGAAAGCAGGCGGAGGAACGCAAGGAGAGAATTCAGAAATATCTGTGGGACAGCGAGCGAGGGTTGTACTTCGACTATGACTTTGAAAACGGGAAGCGCTCGGACTATGAATATGTGACAGCGTTTTTCCCGCTGTGGGCAGGAATTCCGACGCCCGAGCAGGCGCGCGCGGTGATGCAACATCTGCCCACATTTGAAAAGCCGGGCGGCCTGGTGATGAGCACGCATGAGACCGGCGGGCAATGGGACTTCCCGTACGCTTGGGCGCCGGACCAGTTGGTTGCCGATGAGGGAATCCGGCGCTACGGCTTCAACGAGGATGCCGATCGCGTTTCCTATGAATTTCTTTCCGCTGTGGCGGAGAATTTCCGGCGCGACGGCACGATTCGCGAGAAATACAACGCGGTGACGCGCTCCTCGGAAACACAGGTCACCGCCGGCTATCACATGAACATCGTCGGATTCGGGTGGACGAATGGGGTGTTTCTGGCGCTGCTACACCAACTGCCAGAGACTTCCGTCACGCGTCTGGCCAACGAGCAAACTGCCAAGCCGGGCTCCGGGCGCTAAATTTCCTCGACCGTAACCGCGGAACGAACCTTCTCGAGGCGGAATTCGTCGCGTGCCGGAGTCGCGCCGACCTGACCGGCTACCCACGCGCCCATGCGATTGGCGGCCTCGTTCAGAGTTGGGACGGAAGCGTGACGCAGGTAATGGTAAACGAGTGCGGCGGTAAATGCGTCACCGGAGCCCACGGTGTCAGCGACGTGAACGCGATAGCCGGGGTGTTCGCTGGTTTCGTCCGCACCCACGAGAAGACTGCCCTTGGCTCCGCGCGTGATGCACACCAATTTTGGTCCGAGGATGTCGCGGAGCCAATTCGCCGCGCGCAACTCATCATAGATAAAGGGAATGCCCAAGAGTTTTGCCACGACAGGAAGCTCCTCGTTATTCACTTTCATGATGTCCGCCAGCTTGGCGGATTCGGATAGAGTATCGGCGTCGTAAAACGACTGGCGTAAATTGACGTCAAAGACGCGCGTGGTGCCGGGGCGAAGTGCGTTGAGAAACGCTCGTATGGTGGAGCGAGACTCCGGGCAGCGTTGCGCCAGTGAGCCGAAGCACACGGCATCGGCGCGTTCCGCAAGCGCGCGCCACTCCGGCGTCCATGCAAAGAAATCCCAGGCCACGGACTCCGCGATCTCGAAGGTGGGCTGGCCCGCCGGGTCGACCTGGACTTTCACTGTACCGGTTGGATGAGTGGAATCAAGCTGGATATGCGAGGTGCGGAGACCGAGACGTTCTAACCGGCGGCCCGCGGCGCGTCCGAGTGCATCGCTGCCGACGCGGCTGGCCACAATCCCTTCGTCGCCCAGCAGCCTTGTCATATATGCGAAGTTTGCAGGCGCTCCGCCGAGTTGCTTGCCTTCCGGGAACATGTCCCAGAGGAGTTCGCCCAAGCCGATGGTGACGTAGTTCTTGTCAGGCATCGGACTCTTGAAGGGCAGGTTTCGTCATAGGATTTGGCGGCCGTATGTTTGCGAAGTCATTCTACGACAAATCATTCTACGGCTTGGCAGTCTGGCGTTCTTCCAACTGCGCGGCAATCTTGAGCTCGCGTTCCGCGTCTTCGGTTCTTCCCAGGTCGCGATAGGCTTGGCCGAGCAAATGATGCGGGATGGGGTTGTTGGGGTCCATGGCCAAGGCGCGTTGCAACGTGCGCACGGCGAGCTCGGTTTCGCCTTTTTTTGCGAGAACTTTTCCCATCAGGATGTACGGGCCGGTGGAAGTGGAATCGAGCCAGATGGAGCGCTGCAGCAATTTTTCGGCTTCATCGAATTTTTGGATGCGGGAATACGCGTCGGCAAGTTTGTAGTAGACGGGGGCATAGCCGGGATTGAGCCGCAACTCTTTTTGAAACTCGTCGACCGCTTCAGGGATTTTGGAGTGATACAGGTGCAGCTCGCCGAGCAGAAAATGCGCGAGTGGAAGCTTGGGATCGAGTGAGACGGCTTTTTGCGCGTATTCCTCGGCAACGGGCCCGAAATCCTGGCGCAATAGCATGCGCGCGGTGAACAGGTAGCTGGCGGCGGAATCGGCGGAGACACCAAACATTTTCGCGAAAGCGCCTCGGGCGTGAGGATAGTCTTTGGTCTGGATGTAGCAGATGCCCAGGATGTAGGAGGCATCGACGTTAGCGCTGGGGAACCAAGTCTGCACTTTTTCGAGCGGCGCGATGGCATCGGCGGGCCGGCCGGCAAGATAAAAGGAAAGTCCGAGTAATTGCTCAGCTTCCGCATCGTCGGCGTTTTCTTCGCGGGCTTTCTTCAAATACGTGATCGCGTTCAGATAATCGCCCTTTTTGTAATTCGCAATGCCCAGTTCGTGCGCGAGACCCTTGGTGACGGGATGTTGGGCCTCGATGTCATGAAGCGCGGCGAGCGCGGCGTCGTATTTGCCCTGCTGCAAGAGGCGGCGCGGCTGCTCGAAGGCGCCACTCGCTGGACCGGAATTGTTCTCAGGCGGCGAGGTCGGTCTGGAAGATTGCGGGGGCGAGGATTGGCGCGCAGGAACTGCGGCGGCGAGAATAGTGACCGAAAACAGGAGAATGCTTGGAATCTTGACCATTCGAGAACGTCCAGAGATGTAAGATCGATTAGAACATAAAAAACGGGGAGCCCGTGAGGGCTCCCCGTCGGTTTGGGGTGTTGTTTTTTTATTTGTTAGAATGTGAATCTTACGCCGAACTGCAGCTGGCGCATGCCCGACGGTGACCCCGGCGAATTGTTGTTTTCGATGTCGGTGATCCGGCCAGAGTCACTGCCGCAATCCACGCAGGTATTGCCTTGGGTGCTGCTGAAGGCAAGTACAGGATGATTGAATACGTTGTAAGCGTCAAAGCGAAACTGCGCTTTGTAGCGCTCCGTTATGTTGAAGGTCTTCGAAAGTGCCATATCCGAGTAGAACCCTCGCGGACCGCGGTACGAATTCCGGGTGACGTTGCCGATCTGGCCGCAAGCCGGCAGCGAAAACGGCCCGGAAGTGGGCCGCGCCAGCGTGCAGGTGTCCAGACCGGTTAGGTCGGTATTCGAAAAGACGTCCGGCGACTGGCTCAGAGCTCCCGTCGCCAACGGCGTGAACCACAGCAGGTTACCGCCGGAATCTCGGCTCGTTCCCGTTTTAAGAGTGCCCTTTGCGATGGGACGGCACGGCCCAGCATCGGAAACCTGGCCGCACTCCCCGAGGCTGGGAGTAAACGGCAGACCGCCGCTGTAGTTCAGCGTGTTCGTGACCTGCCAGCCGCCGATAGCTAGATCCTTCACTCGGCCGGCATCGCTCATGAACTTTTTGCCCCTGCCGAGAGGCAGTTCATAGACGGTGTTGATCACGAAAACGTGATTGCGGTTGAAGTCGTCTGGACCCCACGCAAATTTCTTATTAACGGAGAAATAGCCCGCGTCATAGAAATAGGCCTTCGAGTAGGTATAGTGCGCCAAGAACTGCAGACCGTTGCTGACGCGCTTCTCAGCTTTGACTTGCAAGGCATTGTATTTGTTGTCCGCATCGTTGCCGAAGTAATCTCCCGGGCTGTCCGAGCAACACGTCACGCCCGGGAAATTCGGATACGTGAAAGTTGGTACGCCGTTCAGGAAAAGCCGGCGGCGGAACGCTTGCGGTATAGACGGCTTGAAGCTTGCTGTGCATTTGAACTGCGTTGCACTTGAGTTGCCCGTAGCACCCGGAGGCAGGCAGCCATAGGTATCTGTGCCCGAACCAATGGCGGCTTCGTTTGTATTGTAGGACGGGCCGTTACCCGCAAACACGTGCGTGCCTTTGTTCCCCACGTAGCCAACGGTTATGTTGAGCGTTGGGGTAATCTGGCGCTGGACCGTGGCATTCCACTGGTCAATTGTGGGCAGGCGCTGGGTGGTGGGCCGGATTCTCGGGCTCACGTTCCCCAGCGGCCCCCTGAGTGGCAATGTGCCGTCTGAGCCAATCTGACCCAGGAGCTTGGAAAAATCGAACGGCCGCGGGCCTTGCGCGAGGGTAAATACCGCGCTTCGGTCGTTCGTCGCACCGGAGCCACAAGTTGCCTGTTGTGTAGGGTCGCAGTTTGTGTCCGTCAGACTTTGGTTCGCGAGAACCGGCAAGTTTTGTGTGACCACGTGGCCGAAGTTGGAACCGAAAACGCCGATATCAAAACCCCGGCCGTAACCGATCCGAACCACGGTCTTGGGATCGAACTGATAGGCGAAACTGACACGCGGCGCAAAAGCCTTCAATGTGTTGTTGATATTGCCGTCTAAACCGATTGGGCCGTTGCCCGCGACGCGAATCACGCCCTGGTCCAGATTTGCAAATCCACCGTTATTCTTGCCATTCACGGACTCCGGGAAGTAAATCTCCCATCGCAGACCGTAGGTCATAGTGAATTTCGGCGAGACGCGCCACGAATCCTGGCCGTAGAAGAACCAACGCTTTTGGCGCTCGGCAGCCGTCAAACTGCTGCTAACGAAACGTTCGAAAGAAGTTACGTTGCCCAGCAGGAAAGTTGCGAAGCTGAGGCCGCCTACTCCAGCATTGGCGGTGTCTCCTGAATTAATGTGCAACAATCCTGTGCGGCTGGCATCGCTCGGCACGCGCAAATTCAAGGCATAGCGGATGTCTGCGCCGAACTTGAACGTGTGGTTGCCTCGCGTCTTCGTCCAGTTGTTAACGAACTGAACTTGCTGTTCGCTTTCGGTTAGCGGGCAGTTGCAGCGGCCGATATTCAAGCCGTCGCCGAAAGGCGTAAACCCGCCGGTACCACCAAAATCGATGCCAGACAAGCCTCCTGTCGTCGGGGGCCCCACAACACCCGGCCCGCTGTTCAAGCCGGGAACTCCGAATCCGTCCATCGGCGAAGCGCTGGCATCAGAGTAAGCTGTTTGCGGGTTGTACTTGAACCAGCCGAACCGGAAATCTGTCAGCCATGTCGGTCCGATGGGCTTTGTGAAGCCCGTGGCGAGGCTATAGTTGTGAACGTTAGAGCTGCCATTCAAGCCGCCCGGGCCGAAGCCAAGCCCACCTAACGCGCCCAATCCACCTTTGCCAGAGAGGGAGAAATAGTCAAGGCTGAAGCGCCCGAAGACTTGATAGTTTCGAGGTGCACTATAATCCATGCGCACGTCAAACGATTTCTGATCGAACGGGCCCGCACCTGTCGTGACCAGGTTATTTGTCACGCCGCCGGCGGTAGGTGCCGGGAACAAGGCAAGCATCGCTGTGGCCTGCGGTGAAATCAGAGTGTTCGGAACCAGGTTGCCCGCGAACGGCGCGCGACAACTACCCGTGAGCAATGCGTTCTTTCTATTTACGCCTCCGGCGTCATCAAAACACGGCGATGTTGGCGACGCGCTGGCGACGAAGGTGCCAGGTTGATAGATTTGGCCATTGACGGGACCACCGGCAGCCAGGTATTCGCTGAGGTCACAGTTGCCCGGCTTTCCGAATCCGCAGGTGCTGAGGACCTTAGCAGTTGGAATCGTGTACTGGTTCGTGATGCCCTGCTGCTGTTTGGTGCCTTGATAATCGCCAAAGAAGAACAACTTGTTCTTAATGACGGGGCCGCCGACAGAGCCGCCAAATTGCTTCCATGTCGCGGCCGCGAGAGAAACTCCAGGCTTATTTGTGAATGGATCGCGCGCTTCCTGGTCGCTGCTGCGGTAGAAATAGAAACCGCTGCCATGGAAGTCGTTCGAACCGGATTTGGTCTGAACCTTGACGACGCCCGCCGTGGCCTTGCCGGATTCCGCGTCATAGTCCTGCAGTGCGATCTTGGCTTCGCCAATGGCATCGAGATTCGGATTTACCACAATAATGCCAAGGATCGGGTCCTGGTTATCGGTCCCATCCAACTCAAAATTGGTGCCGCTGAAATGCTGGCCATTGACGAAGATTTGCCCGCCACCCTGAGGATTCTCGGTAGCCGCGTGGCTCCAGCCCACCAGCTTTTGCGTTCCGGGTGAGAGAAGCTCGAAATTCGTGAAATTCCGGTTGAGTACCGGCAAGTCTTCCACGTACTTTTGACTAAACTCGACGTCCACGTCCGCACGGTCCGTTGTGAGTTGAGGAATTTCGCCGGTAACTTCCACCGACTGAGTCACCGCGCCGACTTGCATCGTCGCGTCCACGTGGGCTGCCGAGTCCGCGGACACCTGCACGCTGGGAATGTCGGTTGCTTTGAAGCCGGGCCCTTCAATGCGGATCTTGTACGTGTCCGGGATCAAGTGCGTGACCGAGTAGTTTCCGCTTTCATTGGTGGTGGTTTCTTCGGTGGTGCTTTTGGTTAACGAGGTCACCGTCACCTTGGCGCCAGATACCGCGCCACCCTGCGGGTCCGTCACGGTCCCGAGAATGCTTCCATAGACGGCCTGCGCAAACGTAGTCGACGTCTTAAGTCCGCAAACGAGACAAAGAACTGCGAGCCCTACCCAAATCGATCGCCTCACCATTACACCCTCCTTCGAGAAACGCAGCTAGCGGAAAACTTAAGGATTACCAGCGATTGGTTGTTAGTGAATGAAGCCGGTTTTCCGGCGCCCATTCGCAGATGCTCGAGTTTAGATAAGAGGTTTGAGTGTCTCGAATAGAAGAGCGCCGACGAAATCTTGTTCTGCAGGCACCCCAAAGCACCCAACCCCACGCTCGACGTGAAATGCACCCCAAAGCAAATGCTCCGGTAGCGCTGGGCGTCCCGCATTCTTCGGACTCCACCCAGCGATACACCCCGACTGCGCACCAAGACAAACGAAAAAAATGATGCACACTATTAGTTCTTTGCAGGCGCATAGAGAAGTCTCATGTGGTCTGATACCGTTACGGGCACTAAAGCCCGCGCTTGCATAGAGATGGGTACGTTGTTACACTCCTGTTAAACCAATGTAACTGGGGGTTACTCGTTGTCCGAACGCGAACAATATCTCGCGCAGATCGAGAAATTGGCCGGCAGCCAGATTTTGCATGGCTCTGAGTCCCTGTGCAAACTCCTTCGCTATTTAGCAAAGCACGCGCTGGATCACCCCGGAACTCCAATCAAGGAATATCAAATTGCGACGGAGGTTTTCGGCCGGTCCGACGATTTCGACCCTCAACTCGATTCCATGGTGCGTGTGCAGGCGGGCAGGTTGCGCGCGAAACTCGCCGAGTATTACAGCGCAAACGGCACCGACGACAGCATCGTAGTGGAACTACCAAAGGGCACGTATGTCCTCGCGTTCCATCACCGTGCCCACGGGGCCAGGCCGCATCTCAGCCCACCGAACGAAACGGAATGGCAGGAAACTCGCAGCCATAGGAAATGGGTTGCTGCAACGGTTTCGATGGGCGTGGCGCTGGTGCTCGCCGCGGCAACCATTCTAGGGTTGCTTTGGAGTCGGAACTCAGCGCAAGCGGGGCTCTCTCGGGAGGGCGAAGTCGCGCCAGCGGCATTTCGAGTGTTCTGGAACGGTTTCGCCTCCGGGCAAGAAGAGCCGTGGGTAATTTTCAGCAACGCGGCGTTTGTGGGCCGTCCCGAAACGGGCATGCGGTATTACGATGCCGCAAAAGACAAGGGCAGCTTCATTTTGGACCATTACACGGGCGTGGGCGAGGTGCTGGCTGTCCATGAACTGGATCGTGTTTTCGGACTGCTTCACCGGCAGATTCGTATAAAGCGCGGCAGCCTGTTTTCGCTGGACGACGCGAAGAACAATAACCTGATCTTCATCGGCTCGCCTTTCGAAAACCTAACGCTGCTGGAGATTCCTGGAACTCAGGAATTCATTTTCCGCCGCATGCCTTCCGGATCGCGTAAAGGCGAGGAGGCCATTGTCAACATCCATCCTCAGCCGGGAGAGTCCACGGAGTACTTCCCCAGTGCTCGCAACGCGCCGCTAACGGAAGACTATGCTGTGGTCGGATTGGTTAAAGGACTCAACCCCGGCCAAGCCGTGTTGATCCTGGCGGGCACGACAACGATAGGCACGCAAGCGGCAGTCGAATTCGTTTGCCGGCAGAGTTCGGTTGAGGAACTCTTGCTGCGCTTGCCCGTCTCGCAAACGGGCCAACTGAAACCCTTCGAGGCCGTGATCCGCGTAAAAGTGACGCGCGGTGTACCGGTCGAGACGGAATTGGTGGCACTGCGCAGCGGAACGTCGTAATCGCTCCAGGTAAAGACCCTAAGGTGGCGGCGTGAGCCGCGGATCGAGCTCGCGCGCCTTCTGAAATTCGCGCGCGGATTCTTCCTTCTCGCCCTTGCGCTGCAACGCCAAGCCTAACTCGAAATGCGCGGCAGCATAGCCGGGAAGCGCGCGAATTGCCGCCTGCAACTGCGAGATTGCGCCTTCTAAGTCCCCGGCGTTGAGCAGCCGCTTTCCCGAATTAGTCGCGAACAGCGCAGCTTGCTGATTCGTCTTCTCCTTGCCGATTTCAGCGCCTGCTTTGGTTTCGGCGGCCGCTCCCTCGCTGTCGCCGAGTTGGCGAAGCACCGCCGCTAAAGTTGTGTGCGCTCCGGCAAAATCGGGCTGCAAACGGATCGCCTGCCGCAAAGCATCCGCCGCTTGGGGAAATTTGCCCTGCTGCTTCAAAATCGTTCCCAGCGTGTAAAAGGCCTCGGCGTAGTCCGGCCTCGCATCGATCGCCGCTTGCAGCTCGCCGGCCGCCGCCGCAAACTCGCCCTGCTGCCACAGCGTCACACCCAGCGTGTAGTGAACGTCGGCTTGCTGTGGATCGAGTTGCTCGGCGGTGCGAAACTCCGCGACAGCTTCGGCCAATTTGTCCTTCAGCTTTAGCGCAAGCCCAAGATCGTAATGGAGCGTCGGATTCCGCGGTGTTTTATCGAGTGCCGATTGAAATTGCGCAACCGCCGAGTCAAAGTCTGTCTTCTGGAGGTACGCGACACCCAGATTGGTTTGAAAGCCGGCGTCTTGCGGCCGCAAGCGAAGGGCAGTTTGAAACTCGTGGATGGCAGAATCTGCATCGCCGAGCTGCAAACGAGCGAGACCGAGATTATTGTGGGCTTCGCCATTTTCCGGCTGCAGCTGCACAACGCGCTGAAAGGATGCGATGGCGTCGTCTACGTTGCCCGAGCGCTGCAGCAAGACCCCGA
>WNFQ01001141.1_pt1 | contig 18733 bp, 20 predicted proteins | sample 5400171 | NCBI WGS metagenome assembly WNFQ01 (sample SAMN13153356, study PRJNA577476) | soil metagenome | isolation source: 20 cm soil under Madrone tree | place: USA:California | collected 2016-06-14 | reverse complement strand
ACCTCCTCCCGATCCACGGTCTTCAGCGCCTCGAGAAGATCATGGACGAATACGCCGGCGGCATCAGCACCAACTACATGACGAACGGCGTGCTGCTCACCCGCGGCCTAGAGTTGCTGGCGATGCTGAAGGAAGACATGAGCCACATGGGCGCTGAAGATCTTCACCAGCTTCAGCGCGCCTGGGAACTGAACCACCGGCTTCTGGCTTCGGAGTCCGTCACCCATCACACGCTGTTCCGCGAGGAAACGCGCTGGCCGGGGTACTACTACCGGGGTGATCACATGAAGCTGGATGATGAGAATTGGCATTGCTTCACCCTGTCCCGCTACGACCGGAATACCGGCAAATGGGAAATGGAGAAGGCGCCGGTCTACCACATCGTCGACTGAATTCGGGGACGGAGCCCTAACTCCGAAAGCTGCGCTAGCCGTGGAGTTAGGGCTCCGTCCCCGAATTCAGGGGTTTTATGCTTGAATAGCCTTTCCATATAACGGGAAGGCTCATGGCCGACCGGCGTCTTCAGGTGTTCCGCGCCGTCGCACAGCATCTGTCCTTCACCAAGGCGGCTGAGACGCTGTTCATGACGCAGCCGGCGGTGACCTTCCAGATCAAGCAGCTCGAGGAGTCCTTCAACGCGCGCCTGTTCGACCGCGCGCACGGCGGCATCACGCTTACCGCGGCCGGTGTCATGGCGCTCGATTATGCCGAGCGCATCCTCGCCCTTTCCGCCGAGCTCGAAGCCCGCCTGAAGGAAATGGGCGGCCAGGTGGCGGGCTCGCTTCTCATCGGCGGAAGCATGACCATCGGCGAGTATCTGCTGCCGCAGCTGATCGGCGAGTTCAAAGGGCGCTTTCCCGCAGTGGCGCCGACGTTGTTCATCGGCAATTCGGAGGCGGTCCAGGATCGCGTCGCCGAGCGCACCCTGGACCTCGGCTTTATCGAGGGCGATTCGCACCTCTCCTCCCTGCGCAGCGAAGTCTGCTGCGAGGACGAGCTGCAGGTCGTCTGCGCGCCGTCCCACCCCATCGCCAGGGCGCCCTTCGCATTGCCGGCGTCGCTCGCCAAGCACCCCTATATCAGCCGTGAGGCAGGGTCCGGCACGCGCGCCGTCATCGACCGCTACCTGCAGGAGGCGGGGGTCGCGCCGGATTCCCTCGACGTGGTCGTCGAGCTCGGCAGCCCGGAGGCGCTGAAGGGACTCGTCGCCACCGGCCTGGGCTTCGCCATCATGTCGCGCGTCATCGCCGCCAAGGAGCTCGAGCTCGGGCAGCTGGTCCAGATTCCCCTCAGGCCGCCGCTTCTACGCAATTTTTCGGTGGTTTACCCGAAGGAAAGATTTCATTCCAGGCTAGTGAGCAGCTTCCTGCAGTTCGCCCGGCTGCGGCTGGCGGGCATGCACCCGCCCGGCCTTGCGGCTGCGGCGCTCCAGCAGGCTGAATAGCTTGCCCGATCTCGTACCGCCGCACGGGGGAGGCCTTCTCAAGCCGCTGATGCTCTCGGGCGAAGCGCTCGCCGCCGAGACAGAGCGCGCGCGGTCCCTGCGCACAGTGCGCGTGAGCTCGCGCGAAAGAGGCGATCTCGTCATGCTCGGAATCGGCGGTTTCACGCCGCTTGAAGGCTTCATGACGCGCGCCGATTGGGCAGGTGTCTGCGACGATTACCGTACCGCCGCCGGGCTTTTCTGGCCGATCCCGATCACGCTGTCGGTCGATGCGCCGACCGCAGAATCCATCCGCATCTCGGACAGTATCGCGCTCACCGATCCGGAAACCGATGAGCCCCTCGCCACCATGCGAGTCATTGAGAAATACACCATCGACAAGCCGCGCGAATGCACGTCGGTGTTCCACACCGCCGATGCCGAGCACCCCGGCGTGGGCATGGTGATGCAGCAGCCCGGGGTCAACCTTGCCGGGCCCGTGAAAGTGCTCTCCGACGGCGGCTTCAAGGCAAAATACGGCGCGCTGTTCATGACGCCCGCGGAGACGCGCGCCGAGTTCCAGCGCCTGGGCTGGTCGCGCGTCGCTGCTTTCCAGACGCGCAACCCGATGCATCGCTCGCACGAGTATCTCGTCAAGGTGGCGATCGAAGTCTGCGACGGCGTGCTCGTGCACTCGCTGCTCGGCAACCTGAAGCCTGGCGACATCCCGGCGCCGGTGCGCACGCGCGCGATCGCCGCGCTGATCGACCAGTACTTCCGTCCCGGGACGGTACTGCAGGCGGGCTATCCGCTCGACATGCGGTATGCAGGTCCGCGCGAGGCGCTGCTGCACGCGTTGTTCCGGCAGAACTACGGCTGCTCGCATCTGATCGTGGGTCGCGACCACGCCGGCGTGGGCAGCTACTACGGCCCGTTCGACGCGCATCACATTTTCGACGAGATTCCGCCCGACGCGCTGGTGACGCGGCCGCTCAAGATCGACTGGACCTTCTGGTGCTACAAGTGCGGCGGCATGGCCTCGGGGCGCACCTGCCCGCACGGCGACGCCGATCGCCTCCTCGTCTCCGGCACCAGGCTGCGCAAATGGCTCGCTGAGGGCAGCCCGGTCCCAGCGGAGTTCAGCCGGCCCGAGGTTCTGGAAATCCTGCGCGCATACTATGCGTCGCTCGATACCAGCGAAAATGTGGAAGTGAAACTCCTGCCTTGAACCGTTCCAGCTGGCGCACGCCGACCGTGGTGCTGGTTTGCGGCGGCATCATCCTCGCGCTCGCCCTCGGCACGCGGCAGAGCTTCGGCTTGTTCCTGCGGCCGATGTCGCTCGACCTCGGCTGGGGACGCGAGACCTTCTCCTTCGCGATCGCGCTGCAGAACCTGGTGTGGGGACTCGCCATGCCGATCGCCGGCGCGATCGCAGACCGCTTCGGCGGGGCGCGCGTGCTGATTGTCGGAGGGCTCGCCTACGGGCTCGGGCTTTGGGCGATGGCGTACTCCACGCAGCCGCTCGGGTTCGATCTCGCCGCAGGGCTGCTGGTGGGCCTGGGCCTGGCGTGCACCGGGTTCGGCGTAGTCCTGGCAGTGGTCGCGCGCGCGTTTCCCCCCGAGAAGAGAAGCGTCGCGGTGGGGATCGCCGGCGCCTGCGGCTCCTTCGGCCAGTTCGTCATGCTGCCGTGGGGCCAGGCGCTGATTTCGCGCTTCGGCTGGCTGAACGCGCTGCTGGTGCTCGGGGCCTGCGCCTTCGTGATGATTCCGCTCGGCGCCGCGCTCGCCGGCCGCAATCGCGCCGGCGACGAGAGCGACCAGCCGCTCGGCGCCGCGCTTGCCGAGGCGATGGCGCATCGCGGCTTCTGGCTGCTGACCGCCAGCTTCTTCGTCTGCGGCTTCCAGACCATCTTCGTCATGACGCACCTTCCCGCCTACCTGGTGGATCGCGGGCTCAGCCCTGCCGAGGGGATGGGCGCGCTCGCGACCATCGGGCTGTTCAACATCGCCGGCTCCTATTTCGCGGGAACGCTCGGCGCGCGCTACAGCAGGAAGCGGCTGCTCGCCTGGATCTACGCGCTGCGCGCGGTCGCGATCGCGCTGTTCATTTCGACGCCGATCTCGGCGGCGGGCGCGTATCTTTTTGCCGCGGTGCTCGGCGTCACCTGGCTCGCCACGGTTCCGCTCACCAATTCCCTCGTCGGCCAGATTTTCGGCGTGAAGTACCTTTCGACGCTGTTCTCGATCGCGTTCCTCGGCCACCAGGTCGGCGCGTTCATCGGCGCCTGGGCCGGCGGCGCCGCGTTCGATCTCACCGGCTCCTATCTGCCGGTGTGGCTCGCCGCGATCGCTCTGTCGGTCATCGCCGCGGCGTTGTGCATGCCGATCGACGAGCGCGCGATCGAGCGCAAGGCCTTCAACATCCCTACATACTGAACGGAGGAGACAGAATCATGGCCGAGCAGAAGCCCGCCGCGCAGCAGCCAGCGCGCAAGAAGGTGACGATTCCCATGCTGGTGGAAAAGATGAAGAAAGGCGAGCCCATCGTCCAGCTCGCGGTGTACGACTACGAGACCGCGATCATCGCGGACCGCGTCGGCATCGACATCCTGTGCGTGTCGGACACCGGCGGCATGGTGCTCTTCGGGCACGAGACCACGACCTCGGTGTCGTTCGAGGAAGTGATGTTCATGGCGCAGGCGGTGAAGCGCGGCTCGAAGTACGGCCTGCGCATGGTCGACATGCCCTACATGAGCTTCCACCTCTCGGCGCAGCAGGCGGTGGACAACGCCGCAAAGTACGTGTCGCAGGGCGGCGCCGAGGTCATGAAGTGCGAAGGCAATCAGCACCACGCCAAGTACATCGAGGCGATCATCAAGGCCGGCATCCCGGTGCAGGGCCACATCGGCATCACGCCGATGCGCATGCCGCAGCTCGGCGGCTTCTTCGCCCAGGGCAAGACCGCGGAGCGCGCCAAGGAGCTGGTCGACGACGCCTGGGCGATGGTCGACGCCGGCTGCTTCTCGATCATGTGCGAGGTGACGACCTCCGAGGTGTGCGAGTACCTCGCGCAGACGCTGCCGGTGCCGGTGGTCTCGCTCGGCGCCGGCAACCGCGCGCACGGCGTGCACATCATCGGCTCGGACCTGTTCCACCTCTACGAGGCGCACGTGCCGCGGCACTCGAAGATCTACGTCGACCTCGTGCCGATCATCGAGAAAGGCCTCAGCGACTACCGCGACGACGTGCGCGCCCGCCGCTATCCCGGCGCCGAGCACACGGTGTTCATGAAAGAAGACGAGCTGGCGCGCTTCAAGCAGATGACGGCCGGCGGCAGGCACAAGTAGCTGAGCTCCGTCCTTACCGCGGCGGTCGCCGCGCTCGTCGGGCTGCTGATCGGCACCGTTGGCGTCGGCGGGGTGCTGATGATCGCCTTCCTCGCGCTCTTCGGCGGCCTTTCGATCCACCAGGCGGCCGCGACCTCGCTGTTCACGTTTCTCTTCACCGGCGTCCTCGGCACCTGGCTGTATCAGCGGCGCGGCAGCATCGACTGGCGCATCGCCTTGCCGGTCTGCGCCGGCGCCCTGGTCTTCGGCTTCCTCGGCGCCATCGCCGCTGCTCATGTCGACGCGCGGCCGCTGAGCATCGTCATCGCGCTGATCATCGTCGCCGCCGGCATCTACATCTTCATCCCCCAGCGCGCGAGCGCCCACCCTCGCTCCGGCCGCGGCTGGCGCGAGCAGCTGCTTCTCGCGTCCGTGGGTGCGGCATCGGGCTTCGGCTCCGGCTTCTCGGGCGCGGGCGGCCCGCTTTTCTCCGTGCCGATCATGGTGATCCTGCGTTACGTCCCGCTGACCGCAGTCGCGACGAGCCAGGTCCTCCAGATCATCGCCGCCACCTCCGGCTCGCTTGGCAACTGGCGCCACGGGTTCATCGACTTCCGCATCGCCGCGCTGATCATCCTCTTCGAGCTCGCCGGCCTGATCGTCGGCGTGCGCCTGGCGCACATCGCGAGCGCGCTCGCCCTGCGCCGCCTCGCCGGCGGCCTTTGCATCGCGAGCGGCGGCTTCCTGCTCCTGCGCTCGCTGTGAGCCCGCGCGAAGAGCACCTCGCAACCCGGGGCGCGGCGGGCCTGTTCGACTTCTCCTTCATGGGGCACTACGAGCTTTCCAGCGTGCTGGGCGTACAGAGCCGCGACCTCGAGCACCTCGAGCCCGGCCAGATCGCCTACACGCTTCTCCTGAACAACGATGGCAGCGTCTTCAACGACGCCACCGCATGGCGGCTCGATGCCGATCGCTGGTGGCTCTTCACCGGCCGGCGCAGCGACACGGAGCGCCTGCGCGGCATCTCGCGCGACCGCTCCGGCGAATATGCCATCGCCGCGCTGCAAGGCCCGGCAAGCGCGCGCATCCTCGGGCGCCTGATCGATCCGGAGCTCGTGCGTACGCTGCGCTACTTCCGTTTCGTCCAGGTGGATTCCATGCAGGTAGCGCGCCTCGGGTACAGCGGTGAGCTCGGCTATGAGCTGCTGGCGCCGAGGGCGGAGAGCAAGCGTCTGTGGCAATCCATCCTCGACGCCGGGCGCAACGAAGGCGTGCGCGAATGCGGCTTCGAGGCGGCCAACAGCCTGCGCATCGAAGCCGGCTACGTTCTGTTCGACCGCGAGATCGACGGCCGCGCCAACCCGCGCGAGCTCGGCCTCGAGCGTCTCGTCAGCGATCCGCGCAGGACCTTCGGCTTGTCGCGCAAACTGGTCGGCCTGGAGATGGTCGAGCGCCCACCGGATGCGGATCTTCCCGGCGCCCATGTCACGAGCGAGTGCGATTCACCGACGCTCGGCAAGCGCATCGCACTCGGCTTCGCTGCGCCGGATACCAAGCCGGGCTATCGCCTCAGGCTAAACGACGGCCGTTTTGCGCGCGTCGCACGGCTGCCGTTCTACGACCCCGACAAACACCTGCCGCGCGCCGCGCCGCCGTTGTAGGCCGGCCTATTCGGCCCTGATGTCCGCTTCCTTCACCACGCGGCCCCATTTCTCGTAGTCCGCCTTGAGCTTCTCTAGCGTCTTTGCGGGGGGCAGGATCTCGGCATCGCAGCCGGTAGCGTTGATCTGGTCGAGCAAGTTCTTGTCCGCGCCCGCCTTGGCTAGCGCCCAAGTCCACCGCGCCACAACCTCCTGCGGCAGGCCGGCGGGGCCGAGCACGCCGTACCAGGCGGTCGAATCGAAGCCATTCAGGCCGAGCTCGTCCATCGTCGGCACATCCGGGAACGCAGCCGATCGCTGCAGCGAGGTCACCGCGAGCGCGCGGATCTTGCCGCTCTTCACCGCGCCCACCGCCGGCCCGAGGGACGAAAACAGCATCGGGATCTGGCCGCCCATCAGGTCGGTCATCGCCGGGCCGCCGCCCTTGTAGGGCACGTGCAGCAGGTCCGCGCGGGTCACGCTCTTGAAGTATTCGCCCGAGAGATGATGCGGGCCGCCGACGCCCGAGGTGCCATAGCTCCATTTGTTCGGCTCGCGCCTGGAAATCTCAATCACATCGGCGACGCTCCTGAACGGCGTCGACGGATGCACCACGAGCATGCTTCCGCTCCCGCAGACGTGGCCGAGCTGGGTGAACGATCTGATGTTGTCGTACCCGACCTTGCCGAGATGCGGCGCTACCGTGAGCGGGCCGCTGTCGAAGTAGTAGAGCGTATAGCCGTCGTTCGGCGCCCTGGCGATCGCCTCCATCGCCACCCCGCCGGCGTTGCCCGGCCGGTACTCGAAGACGAGCGGCTGGCCGAGCAGCGGCTCGAGCGACCGGGCGAGCGGCCGCGCGCCGGCTTCCGCCGAACCGCCCGCCGTGTAGCCGATCATCAGGCGGACCGGCTTGCTCGGATAAGCCTGGGCGTGCGCCGTGGACAGCAGAGTCGCCAACAAGGCCGCGACGGCTGCGAATCGAAGCATCGTTGCAGTTCCCTGATGAGAGGTTGCGGCCGTCATATTAGGATTAGATCTTCATCAGAGGGAGGAAACCATGAACGTTTCGTCGATGGTCAAAGTCGCGCTCGCGGTTGCCGTATTGTTGTCGAGCGCCGAGTCGGCGTTCGCCCAGGGCAAAACCCGGCTGCTCTGGCTCGGCCAGGCGAGCTGGCGCATCGAATCGCCGGGCGGCAAGGTGATCGTGATCGATCCCTGGCTCACCCAGGGGCCGAAGGCGCCGGCGCAGTACAAGGATCTTTCCGCGCTCGGCAAGGTCGACCTCCTGCTCGTGACCCATGCACACGTCGATCACATCGGCGACGCGCCGGCCATCGCGAAGATGTACAACACCGTGCTGTATGGCCCGGCGGACATGGTCACGCCGCTCATCTTCCTCGGCATGATTCCGGCGAACCTCGGGCATCGCTTCAACAAGTCGGGCAGTGTGACGCCGCTTCCCGGCATCAAGGTCACCGCGGTCAAGGCCGAGCACTCCTCGCTCCTGGTCTGGAACAATCCAGCCACCGGGAAGAACGAGGCGCACCCGGCGGGCGAAGCCATGGGCTACATCATCCAGATGGAGAACGGCTTCAAGCTCTGGCACATGGGCGACACCGGGCTCTTTCCCGACATGCAGTTCATCTCGGAGCACTACAAACCCGACCTCGTTCTGATGCCGATCGGCGGCAACTTCACGATGGACCCGCTGGACGCGGCCTATGCGGCGCGCACCTGGGTGAAGCCGAAGAACGTCATCCCGATGCACTACGGCGCGAATCCGCTCACCAACGGCAAGCCCGAGGACTTCGTGAACGCGATGAAGGGCAGCTCGAGCAAGGTCACTGTGATGACCGAGGGGCAGACCGTCGAGTTCTAGGCGGCAACGCCGCGCAGCCCGGCAAACGCGAACAGCGCCATGCTGAGCGCCATTGCGGCGTAGCCGGTGTAGTTCACGACCTTGCCGCCGCGCGGGCCGAGGACGCCTTTCGCTTCCAGGATGGAGGCCGCCGTCGAAAGCACGGCGCCCAGGATGGCGAGCGCGACGACGACCGGGCGGGACAGGAGAAGCTCCATCAACCGCGACTGGCGCGCTTGAGGTAGGCCTCGACGAAATCGGCGGCGGCCTTGGAGCCGCGCGAGAACGAGCGCATCGCCTCGGCGTGCAGGATCGAAAGCGCCTGCTTCTTGATGTCGTTGGCGCGGTCGCTCTCGACCAGGTCGGACAGCCGCCGCGGGCGCGGCAGATCGACGTCGATCACGGCGCGCACCTGCGTCGGGATGTTCGACATGACCAGCATGCGGTCGGCGAGGAACACCGCTTCGTCGATGTCGGTGGTGACGAAGAAGTTGGTGCGCCGGTTTTCCTCGAACAGGCGCGCGTAGTACTCCCACATCAGCTCCTTGGTCATGGCGTCGAGGCCGCGGAACGGCTCGTCGAGGATCATCACTTTGGGGTTGTTGATCATGGCGCGCGCCAGCTCGGCGCGGCGTTGCATCCCGCCCGAGAGCTGGCCGGGATACTTGTCGCGGAACTCCTGCAGCCCGACCTTCACCAGCAGGAACTCGCCGAATTCGAGCGCTTCCCTGGTCAGCTGGCCGCGCGCGCGCGGCCCGTAGAGGATGTTGTCCCAGGTGGTCATCCAGGGAAACAGCGCCGTCTCCTGGAACACCACCAGCCGGTCGCGGTCGGGACCGGTGATGGTCGCGCCGTCCAGCGTGACCGCGCCCGAGCTCGGCTGCTCGAAGCCGGCAAGCAGGCGGATCAGGGTGCTCTTGCCGCAGCCCGACGGACCGACCATGACGGTGAGCTTGGCGCGCTCGATGGTGAACGAGCAGTCGCGCACGACTTCCTTGTGGAACCGCACGGCGCCGTAGGACTTGCTGACGCCCTGGACGGCGATCTCGCCCGGGACGATTGCCGGGGCTACCTTGCTTTCAGCCATGGCGTGGCGTAGCGGCCGAGCCAGCGCAGCAGCTCGCTCGAGACGAAGCCGGCGATGCCGATCGAGATCATGCCGACCACGATCTGCTCGTACGAGCCGCCGACGTAGGACAGCCAGATGAAGAACCCCAGCCCGCCGCCCCGGGTTCCGCCGATCTGGCTGCCGCCGCCGGAGATCATCTCGGCGGCCACCACCACCTCCCAGGTGATTCCCATGCCGACCGCCGAGCCGACCACGATCGAGGGCAGCGTGCCGGGCAGGACGACGCGCCGGAAGATGTCCGTGCGCGATGCGCCCATCGACTGCGCTGCCTGGAAGTAGCGCACGTCGATCGAGCGCGCGCCGCCGAGCACGTTGATGACGATGGTGTAGAAGGCGCCGAGGAAGGTGATGAAGGCGATCGCCGACTCCTGCGTCGGCCAGAAGATGATCGACGCCGGCACCCAGGCGAGCGGCGGGATCGGGCGCAGCACCTCGAACACCGGGAAGCCGATGCCGCGGGCGACGCGGCTCATCGCGAGCGACAGCCCGAACGGGATGCCGATGATCATGGCGGCGATGAATCCGCTCATCACGCGGAAGAAGCTCATGGTCCAGCTCTGCCAGTAGCTCGCGTCGACGAACACCGCGGCCCAGGAGCCGAGCACCGCCGAGGGCGCGGGCACCGCGCCGACCCAGGGCAGATAGTCCTTCTTGAATCCCATCGCGCCGAGGAATCCCTTGAGCGGCGTGAAGAACTCGGGGGCCATCCATTGCTTGGAGCGCGAGCCGATCTCCCAGAGGATCAGGAACACCGCGATCGAGGCCACGCCGCGCCAGAACGCGGGGTTGGCAAGAATTTTTTTCAATGCCCTAACCCTCCTTCTCTCCAGCCTGGAAGGCCTTGAGGGCTTCTTCGTGCACCGCGTCGTTGGTCTCCTCGATCAGCTCGCGGAAGCGCTTCGAGGTGAGCACGCCGTAGTCGCGCGGGTGCGGAATGTCCACGTTCAGGATCTTCTTCGGCTTGCACGGCCGTGTGGTCATGATCGCGACGCGGTGGCCGAGAAAGATCGCCTCTTCGAGATCGTGGGTGATGAAGAAGATCGTCACCTTGTTCTTGTAGTAGATCTCGAGCAGCGCCTCGTGCATCACGCTCTTGGTCAGCGAGTCGAGCGCGCGGTAGGGCTCGTCGAGCAGGAGCGCCTTCGGGTCGTTCATCAGCGCGCGCACGATTTCGACCCGCCGGCGCATTCCCGATGACACCTCGCCGGGGTAGTCGTGCTCGACCCCCGAAAGCCCGGCGTCGGCGAGCATCGCGCGCCCCTTGTCGATGGCTTCCCTGCGCGCGAGCTTGCCCTGCATCACCGGGCCGAAGACCACGTTCTGCAGGTTCGTCTTCCAGGGAAACAGGGCGCCGTTCTGAAATACGACGATCCGGTCGGGGCCGGGGGTAGCCTTGGGACGTTCGGCCGAGCACAGCACCTCGCCGTCCATGACGATGCGGCCCGAGGTGATCTCGTGAAAGCCGGCGATGGCGTTGAGGAGCGTCGTCTTTCCGCACCCGGAGGGGCCGACGATCATGCAGATCTCCCCCGGCTCGATCTCGAGCGAGCAGTGATCGACGGCCATCACCGCCGCGCCCGCAGGGTCGTAGACCTTGACCACATCCTCGATCAGGATGCGTCCGCGCTGGTCCATCGCTCTAGCGCTCCGCCAGCGCGAGTTCCCGCACGCGCCATTCCATCAGGTAGTCGCCGGCGATGCGCACCATGGCGCTCGTCGTGTAGCCAACCAGGCCGAGCGTCACCATCCCGATCACGATGGTGGGATAGCGCACCATGACGTACGAAGTCCAGATGATGTAGCCGAGGCCGTACTGCCCGGAAACCATCTCGGCGGCGACCAGCGAGAACCACGACACCCCGATCGAGATCTGCAGGCCGGTGAAAATGAACGGCAGCGCCCCGGGCACCACCACGTGGCGGAACACCTGCCAGCGGCTGGCGCCGAGGCAGTTCGCCGCCCGCACGTAGGATTCGTCGATCGACTGCACGCCGAGCATGGTATTGAGAGCGGTGGCGAAGAACGAGGACAGGAAGGCGAGATACACCACTGCCGACTCGGTGGCGATGAACATGACGATGGCGAGCGGCACCCAGGCGAGGATCGGGATCGGCCGCAGCGTTTCGAACACCGGAAACACGTACTCCTTGAATCGCCGCGACCAGCCGAGCAGCAGCCCGACCGGCACGCCGAGCGCGGTGGCCAGGAAGAACGCCTGCGCCACGCGCCAGACCGACATCGCGATGTGCTGGTAGTACTCCGCGCTATAGATCGAAAGGCCGTAGGTCGGCGAAGGCGAAAGCCACTCCCTCACCACCGAGGTGAGGCCCGGCATCTCGCGGAAGCGCGGCAGCTTCCACACCTCGACCGCGAGGTACCAGAAGCCCAGGAACAGCGCAAAGCCGATCAGCATCAGGTAGGGCCGCGGGCTCTTCAGCCACAGCGCCACCCGGAACATGGTCAGGCCGAGGCGCGAAGTCTCCCCGGCCTGCGGCGCTCCCGGAAGCGCCTCCATCAGGTTTTCGGGGCTTGCGAGTCCGGCAGCGCCCTCACTTGCCCGATCGGCGCCTTGAGGCCGCGCTCCTTGAGGATGTCCTCGGTCCACTTCGATTCGATCGCCTCGGGCCGCAGCTTCTCGACGTTGATGCTCTTGATCGAGAACAGGAACGCCGAGGCGCGGCTGATGAGCTCACGGGTTTCGGGAGTGAATCCGTAATGCAGGTAGTTGCGCACCGGATGGCCGCCGGCGTTCGTGTCGTAAGAGCCGTAGAGTGAATACCACAGTACGCGCTCACCGAAGCCGGTGGTCTGCTCCTTGGCGAGCTTCACTATCTCGCCGTTGTTCCTGGGATCGGCGAGGAACAGTTGCGCGTCGAGCTCGGCCTGCAGCCAGGCCTTGACGACGTCGGGCCGCTGCTGGATCAGGTCGGCGCGCATGGCGAGAAAGCCGCCGTCGTTCTCCTGCACGCTCGCTCCCGAGGCAATGCGCCGCGCCAGGCCCTCCTGCACCAGGCGCGAGGCGGTCGGCTCCCAGATCACCGCGGCGTCGAGCTTGCCGGCGCGGAAATTCGAGGTGATGACCTCGATGTTCTGGTTCAGGTATTCCCTGGGGTTCACGCCGAGCTTCTTGAAGGTCGCCTGCGCGTAGCGGTCGGTGCACGAGCCCTTGGGCACCGCGACGGTCTTGCCGTCGAGCCAGCGCAGCGCCTGTGCTGCGTCCTGGAACCTGGGAGCGTCGTTGCGCGCGAGGAAGATGTTGCATTGATCGAAGGCGAGGCCGAGGTTCGCCACCAGCCGCACATCGGCGACCTCCTGCTTGGTGGTCGACACGATCGAGGGCATGTCGCCCATGTAGCCGATGTGCTGCTTGCCGGCGAGCATGTTGTTGACGATGATCGCCCCCTGCAGGCCGATCTGGAACTCGACCTCCGAGCCCTTCGGCAGATAGTTCTCGTAGAACTTCTTGCCGCGCATCACCACGCCGGACCACGACTGCGTGTAGTAAGGCTGGTAGCCGACCACCAGCTTGACCGGCGAGCCGGGCTTGCCGTAGTCGATATCCGCCGCCATCGCCGGCGCAGCGAACAGCGCGCTCAGCGCGGCGATCGCCGCAGCCGAAAATTGCCTTCGTTTCATGACTGCCTCCTCTGGCTTGTGTATATCACTTCGCGCCCGAAGACGCGAGATAACGCGCGATCAGCGCGGCAAGGCGCCGCATCACCGCGAAGCCCGCGGCGGGCTCCCCCTCGAGCACGCGCAGAGCCGACTCGCCGTTGATGCGCAGCAGCTCCGAGCGCTCGAGGCAGCGCGCGCTCGCGATGCGCTGCGGCTGGCCCTCGAGCAGCGCGGCCCAGCCGAACAGCTCGCCCTTCTTCAGCATGAAGCCGCCGAGCGCGGTGCGCTCGGCGCGCCCGACGATGAATTCGACGCGGCCCGAATCGAGCACGAAAAAATCCTGCGCCGGATCGCCCGGGCGGTAGAGTACGTCGCCCGCTTCGTGCACCTCGCGCCGCGCGAGCGCCGTGAGCTTTTCCAGGATCGGCCGCTCGAGGCCGTGGAACAGCTCGCCGACATCGAGCGCGGAGGGCTGGGCGCCGACGTAGATCGCGCCGTTGTCGACCGCGAGCGCGTAGCGCTCGAGCGGCGCCTCCGCGATCCCGAGCGGCGCGCCGCTGCGGATGTCCCACTGCCACAGATGCATGTGGCAGGTCAGCACCGAGCCGTCGTACAGACCCTCGCACAGCGGCACGTCCTGGTGCGGGCAGACCGCCTGGTAGCCGAAGTACTCGTTTCCCGAGTTCGCGACCACCAGCCTCAGCCCGCCCTCGACGGCAAATTCGCGGATGCCGTTCGCCGGCACGTCCGCCACCTTGCACACATAGCGCCTGGCCATCAGCTGTACTTGTCGTAGCGGATGTTGTCCGAGGTGAGCTTCGCCTCGAGCAGCAGCATGCGCAGCGCCGCGTCCACCGCCGGCGGCGGCCCGGCGACGTAGGCGCGCACGTTCTCATACTTGCCGGCCATCGCTTTCCCGGCCACTTCATGGACCAGGCCGTGCGCGAAGAAGAGCGCCGGCCAGCGCTGCGTTGCCGTTGCCGGCACTTGCTCGTCGGATAACGCGACGGTGATGCTCACCCCGGGCGTATACGAAGAAAGCTCGTCAAGAAAAAACGCATCGCGCAGGGTGCGCACGCCGAAGAACACCCAGCCCCGGTAGCGCTCGAAATGGCGCTCCCCGGCCGCGCGCGCGAGGATCGACATCATGCCGGCGATGCCCGAGCCGCCGGCGATGCACAGGAGGTTTCTGCCGAGCGTCGGATAGAAAGTCGCGGCTCCGAGCGGGCCGAAAAGTACCAGCGGCTCGCCGTCGCGGCGCGCGCCGAACAGCCACTCGGACACTCCGCCACCGGGCTTGCGCTTCGCCACGAAGTCGAGCCGGCGCGCGCCGCGCTCGAAGTTGACCATCGAAAAGCCGCGGTAGCCGTCGACCCCCGGCGCCGCCAGCACCATGAACTGCCCGGCGTCGAAGTCGCGCGGCCGGTCGAGCTCGACGCCGAACGCCATCACCTCCGGCGCGAGCGGCCTGGCGCCTCGCAGCACCCCCGGGCAGGCATCGGGCGAGCACGCGCCGGGGTCGGCTGCGTTGATGAGCTGCGCCACCTGCAGCGTCACGTCGCTCTCCGCGGCGCATTGGCACATGAGGAACTCGCCTTGCTCGGGCTTGAGGTGCTTGCGCCCCGGGGCCTCGGGCCAGCCGTCGCGCAGCCGTCCCGAAACCAGCCGCGCCTTGCATGTGCCGCAGGTCCCGGTGGCGCATTCGTACGGCAGCGGGACGCCGGCGCGCAGGCCGGCGTAGAGCACCGATTCGCGGCTGCGCGCCTCGAACTCGAACCCCCGGTTGCGCGCGTTGATCTGGATCCGCATGCGCTAGAACGGGATGTGGTAGCCGTAGCCGAGCAGCCGCGTGTCGAGCTTCACGACCCGCCGCACGAGCTTCGGTTGCGCGCCGTCGAGCTTGACGGTGTCGTGGAACCGGCCTACCGCGAAGAGCTCGGTCGCGCCGCCGTCCAACTGGGTGCGGAAGACCTGCAGCGCTGAAACTACAGATGCATTTTCTGAAGAATCCAGATCTACGGTGTACACCGTCGCGTGGCGCGTGAGGGGCGAGTGGTCGCTGTTGTGCTTCGGAAGGTTGGTAAACAGCATCTCCATGCCTTTCTTGTCGTGGTCGAGCCAGACCATGTCGCGCTTGATCTCCGCGCTGTGCGTCGTGATCGTGTAGCGAAAAGCCTCGTCGCACAGGTCGAGGAACGCCTTGAAGTTCCTGGTGTCCAGAGCGAGGCAGGAGCGGTAGACGAGCTCCTCGATCGCCTGGCGCTGTTCGGACTGGATCACTTAGTAGGGGTGGTAGGCGGGCCGGCCCATGCGCCGCGACCACTCGGCGTAGTAGTGCCGCATCCCGACCTCGTCGTGGATGGTGCTGTTCTCCTCGCGTCCCTGCAGCACCCAGCGGCTGTCCGTGCCCTGGCGCATCGCGCGCCCCTGGCCGTGGACGCCAAGCAGATCCTCGTGCAGGTTGCGGCCGAACGGTCCCCAGATCGTGTTGTGGTCGAACACGCGTTGCGCGCGCTCCTCGGCTGTGTCGCGCTTCAGGCCGAGTCCGCGGAACTCGATCAGCACCTCGTTCGGGCCCAGCGGGATCGCGGTGTCGATGCGCAGCACCGAGGTGCGCAGGTTGTAGGTCAAGCCGGGGAATAGGTCGACCATGTACCACCCGCCGCGCGCCATTCCCGGCCAGCCGACCGCGCGCTCTTTCGACCCTTCGTACTTGTCGTACTGGATCTGCATCGAGCCGACGGTCGCGTGCCCGTTCGGGAAGCCGGTATACCTGCGCTCGAAGTAGCCGGGCTGCATCATCCCGGTGATGCGGTTAAAGTAGTGCAGGAAGTCGTGGTAGAACTCGCTGTTGGTGTCGTGCCACAGCTTGAAATTGGTGCGCACATGGGCTTTGTGGAAATGGAACACTTCCATCGGCTCCTGCAGGTAGGGCTCGAGGATGTCCAGCGCGCCGCCGATGGACTCGCGCAGCGGCACGCAATCGTCGGCGAGGTTCACCCACGCGAAACCGCCATACGCGAGCTCGCACTTCACTTCGCGCAGCGCGGCGTCTTCCTTGCGGAAGCGATCCTGGTAGCCCTGCTCGGCGCGCGAGATGTCGACGCAGTTCCCGCGCGTGTCGAACGACCACTGGTGGAAGATGCAGGTCATGCGCTTGGCGTTGCCCGACGGGTCGTACAGGATCGTGTTGCCGCGGTGCGGGCAGATGTTGTAGAAAGCGCGCACCCTGGCGTCATCGCCGCGCACCACGATCAGCGGAACGCCCGCCGGATGCGTGAACAGGCGATAGTCGAAGGCCTCGGGCAGCTCTGACTCGTGGCAGGCAATGATCCACGAGGGCCTGAACAGCTTCTCCTTCTCCTCCTTGAAGATCGCCTCGTCGGTATAGAGGCGTGAATCGACGTAGTGGGTCGCCGGGAATTTCGGCGGCGCGTTCCACTCGGCGGCGGTCCTGGCCATGGCAAAGCTCCTTCAGCGCAATTCGGTCATCTGCAATTGCTCATGCACCGCAGCGACTTCGTGTCGGGCCGGTCGTCGAGCAGGAAACCGTTGCGGTTTGGCATCTGCACCTGCGCGAGGCGAGCGGCATCCATGACCGCGTCGGCGCTCACCAGGCCGTTCAGATTCAGCAGGTAGGACGAGACGGCATAGACCTCGTCCGCGCTGAGAGTCTGCGGCCGGTCCATCGGCATCGCGCGGCGGATGTAGTCGAACAGGATCGGCGCGTACGGATACATGCTTCCCGGGGTGAGCACGCGCGTATTGGTGGTGAACGAACCGATGCCGCCGACCATCGTGCCGTACATCGGGCCGCCCTTGGCGTCCGCGCCGTGGCAGGCAACGCACTTCGCTTCGTAGACCTTCCTGCCTTCGGCGACGCTCCCCTGTCCGGCGGGCAGGCCCCGCCCGTCGGGAGTGCGGATGTCGATGTTCCAGGCGGCCAGCTCGGCCTCGGTCATCGGCTGGCCGAAACGCGGCTTGTCTGGCAAAGGCTGCACCGCATGCGGCCCCGTGCTGCCCAGCGGAATTCCGCTCGACGACTTCGCCGCCATACCGCCACCCATCTCCGCGCAACCCCATAGGGCACTTGTGATCAAGACAGAAATCAGCTTACGCTTGGCCGATCGCATTGCGCACCTCGCCTTTGGCGTTGACCGACCAGGGCTGAATCCCGTTATGGTGCTGCACGAAGCCGGCGATCGCGCGCGCCTTCTGTATTTCCTGCACCGCCGGTTGCACGTAGCCCGTGCTGTCGAGCGCGCGGCTCATCAGCACGGCCGGGGCGCCATTCCAGTCCCAGCCGACCTTGAAGCGTGTCAGGCACTTGTCCATGATCGGCTCCTCGAGCATCGCCTCGCGCCAGTTCCTGCCGCCGTCGACCGACACGTCCACCGCGCGGATCCTGCCCGCGCCGGACCACGCCAGCCCGGTGATCTCGTAGAAGCCGGGACCCTTGAGCTGCTGTCCGCCCGAGGGCGAGGTGATGACGGACTTGCATTCCATCACCATGCTGAACTGCCGCCACTTGCCTTCCGGCATCGGATCGGTATAGCGCGCGGTCTCGCTGCGCAGGTGCCACGGCTGGTCGCCGACCTTGATGCGCCGCAGCCATTTCACGCTGACGTTGCCTTCCCAGCCGGGGATCACTACCCGCACCGGGTAGCCGTTCTCGGGACGCAGGCGCTCGCCGTTCATCGCGTAAACGATGATCGCGTCGTCGAGCACTTTTTCCATCGGGATCGAGCGCGCATGCGCCGCTGCGTCGGCGCCTTCGAACAGCACCCATTTGCCGCGCGGATCGATGCCCGCCTCCTCGAGCAGCGTGGAGGCCGGTACGCCGGTCCACAGCACGCCCGATAGAAGGCCGTGGGTCTGCTGCACCGTCGCCGACGCGGGCTTGAGCCAGTCGGTAAGCCCGTTGCCCGAGCATTCGTGGAAATGAAAGCGCGACACCGACGGGTAGCGCACGAGATCGTCCATCGCAAACGCCAGCGGCTGCTTCACCATGCCGTGGATCGCAAGCCGGTGCGTGACGGGATCGATATCGGGCGTGCCGGCATGATGGCGCTCGAAAATCAGGCCGTTCGGCGTGATGATGCCGGGCTGGTGCTGCAGCGGCGTCATGCTCCAGTCCGACCAGTTCTGCCGGTTCTTCAGGACATCGCTGCGCCGCCGGGCGACATGCGCCTCGTACTTCGAAGGCATGCCGTACATGGCTTCCGGGATCGGCCGCCCGAGCTCGTGCGCGCTCGGCGGAACCGCCAGCGGCGCGGCACCTGCGCTTGCGGCAATCGCGCCGCCAGTCAATGCCGCGGTCTTACGAAAAAAATCTCTACGGCCAGAAATTCTTGCCATGGGTCCTCCAGCGTCGAATTGTCGCTCAAGAATGTCCCCTCAGCTCGGCCACGGCGAGCGCGCGCGGATCGCCCGCCTTGGCCGCCTGCAGCGCACGCCATACGCGCTGAGGAGTTGCCGGCATGTCGAAATGCGTGACGCCGGCCTGGCGCAGTGCGTCTAGTACTGCGTTCATCAGGCAAGGCATCGAGCCGGTGACCCCGGCCTCGCCCACGCCTTTGGCGCCGAGCGGGTTGGTCTGGGTCGGCACCGGGTGATCGAGGACCGTGAGGTTGTTCACCAGGAGCGCGCGCGGCATCGGGTAGTCCATGAAGCTGCCGTTCAGCAGCTGGCCGCTGTCCGGGTCATAGATCGCCTGCTCGCCGAAAATGTGGCCGGCACCCT
>WNFQ01008904.1_pt1 | contig 18734 bp, 18 predicted proteins | sample 5400171 | NCBI WGS metagenome assembly WNFQ01 (sample SAMN13153356, study PRJNA577476) | soil metagenome | isolation source: 20 cm soil under Madrone tree | place: USA:California | collected 2016-06-14 | reverse complement strand
GTGAGTGAGGTCGGTAAGATAGAGATGAAGAGAACTAGAAGAGAGATGTCGTCAATGCATAAACGGCTGGGTCAACGTACGACGACTCGTTGGCTCGATACACGTCGTTCATCGTAGGCTGGTAGAGAAAGAGAAAAGGGAAATCATCCTGAGATGGTTGGCACCCCGAGAAAGTGAGACTGAAAACGGGTCTATATTGTAGAGTGTCGGGTAGCGATTATATACATCCATAGGAAGACGAGGAGACAGGAGGAAGTAAAAGAAAAAGGGTCGACGCGTGGACCATGTGGTCTCACTCGGCCATCACATGGCGCGTCACGCCAAGAATGTACACCAAGGGTATGCTAAATCGTGCGCGCGGGCGGTATATCGAGGTCGAATCGTGCTGCAAATGAGTACTATGAATAAAGGGAGATAAAGGAATAATGTCTGAGAAGTATGATATCAAGAAAGCAGGGGACGCCACTTAAAAAACGAAAATGAGCTAAAAACTGAAACTAGGGCAGCTAAACCAAGTCCCGGCGATTCATGGCGAGGAGTCGGCGCGTCGGGAACTTGAAGGAGATCGAAGCTAAGACGCTCCGGAGCAGTCCGTGCGAGCGCACGGAGTGAAAGCAGTTGTAGCCCTCAGTGTCAAAAAGTTGCGGGTTTGCACCATGTTGGATGAGCAGGTCGATGACCTCCACCAAGCCGTTGCGCGCAGCCCACTGCAGCGGCGTGGGGGCCATATCCCCCCGACCGCGTTGACGTCCACACCCTGCTCTATGAGGTATGCGCACGCCTCGAGTCGGCCATTAATCACACCCCAGTGCGGCGGCTTGATACGATCGTCGTCTCTGTCTGTCGCGAGTGCGCGACCCGGCGACTCGATCCGAGTCAGAGCTCGGATCTACTCCGTCTTCAATTGCCCTGCTGTGGGACGGAAAAGGTGTCCAGCTGCATCTGATTCCATATAATATCACGTACTGTATTCACACGCCGTAGAGAATCGGGAGCCCAGTAATTCAAGGTCTTGGGCGTCATCAGCGCTGGACAAACTCTGCATTGGCGTCGCCACTCCCCGAGGCAGCGTTGAGAACTTGAACGGCCGATGCGACCTTGTCCTCTATTTTGACCCTGTTCTCCATAGCGATTGCCGTCGAAAACCCTTGCGAAAACCACATTGTCTGGTAACATATATTCTTTGTACCACGGGGTAGGAAGAGACTTAAGGGTGCTGAACAGATCCCCTTCATGGGGGCATTGAGCTTGCATGCGCCTTGTGGCGGTGTGGATGTGGCGTGCCAATTATCTTGTGAGTTGTAACTTACAAGGTCACGGTGTTGGAATGTGAGCGCACCCGGACTCGGAAGAACGCGCGGATCTATAAACCCGTGATAAGATTAGATAAAGGGATGGTTTGGTACATAACTTACATCTAGTGACCCTGGCATGACGCTAGGCATGGTTCTGGCGTGTTTCTAGCACGAGTTAGTCGTTCCTTACTTCAGCCCCACTTTCTGGACCGTAACCCTCACATATAGTACTGTAGTTAGTTGTCTTGGCTCCTCAGTTCTCGTGCTTACACAACACACACTGAGGTTGATCGCATCCCTCTGAACTCAATCACCCAGCTTTATTCGCTTTCCACACAAGGCACTGCATATATGACATATGACAAACCGCAATCTCTCTCCCAAACAAGTTTTCACCAAAAGGGTATGGTTTGATTAATACATGGCGGTACGATTCTTATTTCCCCGCGCGGTCCACATTGTCATCGAAGCTAATCTCGTGCGGCTTGTTATCGTGTAACTGTCCATCTGAGCTGGTGTATTGGGTACCAAAGTGCTTCATCGCGTGCTCCTCATAGGCACTGTGCACGGTCACCTCCAGTCGGCTAGAAGGTACGTGTACGACGGGCGAATGTTTGCTAGTTTGCATCGAGTGAGCCGTTCGTCGGTAGTTCGTTTCTTCGAGCTGTGCGCTACAGTGACACAGATGCATTGGTGAGCGCGAAGAAGGATTGAATCACAGAGATATCGTACGAGTCGAGAGGGGCAGAGAAATTGACCAGTGTGCGATACATCCGAGTCGAAGCAATTACCAATGCAGTCTGACAGGGCAGCAAGAACAGCTGTGTCAAAAGAGTGTATAAGTAACTAGTAGCTTCCGCAATCCATGGCAAAAAAAACAGACGTACGTCATCGAGCAATCCTGATTTGCGGTGAGTCAAGTTTCGTCAATATGCTTCACTGAGTGTGTGGAGAGAAAACGAAGACTACCGTTTATATTCAAAGTCAAGAAAATCTACGGAATAAATGGAAATCAGAGAAAGGAGAGTGCAAGACGGCTAGCTAGACTTACCATTTGAATGAATTCTGCGGCAGTGGCAATAGTGAACCAGATGAGACCCTTTCAAACGTGAAATACATCAGTGGGTCAACAACATCGCAGCCAGCGAGAACTGTCGCCCCACCTGTCTCCAAAGGAGGCGCCCAAGCTTGAAGGTACCGCCACCACCACGACGAAGGCGTAGCAAACCAACGAGCATAATGAGTAACAAGAGAAAATCGGTGATAAACAAGGCAACAAAGGGCAATTGGGATGTCTCGACGTCGTTCGATGTACATGTCCTTGACACAGGATCCCACATAGTGCGAACCTATGGATGGATATTGTAAGGTGACAAGGCGAAAATAATTGAAGGTGATTAATTACCCGGACTATACCTAATATCAAACCATGTCTGTTGAGATTCCTGGAGAATGGGGGGGCGGGGAAGACTTGCCTGATATTAAAAATCCAACGTTGACCAGCCATAAGCCGGAGGAGATGGCCACAGCTACTTTATTCTTTTGCCAGATGGCGATGCTGGAAAAGTTCCATAAGCACATGTTTTCGGGAAGAGAGTCGCAAAATGGAAGCATAATGGACTGACATGCGAAGCACGATCAATAGCGAACCACTGGAGAAGGTTGTATAGCCTATTATCTAGGGATAGGGACAAGAAAACCAGGGGGCACACCCTTTCGTCAGATACCAAGGGTGTTAGCTGGGAGTGATGCCCACAGTACTAAAACGGATCCAGACCTTGGAATTACTCCTTGTCAGTGTGAATAGAAAAGTGGATGCAAAACATTGCACCCACTGGACAGTTCAACCTGACTGTAGCATTTAAAGCGACCAGATCCATAATTATGGACACGAGCATGGAGATACGCGCAAGCTCGTATATCTATCGAACAGGCAAGTCAGATCAGGACCTCTTAAAAAAGCGAAAGTAAGAGCCTTTCATTACTTACCCATATCGTCCACCGATATGGGCGATGCCCTCGGATGACACTCCACTCGTAATTCAATGTGGTGACGAACTCCCATCTACCGGCGGAGAAGATTCCGTCACGTGATATCCCGTAAAGTTGCTAATGAGGCTAGCAGACTCACAAGTAAATACCAATCACAATGAACCAGAACTTTAGTAATATAACTGTCAAGAGACGCGCTCAGTGGGCAAATTTTCCGAGCTCCTGAGTGAGGCAGAAGTAGTGTACGCACGGGAAAGACGCAGTTCAGATGCAGAATCACGAGCATCGAGGGCGGCAACTTGAATCATCTTTGGGCAAGTTATTAGACGAGGGTGTCGGTTGGGTCAGCTATCAATTCGCGGCACATACCTATGCTACTGCTACAGATATATAGGCCCAAGCATCTTCCTCTCGGGAGACGCTATACTCGTTGCGGTAACAATTTAGAAAAAAAAAGTTATGCGTAACTGACCGGCGCTTGAGACAATGATCGTTAGACCCGAAGGCTAGATCCGGATTTGACGAGACCCGGGAGGAACGCGCATCCATAGGAAGAAAAAAAATTTAGGTGGTGTCTGGACTAGTAGAGGTTCCGGCTCTGCTACTGGTTGTTCTATGACTGATGTGCCTGCAATAATCTGCTGATAGTGTGGGTCAACTGTGTTTTCTGGTTCCTGATATAAGGGTCATCACGTGGCAATCGACTGGTAACTTAGTTTTTTATGCGTACCTCACGGTGCTGGCTCAATTGCGGGGGATCCCTTCTGAGTCCTGAAAACATCGTGGTCGCATCGGGTCCATCTCCAAGCGTGATCTGGGTGATATATACCAAAACAGTTTGACACGGGTTTTCGAGCTGTAATTACGACCTAAGAGGATTATCTCTGTAAGTGTCATGTTAGAGGACTCGGAATATGTCGATTCTCACTGAGACAGGGACGACGTCACGACGCGCAGTGTCTAAAGACGGCCATGCCTAGGCGAAGAGGCACTGAGCGTGAAACAGGGGACAGAAAATAATCAAGTTGAGTGCTATGCCTCTTAGAGGTAAAATTGCATCCGAGTCGTATTTGTCTGGAGGCAACACCCCCACATCCCTCCGTATTCCTCGGCTAGCGTGTCATGAAGAGCCCGATCATTGGTGCGGCCGGTGATCGTGGCCCTGGGCTGGGCTTGTGATAGCGCTATTGTCATCTATCACAACCTGGGATGAATGGCTTGAATTACGAAGAGGTAAGGACAGCGAACATAAGCCATAGCGAGAAGAGCGAGCGGTGAGGATAATACTCATATACCAAGGGAATATGCTAGCAATTGTAAAAGCAACGCCGCTAGACATATCCCAGTCGTCATCTCGAAACTTGCTGTTGGCGCCCGAAACAACCAGTACCGATAACTCCTCCGTCTAACGGCGCCCAATATATCGAGCTGCGATCGCTATCTCACGCACACAAAGGTAATTGTAGTACTGTACACTGGCAACCAATTTCCGCTCACTCGTAGAAAGTCTGATATCCTCCACCGACCATGATACGTACAATCTGAAATAAAACGGCGCAGTGGACGACCACATACATAGTCCGGGCTTTCCGTCCCTTTCTACACCTGACTGACAGGTTCATATCCACCCCTGGCCGCCCTCGCACTCGGCCCACCGATCCCCAATCCAAGCAACAACTTCTGCCTCAATCCCGGTCCCTTCCTCCCACCAACCCCACCACCGCCAATCTCCTCCGCCTCCTCACGCTCCTGCCTCCTCTTCGCCTCCCGAAGTCCCTCCGCAGGAATCTCATACAGCCGATCGTACTCGACACCCAGTTCGCGCCCGCGCGTCCAGAAGTCGCGGCAGTTACCCACGATGCCGACATTGAACGGGTTCGCAGCGTGGCCTGCACGCGCGAGTCCGTTTGCCGCCTTGCCGGATGTGAAGCGGTCAAAACCGAGGAGGTGCATGAGGAAGCCTGTGCTGCATCCTGAGCCATGTTGATGCCGTCCATGAGCATGGACATGTCCCGCTGTCGGCGTCGTTTCTCCTGAGAGCGTATCGTCCGAGTCGGCTTGGAGCGCATGAGTGTGACGGTGGCTCATTTGCGTCGCGAGTGAACCTCCACGCCCACCCATGAAGCCGTATCGGCCGAGGTTCGACACCTCGAGCGTCGTCATTTGACGTGCGATTTGGAGGAACTGTGAAGCGAGCAGCAGGACGGTCCACACGAGCTGGAGAGTTGACCAGACGGCAACGGAAAAGAGGAACATGTCAATGGCTGTAAGGCGGCACACAGATGCAGGGAGGAAGCAGGCGGGTGACGCCGTAGGACTGTCCTCAAGCGATGAGAAGTCTGGTAGAAGAATATTGGTGAACGGACCGGGAAAGATAGACAACATGCACTCACAGGCCCAAGTGAGATAGTCGAATAGGATTATACCAATGACAAGCGCGGTCACGAATATAATAAATTGTCGGTGATTGTTAAGCCCAACTGGAAAAGGTGTGAGTCCAAGCTCAAATAAACAGTTCCAAAACATACCGCAGTTCCAAACCCACGGGCAATGGCTACACCAAACCATTAGGTGTGTCCAGTAAACTAAAAGTAGTCATAACTCACTGATCCAAACGCGCGACGCATTTCCCACAAATGCGGCAGTGCTTTGAGCGCAGTGGCTTTCTTGCCTGGAGAAGGACATTAAGCGAGGCGTGGAACATAACATAACAAACACACCATGCACTGAATGCAGAAGGTTTGTCCGTTAAGTCGCCCTTCGGACGCAAGATCCTCAATAATCTACGGCAACGTAAGACATGACGTGAGAAGCACGACAAGCGAAGTACGTACCGACTTGAGTTCAGCATCACTCGTTGGCACGGGGCACGTGCCAGGGTCGAGGGTCATCGCGCGGAAGAAGTTATACGCGCATAGACCGAATGACAAGGCGAAGATAAGATGCGCAAACGCGTGTGATTCGGTCTCTATATACTGGGTCTTAGTTGAGAAGAGGGTGAATAGAAGAAAACTCACGTTGCAGTGGTCGTGTTGCCCAAGCGAATGCAACCCAGACCATCGAGCCAAAAATGATGCCAGAGAAGTAGGGACTCGCCGTGACGCTATCGGTATATGTCGGCCTGTTCAATAGGACGCGGGTGACAATCTGAAGGAAATCTGAGCGTTATCGCGTATGCGGCAACAAGATACCTACGTGATGCATGCCAAAGAACTCAGCCATAGCAAGAATTACGCCCGTGTACCACGGAAGGATAGTGAGCGTAGTAAACATCAGGTAAAGAAATATCGTGGGCATGAAGAATATAGCCAACTTGATATTTCTCTGGGGAGAAAGGTTGGTGTTAGCATCAGCAGAATGGTCTCATACAGTATGGACACCCACCTCGCCGAGCGGCTTTTTGCGCTTGGAGCCGTCTTCGGTAAAGCCGCCCTCTTCCAATGCGCGCTTCCATGCACCGAGACTTTTGAGCTCAACAGCCATATCACGGGCGGTACGGCCTTCATTGTCCTTCGCGTGGATCTCGGCACCCTTCTCGAGCAATCTCAAAATGCAGACCTTATTCCCGCGTACAACAGCCCAGTGCAGAGGCGTGAGGCCGGCGTCGTCACGCGTGTTTGGATTTGCACCGTGCTTAAGGAGCAATTCGACGGAGAGCGCGTCGCCCTGATAGGCGGCCCACATGAGGGCGGTGTGCCCAGCCGAATCGCGTTCATCGATAGAAATAGGCTGGTGAAGAAGATACAAGAGAGGCATTATAGAGGAAGAGTGGGTGACGAGGTGGAGAGTGTTGTAACCCTGCGTATCCCTGATATTGGGGTCGGCGCCATGAGCAATGAGTAGCTGAATGACGTAGAGGTAGCCATTACGGGCCGCCCATTGCATGGGAGAAGCGATAGGGGAGTGACGTTCTGGTCATCGCGGTCCGAAGCCCGCGCACGACCAGACTCTATAAGCTGCCGGATGAGGTTGACGTCACCACGCTGGGCGGCCAAAAAAATGCTCGGCTGTCGTTGACATTATTAAGTGACCACGGTGAGAAGGAGGATGGATTGATAAGGTACCTCATCAGTTGAAACTTGTCGGAGGACAGCTGGCGGGGCTGACGAGTCAGTGGCAGAAACGGTGGTGGTGTTGAGAGCGGAGGGAGAATGATCAGATTTTAATGAAACGACGGCCATGGAGGCACTGGGAGAAACGAGGGCGAGGCTGTGTGCGTCGCTCATTGCGATGGGCGGCGTGGCCGCCTCGGATACGTTCTCGCACGTGACGGGCTCACTCTCCTCCCACCCATGTCGCCTCTCTTCGGTACATCCTTGCTCGTCCTCGTCAGGTATCCTTCACGCAGATGAGTTGCCTCATCTAATCTCTCTCTCTAGACTCGCGCTTTTTGCAACATGTCGCAAATTTATCGACAAAAGCCTTTATAATGAATTGAAACAGATATCGCAATCTCCCTCAGCTGAAATCCCTGTCGAACTCGATGCCTTACCACCACCATCTGTCACGCCGACACCCGGACGAAGGTCGACAAATGATACCTTACACTCGCTATTGTCAAAGACCCTCTTCTCGCTATGCTTCTCAGAAAGCTGCACGCTGTTTCTCCTCCTAATGTGTCAGGCATTAGATGCGCTCGACACCCGGTGAGTAGCGTTGCACACATCCCACGCTTTATTCTCAAGCGCATATAGCACCCGTCTCCTCAATTGGCAGATCTCGCTCTATGCTGTCTTGCTTAATATCATTATTATTATACCACTATCATTATGCCTGGTCTCCACAACATCATTGAATTCATGTCAGTTCCATATTCATATATACGCTCTCCATGATCACACAAGCCCCACTCATTCCAGCGTCCGCAACTCTCAGCCATCGCCGTGTCCTTGCCGTCTTGGCGCCACTCTTCGTCTACTTCCTTCTATTATCTTACGTCCCACTACCGGATGGCCTCGTCTCCTCTGGAAAGAGTGATACCTTCACTCTCGTCACAGCGCGCTACAACGTGCTTGGTACTTTTATCCTGGGCTGCCTTTCTGGCTTCGGCTCGGTGACTACGGCATGGGGCTATTTTCCCCTTTCCTGTGGTAAAAACAGGCACGTCATCCATTTTCCCGTGACTTCTTTTGCCTCAATCAATAACCTAGAAAGATTCCAACTCAAGCGGAGCTCGATCAGAAAGAGCGGAGTCTCACTCGCGTCCACGCCGATATCGCAAACAAGAGAAATGACTTGACATCGCTGAAAGCGCGAGAGGCCTCCCAATCCGAGGTTCGGTGACCGAAACCCGAATATATGCGTCTTTAAGCCAACAATATTTTTCTTTTCAAGGGTGTTCAAAAGCCATCATGGTTGACCCGTGTTGCAACGAACTTTCGGGGTGACGATGGTATGTATGCACATCCCCAGGTCGTACGTTTTCGTTAACCTATATCAGAACTTTCGAACACGGAGGCCGAGCTTTCGGCCCTCGTCTCTCTCGAAGAAAACATGTCATCCGAGCTCAGGTTCCTCCAACAACGGTATGCAGAGTCAACCTTCGACAGAACGTGGCAGGGGCGTTTAATCGCTCTCATGCGCCACGCCACTGGGTTCTACTGCATTTTCCGCGCTCTCATCGTATGTTCTTGTATATCGTATACCCTACTTCCTCTGATGAAACCAAACCGACACTATCAGTCCCTCTCAAACATCGTCCTTCCAGCCCCCACCCCTACCGCACTAACAGACTCTCCCCAATCCCTGGACCTCATTACCTCCACCCTCCTGCTACTCATACCACACTCATCACCTGCAACCGAGGCGAATCTTACCTATGCGACGCATCAGATGAACCTCGTGCTCGTAGGCGCCGTCATTATCGCCTCCATCCGGCGTGTCCTGCAAGGCGCTGCGCGCGCGCTTCGTGCTACCCCGGCGTCACGAAATCGCGTTGCTTCGCTCGTTTTGCTCGTTCTTGCTCAATTAATGGCACGTGTACCCTATCTGCCTATTGACATGGTGGGAACTAACTACGCGCGTGCGGCGGCGGGATCTAACAGGGCATATATCTACTCTCAACGCTCATACAGCTTCGCACTTCGTTCCCGCCTGTGACGGACGGTGACGATGCAGGGCTATTTTCGGCGCTTCCGGCTTATGAGACATTCGGATTAGTATTCGATTGGAGCTTCCTTGCGAGTGCCGCTCTTTCCTTGGCGATAGAGTGGGTACGTGGGCGGGCTGAAGAACTATGAATGTCCCGAAGCCGGTTACGCGGAACCGAATCCTGTCTCGGAGCCTTGTCTTTCTTAGAGATCGAGATCGAGTAGTTTGAATGACTACCGATGCTCCGAAAGCATACCTTGTCTGTTAACAATGCAAAGTGGAACACGGAACAGGTGTGTTTGTTAAGTCTCACCCTTGTGGTTGAGCGGCCTTTGGTAGGACGCATCCTGAATTTGACTTGACGTTGTTGAAGCTATTTGAGTTGTCCCTCTGTAACTCGGATTAGTCGTCTGTCTTGTCTGTTATCTTTCTAGAGCACCTGCCTGCTTCTGTCTTTTATCCATGATCCTCTGACCTTTCACAATTGTCCCAAATGTCTCCAGCTCACAGCATCCAGTCTACCCACCACACTCATACACTCACCACCAATGGATTACTTCGTCACGCTCTTCTCCCTCCTCTCCTCCCAGACCGAGTCTGAGCAGCCCGTCTCTTCGGTCCCCATCGAAGCCGACGGTGGCTCCAACGGCGGCTGCGTTGTCGCCTAGGCGGTCGGCCGCGATCGTCTCGCTCGTGGCCGTCGGGTATATCTAGTTCGACCAGACGTCCATCTATCAGTCTGGATAAGCTATGGTGCGTTCGCCCTGTCCTGTCTTACAAGATGAGACTTTTTCTGACCTTTGCGCGATTCGGTTCGTTTACAAACCTCGTCGACCACCCCCTTAAAAAGCATAAAAGCCAAAAACAAAAAAAAAGTTACGACCAATACCCCTCCCGCCCCGCCAGATTATTTAATTGGCATCACACCCCTTGTTCGCTTTCTGTCGTGTCCCTCGTGTCAATAGTTCTGTCCGCCAGATTATTGCAGATTGTAGTAATTGTAGTGGTAGACATACTAAAGTGAACGATAAGCGTTATTTACACAATGCTTTTCGCGCGTGCATACACAACATACCCGAAAGAGTCCGACGATAACGGTGATGGACGTCGTCTTCATAGCTCACCTCTGGGGTGAAATCGAGCGCCCGCCCGCCCTCCCCGAGGAAGTAACGCACTGCGTACCTGGAACGATGATCTTCGTGGGCACGCACCGCGCACACCCGGGCGTGCATCCGTGAGCACCGGCAGGATTACGAACAGTAAGTACAGTAGTATAGCCCCCACCAGTGCAAGCCAGTCAAGCGTTCAAAAGTCCGAGTCAGCGGTCAGCCCTGAGTGTCCGAGTCGGTTAGCTACTTCCTGTTAATCATCCACTTTGGTGTTTGAAGGAGCCGAGACATGGCAAGGACTATGAGCCCAGTAGGCTGGGCACGAACTTTTGAATGCCCAGTGCCCTCTTTCCCGCCACGGTTGATGAATGCGCGAAGACGACACAAAACTACTATCTTTTGCACATTTCATCAACGGCCGCGACCAGTTTCAATTTCATAGTACGGGCCTAGGACCTGATGGGAGGTGTGTCTGTCGTGGCCTGCGCCACTCAGCCCTTGTCGCTGTTATCTTCATTGTTGACGGCGGACAAGGCAGTAGTCACCTGCAATTTCCCGACTTCGATCCCAGCCAAGCTGTATGTACAGTATACCTTGCGCGTATCTGTGAGAACATCACGATAAAGCCGAACTGCACCAAATGGTCCGTCCCTGCGAGAAAACGGTGTCCGCAACTTGACCTGGGAGGTAGCCGCGGCCGACGGCGCTTTGACCCATACTATCTATGACTATTCATACGTCGTTGATCGACGATCGACAATATTCCTGTCGGGAATGGGATGCGTCGGTGATGGGAGTAATGACTGCTAGGTAAATGGGGTGCAGACCAAGAGTGTCATCGTATCCGTATCCTGGGACGGACGACTTGCAGTGCATGTCTTGAACAGACGGCCAAGCTGGTGGGAAACGTGGTAGATTTGGCGGTAAGTGGCAAGTAGCAAGTTGACCCGTACTAAGTCAAGTCGGTGCTCGTTAATGTGATTTTGAAGACCATCTTGCGAGGCTCCACGCACCATCCTCCGGCCCCCGTCAAATGATTCCGTTTCGTCAGGTGGTCTGGCGGCAACGAGTTGCTCGTCTATCTCTTCCATAGCAAGTTGCATGCCACATAATGCCTGAAAATGAGTTCTGGTATGGTGAGGAGCGGAGAGACGGAAACTAGCGGGACGATAGAAGCGATCTGCCGGGAAATACGATTCTCGATTGATCGCTTCAATCATCCCGGGCCCGTCTGTGTGAGGGATGGCCGAATTTTGTCCCTGTCCCAGGTAGACTCGCTGTGAAATCCCGTTTTTTTTTTACTGTCGACTACAGACCCTGTGAGAACAGCAGAGAATAAACCGGTCTATGTGGTGGTGCACCAACGTGATAGAAAAAAATATGAACGGACAAATATGAGGACACCTTCCATGTCACCCTTCAAGGTTTGAACGCTGGCCCTCCCTTCGTACACTCCCACTGCTCCGGAAGTGCGAAATTCTGGCAGAGAACATAGGCTTGGCAGACCACTCAGCGCCTATCAGCTGAATGCCACCCATGGGGTATATCACTGATACAGTGACTATCTGACCAACAGCACGACAGAAATAACCTGAAGGTTCCAACCAGATACACTGCATCAGTTCGGAACTTCCCAGTTACTGTATTCGTGTCATCCTGTTGGTCAGATAGTCACTGTAGACGTCTAGAAATACGAGAAGGATGATACACGGCATGCCAAAGAGGTTCCAATTCGAGCTGTACCGCAATCCGGAAGTAGAAATACAGAGTTCCCACGGGAGGCAGACAACTGCATCTGCGAGGCACTTAATCAGATCCCGAGTCAACTTGATTATCTGTGTAACAATACGCTCACACTCACGGGTTGGCAGATCTCGAAGGGCAGATCTACTACCTCTCTATCGCGCTCAGCGCTGACCTCGCCGTATCCTTGACCCGTTCCCATAGGCCCCACTTCATGTGAGAAATATGAGATATATGAAAACAGCGTGCCTGTGGGAAACGTGCGCGCGCATGTGCCACTGGCAGTACCCCTGCGCCGTGACGACAGTCCCGTGAGAGAAAGCCATGACATCTCGCTGATGGCGCAGAGTTGGCCACGCAAACCTCCTTAGAAGTGCAACCCCCTACGTTTCTCTCGTTCAACAGTGCACATAGCAGAATCAAAATGGGCCCACAGCTCCCAGGAAAGGGCCGTTGAACCTCGAGCGAGAGTGCGCACTTCCCTGGTCGGAAATCCAACGGTCGTGGGCGATCGATCTGCTTTCCGCGGAGAGCAAAGATGCGACACCAGTAGTACTGCTTCCGCGCTGGCACAGGCACGAGAAATGGCACTTGAACGTAACTGGAACGCCCGTGCCCATCAGCGCTAGACGACGCCTACTGTAGTCCTGGCATGTTTTGGTCAGATGATGGAGAACGTGCGCGCGGCTCGGACACGAGCGCAGGGAGATCGTGGATCAGATACGACTCCTACCAGGATTCGACCGGTAATTGAAAAACACCCGTGTCCAATATCTGGCCTTTTTTTCCCTTGCCCTCCACGTTGTTGGGCCGATTGACCTGAAGGATGATGTGGGTGTGAGCACAGCCTGGTGTATCCGGTCACTCACGCTTTCGGCGCAAAGTTTTCCCTGACCGAATCATCCAAGGACGCCACATGAGCACATGCTAATCGTAGGGAATCGGGTCTATCCCTTGTAGGGTAAGACGAGAAATAGAACTGATCCTTTGACTTTTCTCTTCCGCGGCGATGGACGCCTCAGTGCGTTCCTGCGGAAACTCGCACTCATTCCTTGTGCCACGCAGATCCCCGCACCGCTGCCGGCGACTGGCACAAAGCACGCTAGCCAGCGTGGGGGTGACTCATGGGGTGCCACAGTGGCACTTCCGGCAGTGTCAAATGACGGGCCCGGAGCTCCGCTCATTTCCTTTTTAAAAGACAGATCCGCTCCGCATCGCCCCTGCCTCTCCCTCACCCCGCACACGACCTTCGACTAGTAATGGACACAATCACCTATCGCGCCTACAGCGGAGAACACGAACTCCCTCATATCATCTCTCTCGTTCAGGGAGAGCTATCTGAGCCTTATGTTGTCTACACCTATCGTTACTTCCTCCACCAATGGTCTGTCCCTCTTCACCGCTTTTTTTCGCTTACCCCGCACCGCCTGATACTGATCTCCTTCCCTTCGCTACTGTAGGCCTCACCTCTCCTTCCTTGTACGAGCCATATTTCCCTCTTTTCCTGTTCATAATGGCCTCTCACGATTCTTTCTTAAGGCATATGCTCAAGGTGTCCCCCATCCCGTCGGAGTAATAGTCTGCAAACAGTCGCCTCATCGCGAACGGTATCTCCGGGGATACATCGCAATGCTCAGTGTCGACAAAGGTTACCGTAAGCGTGGTATCGGTACATTCCTCTTCTCTCCTCTCTCTTTGTGCCGCTTTTCTCATCATCTCTACAATGACAGCGTCTACACTCGTCCGCCATTCTATCAGCATGATGCAGGCTGGCGGTGCCCGAGAGGTAAGCCACGTCCCCGCAACACGTCACTTCCCCATCACCCTAACCCCATCCTCCTCTCCTCGTGCTGCACCCCCAAACGTGTTTCCTCGCTCTAGAGCCGAGAAAAAAACGCTTTCACCCCACTTCCCTTCCCGCACGAGCTTCCATCCATTCCTCACCCACCCACCTTCCATCCTTCCCCTGACACCTGACATCTGAACTGGAACTCATCTGATCTCACCTCCCTTCTCCGACAGATCGCCCTCGAGACCGAGTTTGATAATGCACCCGCCCTCGCGCTGTACACCTCGCTCGGCTTTGTCCCGGAGAAGCGTCTACACCGCTTCTACCTGAACGGCAAAGATGCCTTCCGCCTCGTACTCCCGCTCAGTAGCGCAAAAGACGCGGCATCGGCATCGGGAGCCACCTTCATACCCAGCGACAAACAGCAACTTTCCTCCGGGTTCCTGCAACTACCATCACCGCACGGTAACTCGGACGATGACGATGACGATGACGACGATGACGACGCGGACGCCTCGGTCTCTGCGACTGCAATGCGAGCGGGATCTAAACTTGCGTCCCTGCCTCCTACGGAGGATGAGGAAGACTATGCGGAGGACACGGCGAAACTCGTTCGCTTGCGCCGTCGTGTTGCCGCGCTTCACGCCTGCCGCATGATCACCGTCTGGCCTTCCGAAGAAGGCGAGGATCGCGTATCGGGACGCTGAAGCCCAGCCCCTTGCGGCACTCTGCTCTGCTGTATTGTATCACAAAACACGGGGCCTTTTCCTCATTTTCTTTCTGCTCCCCACCATCCCCACCTTTCCCCCGCCGTGTCGCGGCATTGGCGCAGTATTGTTACCCCATTCGGTTCCCCCGCGTCGGCGTGGAAAGGACGCGTTTTGATTTTCTTGAACTTTGCTTTCTTGCCTTTTTGGGCCTGGCTTCTCTGTCTGACAAGGAAGTCTCCAAACGCCGAAAGATGCCCTTCCTAAACTTACTCATTCACTTCCTTTTTCGACAACCCTTCAGTCCTCCTTAGCTTACCTCTCCTCCCTTTTCCCCATTGCAAGTAAGTCTGTACTCATAGAGCTTAACTGTACATCTCCCTCGCCACCACTCCCGCTGTACCCTAGCCAAACAAATACCCCTCCAATCCATATCGTCGTTTACATCATCCCAGTCTTCTTACCCTGCAATCTTGATCATCCGACATGGAAACAAAAGGGAACGTGCCGCCACGTTGAGTGTCTCCGGCATCTATCGGTTATCTGTACTTATCGAGCTTGATGATCGGGTGGTCGCGGTACATGCCGAGGTCAGCTTCGTGCTGCCCCGATCACCTTCTCTACCTAATAAAACACGATGGCCAACGTTGAAAAAAAGACATGGCTGGCGGAACTTTTACATGGAGCCGTGATGCCGAGGCGCACCCACTTAAACACTGGCTGACTGATAGGCATCCGTGCGTGTGAAAGAAAGGGAAAACCATCTATGGGATTAGTCGAGTGGGAGTAAGGAGGAGAGGTGTGTTAATTCGACAAGACGCGGGGGTTCGACTGCCCTTTCTTTGCTAGCATGTCTATTTTTTTCCAGTATTTCGACACACCTCCCAGTCCCTCTTCTTTACCTCATGCATCACGCGCTGAGCCCAATCTCGTCCACATACGGCAGCGCGTGCAAGTCCCCAATCGCAACATATGTAGGCTTACTCTTGACCAGGTCACCCGCAACCTGCAAAAAATAAGAAAAATTTGTTTCATACTCAGCAACAGAATGTTTGCCCTGGCTCACCTGAGAGAGTTTGCTTCCGCTGACAGCCTGGATACCATCCAGTGTCCCCTGCACGCTCGCCGTCTCGCCCTTGAGCACCTTAGGCCCAAACGCCCCAACGTACCCCTCGCGCGCCTCAACTCCCGCTGCAAGCTGGAACTTGGCCCTCGCCACCGCGCGCGCGAGCTCCTCCTTAGCAACCTTGCCCGCAGCAGCGTCCTTGAAACCCCCTACGACCGCCTTGGCACCCTCCTTGAGCGCGGCACTGTCCTTACCCTCCAACACGACACCGATGAGTGTCGCATCCGAGTATGGGAGCAGCACGCTGCGCGCGTTGATGCCCACGGGTATCCCGGACGCGACCGCCGCGGAACTCCCAGCCCATTTGAGCGCGGGTGCTGGATCCAGGTGTGCAGCGAGCGCGTGTAATGCGGGTACTGAAGCAGATGCGGTGCTGCCAAAACCGACGAAAATTACCTGCGGGCCATGTGCGGACGCGACGCGGGTCGCGCCACCGTGGTACGACGTCGCGGATGCGGGTGTTGCGGAGGAGGTGGACGTCGCTGCGGGTGCTTTGTGCGCTGAAACGGCGGCCTCGAAAAGCTTGGCGAGCGACTCGGTAGAAATGCCGGTGCCGAGAACTGCCACGTTGCTTGGGTTGCTGACAGCCCGTGCGTGTAAGTCCCGGACATCCTCAGCAGTGATATTACCGGCCGCATGGCTGTCCGCATAGAGCGAACGACCAAGGCCATTGCGGAAAGCCAGCGCGTGGGCAAGCTCCAGGGCATGGGTCGGAGCGACTTGAGTGACGGCTGCAGATTCCAAGTTGACGGCGGGGAGCACGTATTCGCTAAGTTCGTGGCGAGTGAACTTGGGTGAGGAGAGGAAGGAAGCAAGGACGTCAACGAAATATGCCCTGTCGTTTCTGTGGTCAGAAATGTTGGAGACCATTCGGACCCGAGGACGTACTCGTCGCCACGTAGGAACTCGGCAGTGAGCGCTAGATGCTCACGAGAGAGTGATGAAGAGAGTACACCGCCGTGCAGCTCAGCTTCGCGGACGGTACCAAGCGCGGACCTCTTTCCGGTGCTCTGTAGCGAAGCAAAACTGTAAGTGACCAATTCGATGGAACTACCCCCCAAGCAACGGCGACAGTGATTGCCCGGAAACACTCGGACAACTGCTGGGAAATATCCCCGGTAACGTCGCGTTGTTCCTTTTTGCGTCGCACATACACGGCAGGAAATGGTGGCGTTACAATCGTCCACGTGCGAACACCGAAATCGCATATTCCGACCAGACACGGACGAGCACCACCACCACCGACGCGAAACCACACATGCATTTAGACGTGCGACGCTACACCCAGCAGTTACTCGTAAAGTGAGAAAAGGCAAGCACGCACCTTGAACGCAAAATTGGAGAGTACATGTGCAACTCCGGGTTTCGTCTGATGGCGACTGCCAGTCTTGAGCAAGACGGTCACGCTTGACGACGGCTGGCCATTATCGACGGCAGCGACCTTGAAGCCAGATGCAGCATCGACGACAGTGGCAAAGCCACGTCTGGACGCTGACACGACACCACGACTCGCTCTGAGCATCTCTCTTGGCCTCTTCAACGCTCTGCTCTGCTCGCGACCCACCGTCGGGGTTTGAATTATATAATAAAACTCCGTTTCGGCATTTTACAGCGACTCGGACTCGAGCTGTTTATACATACCAGCAGGAGACACAGCAGCGTGCAAAGAATATCAACTTTGAAAGTCCACTGCGTGCCAATAACGTTCAAGTTCGGGAAGCCGACAAACGTTTCCAGTCTAGGGTGTCCTCCCATCGCGAGAGCTAGCAAGAGACGGTTCGTTTCCCCCATGGTGTAGTACCTTACCCTGGCCTGATTAGAGGGTTCAGATGGAGAACGTACAAAGTACTCGAGCGCACCAAGTACAGTAAGTTAGGGGGCTTGCCTTCCCACGAAAGTGGCAGCTAGCGCCGAGCTCGAACGGAGCAAAGGTCACGTTCGTACGTGGCCATCTACAAAATTGGCTAGCGGCGTTCCGTTCCATTCCGCATCGTGCGGAAGACGGCCGTCGTCGACGTTCCTTTCTACGTGGTGCCGAAGACGTGTTGAGAATTCACTGGCAGGTATCCCAACCCGAGGCGTACGCGTGTTTTCGAGGAAGAGAAACTTGAAAGTGGACCCCCATCTGGCGGTGGCAAGTAATCAGGTAAATCGATCGATCGATCATCGATTGTCTCTACAGTATAACCCATCTCATTTTTCCGCCCAGATGCGACTCGATTGACTCATCGTGGTGGAGAAAGGGCATCTGTGATAAAATAATACCTTTCAATTTGGCCTTTCATCCGCAAGTCGTTGACCAGCGCTTTCAGGCCCCAAGTAACAAGTTGGACTCGACGCTGCTCCCGACCACTGCCAGTTTTCTTCCTCGAGGGCTCGAGAAAAACATCTGTTTTCATGAGCAAAGGTTCCCCGAGTCATCGAAGGTCTCAAATTTCTCACCTGCCGTCGGGCCACTGTAGTACCGACCGTTCCACAAAGTCATTTCCGTCTCTCGGTGATTCTCTTCAACCTTCTCTGTTGTGACATCGAGACACTCGACAGCGCGGTTATTGCGGTGCCGCCTGAGGGAATCCCTGGTGGATTTTGTCCGCGCCGCAGCGCTCTGCCAGGCCTCGTGGCCCACTCTCAATTTTAGACCTTTGCGTGCGAGCCTCATTCTCGTCCTCACCCTCGCCTGTTTTTTTTGACTGAGTATCTCTTTACCTCGTTGCGTCATTTGTCCCCTTGTTGGTCTGATATCATAGCATGCGCACCCTCCTTCAGTCACAAAGTGTGCGCGATCATTCTCTTTATCACTTCGTCGTTTTACTACCTACTCGCGATTCCCTTTCCTTTCATCCTACTTTCTAGGCGATCTGCAATAAATGGCCTCGATTTGGA
>WNFQ01007538.1_pt1 | contig 18735 bp, 16 predicted proteins | sample 5400171 | NCBI WGS metagenome assembly WNFQ01 (sample SAMN13153356, study PRJNA577476) | soil metagenome | isolation source: 20 cm soil under Madrone tree | place: USA:California | collected 2016-06-14 | reverse complement strand
GGCGCGGATTTCGAGCGCGGCACGGCCATGCGTTTGGATGAAGGCACGTCTTTTCCAACGGCGATGGCGCTCGCCGCCGGCGGGAATCTCAAAGACGCTTACACTATGGGCAAGATCACCGCCCTCGAGTCGCGCGCCGTGGGAGTTCACTGGATCTATGCGCCGGACGCGGATGTAAACAATAATCCTGGAAATCCGATCATCAACACGCGGTCCTTCGGCGAAAACCCGGAGCGTGTCGCCAAATTTGTGGGTGAGTTTGTCCGTGGCGTGCAGGAAAACGGCGGCTTGGCGACCGCCAAACATTTTCCGGGCCACGGCGACACCGCTGCTGACTCGCACATTGATCTTCCGGTGATCCGCGCCGACCGCACTCGACTGGATAATCTGGAACTTGTTCCCTTTCGCGCTGCGATTTCCATGCAAGTCGACAGCATCATGACCGGGCACTTGAATGTTCCCGCTCTCGAGCCCGACCCGAATACGCCCGCGACGCTTTCGCACAACATCCTCACGGATGTGCTGCGCAAACAGCTAGGATTTCAGGGACTCGTCGTTACCGACGCGATGGACATGGGCGGAATTACCATGCGGTACGCCCCCGGAGAAGCGGCGGTGCGCGCGGTTGTGGCGGGAGCCGATTGTGTCCTGATGCCGCCGATGCCGGATGCCGCGTTCGAAGCGCTGCAAGCCGCGGTGAAGTCAGGACGAATTCCGAAAGAGCGTCTTGAGGCGTCGGTGCGGAGAATTCTGCAAGCGAAAGCGCGGCTGGGCTTGAACGCCAGCCGGCTCGCGGATGTGAATGCGCTCAATCACAAATTCGGCAGCGCCGCGTGGCAGAAAGAGGCGCAGGACATTTCCGATCGCGGCGTAACTCTGCTTCGCGACACCCCGCATCGCTTGCCGCTGGATGCGACGAAGCCGTCGCGCGCGCTGCTGCTTGCTTTTTACGCCGATCCCGAGCCGTATCCCGGCGAAGATCTTGAGCGCGAGTTGCGTTCGCGATTCGATTCCGTGACGGCGCTGCGGGCAGATACGAGATTTGTGAATGCTTCCATTCTGAAATTACCGCCGCCGGACAGTTACGACGTTGCGATTCTTGCGCTTTTTGTGCGGGTAAGCGATCGCAAAGGAAATGTGGATGTGCCGGGCGAGCAGGCGACGCTTGCGGAGCAAATTTATAAAACAGGCAAGCCGGTGATTACCGCGGGATTCGGGAGTCCATACTTGATTGAACGGTTTCCGCAAGCGGAGACGTGGCTGGCCGCGTTTGGGATCAGCGATGTGGCGCAGATTTCGGTGGCGCGGGCGCTGTTCGGAGAAATTCTCGTGCGCGGGAAATTGCCGGTGACGATTCCTGGCGTGAATTTGAAGGCGGGCTTCGGGATGGAGTTGCCGACAAATCCGATGAAGTTGCAGCCAATGGATGTGCGCGGCGAAACGCAACTGCAGCCGGCATTTGATGTGATCGAGAAAGCGATTACGGACAAAGCGTTTCCGGGCGCAACTTTAGCGGTTGGCTACCGCGGAAAAGTTTCGGTGCACGCGTTTGGACAATTGAGTTACGACGCGAAGGCGGCCGCCACTTCTCCGAGCACGATGTACGACATTGCGTCGCTAACGAAAGTAGTAGCGACCACCACGTTGGTGGCAAAGTTGGCGGAAGGAGACTTCGCGGTTCCGCTGGATCTGGATGCGAAGATCGAACGCTACTTGCCGGAATGGGCGAGCGGGCCGAATGCGGAGTGGCGTCACCGCGTGACGGTGCGGCATTTACTGACGCACACTTCGGGATTGCCGCCCTTCAAGGAATATTGGCGGACGTCGAAAAGCAAGCAGGACACGCTGACGAAGATCTTTGCTGAGCCGCTGGATTACGAGCCGGGGACCAAAGAAATGTATTCAGACTTGGGAATTATTTTGATGGCGGAAATCATCCAGCGATTGACGGGGAGGAAGCTCGACGATTTGGCGAACAGCTACATTTTTTCGCCGCTGGCGATGAAGGACACGATGTATTGTCCGCCGAAGAAGATTTGGCCGGTGATTGCGCCGACGGAGATTGACAATAATTTGCGGCACCGGCTGGTACAGGGCGAAGTGCACGACGAAAATGCATTTGCGATCGGCGGCGTTTCAGGGCATGCGGGCGTTTTCAGCACGGCGCCGGACCTGGCGGCGTTTTGCCAGATGCTGCTGAACGGCGGCGTTTACGCGCATGAGAGAATTTTGCGGCGCGCGACGGTCGCACAATTCACTGTGCCGCAGCAGCTTTCCGGCGGAACGCGGACGCTGGGTTGGGCGGTGCCGACCGAAGGCGGGTCCAGCGGGCACTATTTTTCGGCGCACAGCTTTGGGCATACGGGTTTTACAGGGACTTCTATCTGGATCGATCCCGACCGGCAACTTTTTGTGGTGGTGCTGACGAACCGCGTACACCCCACGCGCGAGAATACGAAGATCCAGAAGGTTCGCGTCGAGTTACATGATGCGGTGATGCGCGCTCTGGGATTTGCGACGGCTGCCGCGCCTGCGAAGTAGGTTTCCTCCCTTCGCGGTGTACTGATTTTTGTTGTTTGCCTACGTTCTCAGCCGATCACCGGTTGTCATGCCAGGGCGCAGCCAGCTGCGCCACTACAAAGATCGTGCCGTGCGACGAGAGCAGTGTCTCACCTCTTATGATTTTGGCCCCTCCTGGTTTTTGTAAGTGTTGCTGATAAAGGAGTTAGCGTTGCTGCAAGTGATTTAGAATCAACAGTTGCGGGGTGGGTGTGTAAGTGTTGATTCTAAAGGAGTTTGCTGTCTGGGGGGATGTGGCTCTGGTCGCCCCAGTTGAGCCAGGGGGCGTCCCTGTTTGGCTCGCGTGGCGACGTGGATGGGGCTTGGACTGCGGGAAGTGGGCCCCTCGGCTTCGCTCGGGGTAAACGAGTGGCTAGTGACGGGTGACGAGTGGAAAGAAAAAGCAGATTCCTCCCGATAAGACTCGGGACTCGCGCCACTTGTCGGGCGCTCGTCGCCTCGCTCGGAATGACAACTTGTGGGTATTTCGGGGGGTTGCGTTCGAGTTGGCGAAGGGGTCTGTGGTTGGGCGGGGATCGGCTGTGCTGCGGGTTGAGGGGGGCTTGGTGGTGGGGTGGAGACGGAAGTTGGAGACGAGGCTGGGGCGGGCGGTGGTTGTGGAGCCTGGACTGAGGGAAGTGGCGAGTGGCGAGCGGGAAGAAAAAGCAGGTTCCTCGCTGCGCTCGGAATGACAATTCGCGGGCGTTTGGGCGGGCTGTGAGACCGCTGGTTGGGCTTGGGATGGCTGGGCGGGCTGGGGTAGTTGTAGACGGAGCTGCGGATGGATTGGCGCCAGCCGTTGGTACCGAAGGCGTTGATATATTCCTGCTCGGAGATGTGGATGGTTTGCAGGAGAGTTTGCGCCAAGTAGGCGGCGGTGCGGGCGGTTCTGGGTTTTACATCACCGCGGATGACTGCGGGGATGAGACGCCCCAGGGCGGTGCTGAGATCACAGGCGGAGAGGTAGTCGCCGGAGAAGAAGTAGGCCAGGTCTTTGCCGAGCGTTTCCGCGGTGCGGGTGCGGGCTTCTTTTTGGGCGTGGTCGAAGCAGAAATGGGGATTTTTGCCGGTGCGCGGAGTGCGGCAACGGCGGCCATCCGACAACGTGAACTGACACAAGGACACGCGGTCCTTGGGACTGAGAGAGGACATAAAAGTCTCCTTAGAGTTGAGTTTTGGGATTGCTTAGTGAAGACAACCGATAACCCACGCCAATCGGGAGATTGGCGTTCCCGGCGGACGCTTGCAGGTAAACCGGCGGTACAAAACAGTAACGCCCCGGCTGGAGCCGGGCCGCAGTTTACAACAGGGATATTGTACCACAATGGTAAGGGAAGTCAAGTTGGAAAATTAGGGAAAAGAAGGAAAAGTCAAGACCCGCACCCTGAGAACCGTAGGGTGCGGCACCCCACGAAGCGTCTGCGCCACCGCCAGCCTCAAAACCGTAGGCTGCGGCACCCCACGACCGTCTGTGCCACCCGCCTGTACCACGGGGGTATTGCGGGTCAAGTCAAAGAATGGGGGGACGAGAATCCCGTCCTAATGCGAGTTGGCATTCTTTGAGGCAGCTGCCTTGACTTCGACGGCGACGCGTTCCAAGTGCCTTTTGAACTCCGGCAACGCGCCGTCGTTATTCTTGGTTGCCATCTCGATGGCCTTCTGGAAGTTCTGGGTCGCGGAGTCGAACTTGCCTGCCGCTTCGAGACCCTCGCCGAGGCTATCGTAAACGTTAGCCGATCCTGGGTATAGCTCAACATTCTGCTTGAAGACGGCGATAGCCTCGTCAAGTTTCTTCGCGCCCATAAGTTGGTAGCCAAGGTTGTTCATCGTATTTTCCGGCACAGGAATGTGGTAGCCAAAGCGCTCCGACAGCTTTTGGAAATGCTGCTGCAATCCGACGAGGCCGCCGCCAGGAAGCCCATTTTCATCGCGAGGCACCTGCCAGTCAGAGAAGATGGTCCGCAGACCAGCGTAGTGCGCGCGGAGCACGGTGGAACCATGGTCCTCGTCCGGATAATGCGCCGAATCCCAGGTCAGCCCCTTCGGTGCACCAGCGGCCAAGGTCTTGCGGAGTTGCTCAAAGTTCTCGCCCATCGGGTTCGGGGGAGTGTCCTCGTTGGCCAAGGAAAAGAAGAGCGCTTTCTTGAGTTCAGCATGAGTGGCAAGAAACTGTTGCGCCCGGCGCAGCGTGTGACCGTCATCCCATTGCAAGCTAGGACTTACGGCGATGTAGGCGTTGAACAGGTCGGGGCGGGTGATGAGGGCGTGGATGGCCAGCAGCCCACCAAATGAATGGCCCGCGAAGATGCGGTAAGGGGCTGTGCGGTAGCGTTTCTCGATTTCGGGAATCAGTTCGGTCTGGATGAAATCGAGGAAGCGGTCCGCGCCGCCACTGGTGGGGAAGGCAGTTACGGTACCGTCGGGATTCTTGATGTCGGCGTGGGTGGGAGTCAGGTCGCGGTTGCGATCGGTGTTGGCGATGCCCACAACGATCAGCGGGGGCATGCGATTGTTGTTCACCAGAAAGTCGATGGTGCTGCCGATTTCGTTGACGTGTCCTGGTGCGTCGGTTTGATAGACGACCGGGTACACGGCCTTGCTTTGCTGGTACCCGGGCGGCGTGCGGACCCAAATGACACGGTCTTCCTTGAGAACGTTGGAGTGAACGTTCAGGCGTTGAGGGACGGGAGGCGCAACTTCCTGAGCGGAGGCCACCGAAAGGAAGCACGAAAGCTGAAAAAGAAATAGAAGGCGCAACTTCATGGTACCCCCAGGGATCTACAGGCTATTGACGCGTCAGGCGCGAAATAGTTTATCCCAAGTTTCCCCGTGTTAGGACGTGTGCTGGCTGATGGAGAGGATGTTGCCGTCGGGGTCCTTGAACCAGGCTACTTTGCTGCCGTCGGGGGTGGTCCAGATGCCGAGGTTCTGGTCCTGGGCGAAGGGATATTTTTCCGGGGGGACGCTTCGGTCGCGGAGCCAAGTGGCGACGGACTCGATGTCTTCGACTTGCCAGCCGAGGATGGTGCCTTGTAGCGGAGTAAAATTGGGGATTTTTGTGATGCGAATCATGTGGCCACCCACGCTCATGACCAGGGCAAATTTATCGAGGCTGACGAATTCGAGTCCGAGCTTGCCTTCGTAAAAAGCGCGGGCTTTGTCGTAGTCTTTTGTGGGGATGAAGCCGACCATCTTTCCTGATGCCAGCATGTATGCCTCCTCTTGTTATCTCTCCCAGATGCATTGTGGCCATCAGGAATAGCACTTGCGGCGTTCGATTTCTCTCGATATTGTGACAAGAAATGTCGCATGAGTGCCAAAGCATACTTCATGACCCGAACGGGCGGCTGCTCGGTGAGTTGGCCAGCGTATCGGCTGACCTCGCGCACGGGCATGTGATCCCCGAGCATTCGCATCCGGAGGACCAACTGTTGTTTGCTTCGAGCGGGGTGATGACGCTGCGAACGAAGCAGGGCGTTTGGGTGGTGCCGCCGCTACGGGCGGTGTGGATTCCGGCGGATACGCCGCACTCGGTGGCGATGTCGGGCGCGGTTTCGATGAGGACGCTGTATTTTCTGCCGAAGTTGTGCCGAAGGCTTCGCGGGAAATGTTTTGTGATGAATGTTTCGGCGCTCTTACGGCGGAGCGACGGATTATCGAAATCATCGTCGATCAATTGAAGGCCGTGGATTCGATCCCTTTGCAGTTGCCGCATCCGACGGACACGCGGGCGATGCGCGTGGTGAAGGCGCTTTTGGCGGATCCGAGCGATCAGAGAAACCTGGAAAGACTCTGCAGGGATTGCGGCGCGAGCAAGAGAACGATTCAGCGGGTGTTTCTGGAAGAGACGAAGATGAATTTTGGGAAGTGGCGGCAGCAACTGCGGCTGCTTCATGGATTGCAGCTGATGGCTTCGGGAGAAAAGGTGACGGCAGCGGCGTTGGAGGCGGGTTATAGCAGTCCGAGCGCGTTCATATCAATGTTCCGGAAGCAGCTAGGGACGACGCCGATGCGGTATTTGGGGGATGGAAACGGTGCGGAGCCGAGAGGAGACTGAAGAAACCTGTTCAGCTGGCTGAAATTGTGATTGCTGTTGAATGGCTATGGAAAAAGTCAAAAGCGCCCACCGCGGAAGCTGGCGGAGAGCCACACTCACTGGCGGAGACGGTTTGGAATTGTTGAAAGCCTAGATAACTCATATTAGAGTGGCGGGCAAATAGGGGTGGGTGGATGGACACTCAGGAACACTCTTTTCGGCCACGGGAGGATCAACGCACTGGTGGCGCTGCAATAGTTCAGCTTTGAGAATATTTTTGTCGAAGGCAAACAGAGAGCGGAGCCGGAATAGCGGTTCCGCTTTCTTATTATTGGCCGCGCAGATCGGATGCCGGGCAGGAGCGATTCTGATCCGAACCAAGAACAGTTCGGGATTGCTACTGCTTGCCGGTGAGCTTGCGGATCAAATCGACCTCGGCTTGGCGGTAGGGTGTGCCGTCGGAGCGCAACACTTCGTGAAACCACACGGACGGCTGGCTGAGAATGTAAGGATGCTCCCAGGACTCCCAGGGCAAATTGGTTTGCGTCTTGCCGGCAACGAATCCCCAGTTGATGGCGCCGACGTGTTCCTGCTTGGCGATGGGCAATATTGCGTCAAATGTGCTGCCCACGGAACGCGCCATGAATTCCGTGCAGATGACCGGCCGGTTGTGCTTCTTTAGCCAGGCTACCTGCTGCTTGAAGTATTCCGGCCAACTGTAATTGTGAAAGGTGATGACGTCGGATTCGCGAAGCTGAATCTGCTGGATTTCAGGGAGATTGGCGCCGTCGGGCGAAGTGTCCACACAGCAGACTCCGCTGGTGAGAGGCTGCGTGGGATTGGCTTCGCGCGCCCAAGCGAATACCTGTGGCAAAAGGGCGGTCACGCGGGCGGTCTTGTCTTTCAGCTCCTGCTTCGCGTAGCTGCCGAGGTTTTCGGCGCCGGGCTCGTTCCACAGGTCCCAGGCAAGGATGCGATCGTCCTTGGCGAAGGCTCCCACGACACCTTGGACGTAAGCTTTCAGACGCGGAACTTGATTGGCGTCGGCTAGCGCTGCCGCGCCGGGACTCTGCACCCAGCCGGAGTTGTGAACGCCGGGAATCGGCGGACGCTGTGGACCGAGATGAGGCAAGGGGTCCCAGCAGGAGTCGAAGAGCACAAACATCGGACGAATGTGGTGGCGCGACGCGATGGTCAAGAAGCGGTCGATGCGCTTATGGAAGCCGGCGGCGTCCTGCTGCCAGAGAAGATCGTGGAGAAAAACGCGCATGGTGTTCATGCCGAGGGATTCCGCCCAGGTCAATTCCTGATCGATTTCTTCGGGATTGAAGGTGGCTTCCTGCCACATTTCCAACTGGTTGATGGCGGATCTGGGAGTGTAATTGCTGCCGACCAGCCAGGGCTGTTGGACGTACCAGGCGTTGGCTTTTTGGTCGTGCCAGCGCGGTGTTTGCGCTCCTGCGGAACTTGTGAACAAGGCGAGCGCGATCAGGGACGCGGCAATGAAAACGGATTTGAGTTTTTTCATGTTGTGAACTCCGCTTGGGCTTATATGCTAGGGGCTCAAGACAACGTGCGCAATGGTTTATCGGCGGCGCGATATACTGAGGCGCTATGACGGTCATCATTTCAATGCTGCGTGGCGTCAATGTTGGGGGCCACAACAAGATCAAGATGGAGGCGCTGCGGGCGCTCTATGAATCGCTGAAATTGCGGGGTGCGCAGACGTACGTGCAAAGCGGCAACGTGATTTTCAGGACTGAAGAGCGGGATACGGCGCGGCTCACGAAGCGAATCGAAGAAGGAATTGAGCGGAAGTTTGGGTTTCGGCCTGATGTAGTTTTGCGGACGGCGGCGGAGATGAGAGAGGTTGTTGCTAGGAACCCGTTTGCGAAGCGGCGCGGGATTGAGCCGGGCAAACTACTGGTGAGTTTTCTGGCGAGTGATCCTGGGGAAGAAGGCCGGGAAAAGATTCGCCAGATGAAGTGCGAGCCGGAAGAAATGCGGGTCGAAGGGCGGGAAATTTACATTCATTTTCCCAATGGGGCGGGACGCTCGAAGCTGCCGTGGGCGGGGCTGGGCAAGATGCTGAAGACACAGGGAACGGGTAGAAACTGGAATAGCGTGACGAAGATGCTGGAGATGGCGGAGAAGCTAGAAACTTCTCTCTAGTTACTCATGGAGCCGGTTTCGACTCGGGGTTCAAGTGCTGCGATTATCTCGTCGTGTGCTTTTGCAAACCGTTCAGCCGCAACAATGCGGTCAGCTGTTGGGGGATGCATGTACCTCCACTCGGCCTTCTTGTCAAAGACAATCAGATTGAGGTCGGTCAATTTGCGCATCGCAGTAATGAACGGCCCTGAGCGGCCAATCAGCGTCCAAGAAAAGAGATCGGCAGCTCTCTCCTGCTTTCGAGAGAGCATCGCCATAAGGATATTGCCGTAAACGTAAGCGCAACTCCAATAAATGAAAAAACCAGGAACCAGCGTTAACTCATTCCAGCTTCCGTTCCCGTCGGCAAAAATGACGAGCCGGCAATACACTGCAAGACCGATCGCGTAAAAGATGCCCACGATAATAAGGCTCTGCAGAAGGAGTCTCGCCCTCACATGGTGAAGAGCGCAATGTCCTAGCTCATGTGCAACGATAGCATCGACCTCGTCCTCGGATAGTGCGGATATCAAGGTGTCCGTAAGCAATATCCGCCGGGCCGAGCCGATGCCAGTAACAAGGGCGTTCGCTCGACGGGTGCTTTCAGCGATGCGCCACTCGTAGATGGTGCCCACGCGAAGACGCGCCTTGGCGGCCAATTGTGTGAGTCTTTCCTGGAGAGATTTGTTGGTCAAGGGAAGAACTGGATAGAAGAAAGAGAGAAGCCAGGGCAGTGATCGATTAACTAGCATGAACAGAAACGAAGAGAGAATCCCGGCCAGTATCCATCCGAAGAAGGGAAACAAGTTGCTGGAGGCGAAAGCGATCTCGACAATCACAGCGCCGAAGACAAACCCCAGCATGTTGGCCTTGAGAAAATCCTGGAGCCAGGGGTAAAGGCCAGACTTTGCTATTTGGAACTTTCGGTCCAAATAGAAACGGTATAGCGAGGGTGGAATCTGGGCAACAGCACATAGAAGCCAAAGCGGGACCCAACAGATTACGAGTTGGAGGTAGAAATTGCTGGTTGCGGATTGCGCAAAGGACGCGGACCACTGATTTATTCGGAGAAGGCCATACACGAAAAACGCCAAGAAGAAAGCCAAGAAACGTAATTGCGCTGCCCGCCGAAATTGCTTGGAGTAGGCGCGCCTAGGGTCTGGCGGAGGGGCCGAGGGGGTTGCCGCGCTATTCATGCATGCTCACCGATCGACATATTTTGGCAGTTCTGAAATAGGCCGCCCATATAAAAATCATGCTGTTGCGAAGATGAGTGCCTCAGCGGCAACGCGGTGCTGGGAGAGGTTCGCGCTACGGGAGAGTGTTTTGCTGGAGATCGAGGGCGGCTTGGGCGAGGTCGGCGGGGCGGCCCAAGTCGCGCCAATAGTATTGGTCGGCGCGGAAAGCTAGGATTTTTTCGCCTTGGGCGGAGAGGCGGAGATAGGAAGGGATGATGGAAAAGACGCCTTCTTCGGTGAGCATGGGGAGAAGGCGGGGGGAGATGATGTGGATGCCAGAGAAGGCGAGGGGAAGTGGCGAGTGACCAGTGGCGAGTGGCGAGTTTGAAGAAAGAGCAGCAGCCCCTGAGGAGGCAAGTTCTGGTTTGGCCTCGGGACCGGCGCGGCGGCCGCGGAGTTGGTGGTGGTTGTCGAAGAGGAGGGGGCGGGAAGTTTTGCGGGATTGGACGGCTAGGGTGGCGAGAGCATGATTTTCGGCGTGGAATTGGAGCATGGCGCGGACGTCGATGGTGCTGATGACGTCGACGTTGTGGAGGAGGAAGGGCTCGTCGAGATTCTTTGGATCTTCGAGGAAGAACCAGGCGGCTTTTTTCAGGCCGCCGCCGGTGTCGAGGAGGACTTCTTCGCGGGAGACTTCAATGCGCATGCCGAAATTTTTGTGCGATTTGAGATAGTCGATGACTTGGTCGGCGAAGTGGTGGACGTTGACGATGACTTCGGTGACGCCGAAGGTGCGGAGACGCGAGAGAGTGATTTCGAGGAGAGTGCGGCCGGAGAGTTCGACGAGGGCTTTGGGGCGATCGTCCGTGAGCGGGCGGAGGCGCGTGCCGAGGCCGGCGCCAAGGATCATGGCTTTCATGGGAGCGACCCCGAAGCCTCAGAGAGATTTCTCTCTGCGCAAGCCGACCGGCTCGCGGGAGCGAGCCGGAAAGAAAAAGCGTCGGCTTGCTCCGTTCGAAATGACCGGCGGTAGCTGCAGGCACAACCAGCAAGAAAAAATCGGCCTGCTCCGGTCGGAATGACATGTTTGGGTGGCAGGTTCACTGAAGGGCCTTCCGTTTGCCTAGTTTTTCCAACTCTAAATGGCGGAGGACAACTTCCAGGCCATTCCTGACGCGCAGGCGTTTGGCCAATTGCTCGGCGAGGAAAACGGAGCGATGCTGGCCGCCGGTGCAGCCGAAGGAAACCATCAAATTCTTGAAGCCACGCTGCTGATAACTGCTGATGCTCGAATCCACCAGTGAGAGGACGCCGGCAAGAAACTGATGGACGCTTTCCTGTTGATTGAGGTAGTCGATGACCGGAGTGTCTTTGCCGGTGAGAGTCTTGAAGCGCTCTTCGCGGCCGGGATTCGGGAGGCTGCGGCCATCGAAGACGAAGCCGCCGCCATTGCCGCTTTCGTCCTTGGGCAAGCCCTGGTGAAAAGAAAAACTGAAAATGCGCACGACAAGATTGTCGGCTTCGCACGCGAGGCCCTGCAATTTTTCCGAGGCCAGCATGCCTTTGAAAGCGTCCATGAGCGCCGGGAGAGGGACGGGTAGCCTGACGTGGTGAAGGAGCCAGCGGAGATTTTTCAGCGCATAGGGCACGCTTTGCAAGAAATGCGCCCGGCGTTCGAAGAAGCCGCGGAAACCGTAAGCACCGAGGGCTTGCATGATGCGGATGTAAACGTAGGCGTAGTAGTGCCGGAGGAAAGCTTCGCGATCGAGCGGGACGAAGCTGGAAAGCCGGTCGAGATAATGATCGAGGAGTTGCTGGCGCAGATCAGGCGGGAGGTCGGCCTTGGCGTCGTACAAGAGCGAAGCGATGTCGTATTGCAGAGCGCCTCTGCGGCCGCCCTGGTAGTCGACGAAAAAGGGATCGCCGTTGCGCAACATGATGTTGCGGGACTGGAAGTCACGGTAAAGAAAATAATCGCGCGGGGCACTGAGAAGAAATTCGGTGAGGCGGCTGAAATCGTCTTCGAGGGCCAGTTCGTTGAAGGGGATGCCAGCGAGGCGGAGGAAATAGTATTTGAAATAGTTCAGATCCCAGGCGATGGACTGGCGGTCGAAACTGGGATTGGGATAGCAGACTTCGTAATTCAGGTCGCGGCTGGCTTCCACTTGAAAGCGGGGGAGAACGGCGACAACCTTGCGATAGGCTTCGATCACTTGGGGGAAGATGTTTTCACCAGTGCGGTTATTGGAAAGGAACTCGAAGAGCGTGGTGTCGCCAAGGTCTTCTTCAAGATAGGCGCCGTGGCTTAAGTCTTCGGCGTAGATTTCAGGAACGGGAAGGCCGTGGCGACGAAAGTGTTTGGAGAATGCGAGGAAGGCTTCGTTTTCTTCGCGTACGCCATAGAGGATGCCGATGGCGCGGTGTTTTTCGTTGGAGAACCGGATGATTTTGCGGCCGGAGCCGCCGAGTTCGCCCTGCAGCGGCTGGACGTGCTCTGGCGGCGCGTGGAAATACTGCTCGAAAAGCTTATTGAGAACGTCCAGGGACATGGGTTCCCATCCGATGCGTATCAATGGATTGCTGGGATCAACCGTTTTCTAGCATAGCTGATTCTCGCGCGAGAGACGTTAGTCGAGAGGGAATTGCTGTGCTTAGAACCGCACAGCCAGAGTTGGCTGCGCCACGGGACTTTTTGCATGACCTGTATAATGCGGGAATGACTTCCCAGCCTAAGAAATATCAGCGCGCGGCGCGGCTGCTCGCAGAACAGCGACTGACGGAAAAAAGGAATGCGGCGTCGAGGAATCTCGATCGCATGACGGCGAGAGAGATTGCGCGGTTGATGAACCGCGAGGATCGCAGGGTGGCGGCGGCGGTGGGGCGAGAGCTGCCGGCGGTTGCGCGCGCGGTGGATGCGATTGTGGGCGCGATTCGAAAGGGCGGACGATTGATTTATGTCGGGGCGGGATCGAGCGGACGAATGGGGGTGCTGGATGCGGCGGAGTGTCCGCCGACGTTTGGAACTTCGCCGAAGCTGGTGGTGGCTTTGATTGCGGGAGGACGGCACGCGATTACGAGAGCGGTGGAAGGAGCGGAGGATTCCGAGCGCAATGGGGAGCGGGATTTGCGAGCGAAGAAATTGACGAGGCGCGACGTGGTGGTGGGAATCGCGGCGAGCGGGACGACGCCGTATGTGGTGGGGGCGCTGAGATATGCGCGGAGGCTTGGTGCGATGACGGTAGCGGTGACGTCAAACTTGCGCATGCCGGTGGGGCGGCTGGCGAAGATCGTGATTGCGCCGGAAGTGGGGCCGGAAGTGTTGACAGGGTCGACGCGGCTGAAGGCGGGGACGTCGCAAAAGATGGTGCTGAACATGCTTAGTACTGCGGTGATGGCGCGACTGGGGCATGTGTATGAGAACTTGATGATCGACATGATGCTGACGAATGAGAAGCTTGCGGAACGGGCGCTGCGGATCTTAGCGGAGGCGAGCGGTAAAAGTGTGTCTGCGGCGGAACACGCTCTGCGGGCAGCGAGACACGATTTGCGGGTTGCGTTGGTGATGTTGAAGCGAGGAGTGGTGGCGCGCGAGGCGAAGAAAAGACTGAAGGGAGGAGATTTGCGTAATGCGCTTGGGGAGTAAGAGAAAGAGAGCTTAACGCAGAGACACAGAGGACACAGAGAAGAGACGGAAAAAGAAAGACGGCGACGTCCCGGGCCGGTCGGGGTAGACGGCAGTAGATGGAAGAAAAGCGACAGCAAGGCTGTCGCAGTCCAAAGCGCCGGCCTGAAGGCCGCCGCTACGCTGAGGGAGTGAATGGATAAATTTCGGATCAAGGGCGGGAAGGCGCTGCGGGGGACGGTGGCGATTAGCGGGGCGAAGAATTCAGCGCTGCCGGTGATGGCGGCGGCTTTGCTGACGTCAGAAAAAGTGACGCTGCACAACATTCCCAAGGTGCGCGACTTGATTACCATGAGCAAGCTGCTGGCGTTCATGGACGCGAAGGTGACGATAACGGAGTTTCCGAGCAGCGATTACGTGATCGAGACGCCGAAGTTGAATCACACGGAAGCGCCCTACGAGTTGGTGAAGACGATGCGGGCGTCGGTGCTGACGCTGGGGCCGCTGATGGCGCGCGTGGGAGTGGCGCGGGTTTCGCTGCCGGGAGGATGCGCGATTGGGGCGCGGCCGGTGGATTTGCACTTGAAGGCGCTGGAGCAGATGGGGGCGGAGATTGGCACTTCTCACGGATACATCGAGGCGAAGGTCCGCGGCAATGGACATCAAGGCAGACGGCTGAAGGGCGCGCGAATCGCGTTCGAGAAAATCACGGTGACGGGGACGGAAAATATTTTAATGGCAGCGGCGCTGGCGGACGGTGAGACGGTGCTGGAGAATGCAGCGCGGGAGCCGGAAGTGACGGATTTAGTGGTGATGCTGAGGAAGATGGGAGCGGAGATTTGCGGGGACGGAACTTCGGCGCTGCGGATTCGCGGTGTGGAGAAACTGCACGGGACGGAACACACGGTGATTCCGGACCGGATCGAGGCGGGGACGTTTCTGCTGGCGGGGGCCATTACGGGCGGGGAGTTGACGATTACGGATTGCGCGCCGGAGCATCTAGGAGCGGTGATTGCGAAATTGGAGCAGGCGGGAGTGCCGGTTGAGATTGTGAATGAAACGACGGTGCGAGTGCGGGGCGCGAAGAAGCTGGTGGGCGTCGACGTGACGACGGAAGAATATCCCGGATTTGCGACGGACATGCAGGCGCAATTCATGGCGCTGGCGACGCAGGCGAAAGGCACATCGGTGATTGCCGAGAAAATCTTTGAGAACCGCTTTTTGCACGCGAGTGAAATGATGCGCATGGGGGCGAACATTTCGATCGAAGGACACACAGCGACAGTGCGGGGGCCATCGGCACTCTCGGGAACCGTCGTGCAAGCTTCGGATTTGCGGGCCAGCGCGGGGTTGGTGCTGGCGGGGTTGGTAGCGAGTGGCGAGACGCTGATTGAGCGCGTGTATCACATTGATCGCGGGTACGAGGGAATCGTGGAGAAGCTGCGCGGAGTGGGGGCGGACATTGAGCGCGTGCACGGGACGGGGTCGTGACTCGTATGCCCAGGCCATAAGAAATTGTTGGATCTGAAGACGCAACAAACGGAGGGGTTTTATGGTCGATTATTCAGGATGCCGATCGCGCAACACGCGTGAACTGTTCCTTGGTTCCTCTTCGCACCCTCGGTTCTTTGGTAATTGGAGCGCCCCCAAAGCACTTCCGCGGTGGAACACCTCATTTTCACATAAGCAAGGCGGAGCCGGCAAAGGTCTGACATTAGCGGTCTGAATCAAACTTCCGTTCGCGCCACACAGCAATCTCCAGCAAAGTTTGGTACAATGCGCGACACGAATTTGGTGAGATGGGCGCTTGCGGATGAGGCGGGCGCGGACCCGGGAGGAAGACCACCATGAGCAACGCGGAAATGCTGGCGCGGATTGATGCGGCGATTGCGGAGAAGAGTTTACTGAAGCATCCGTTTTATCAGGATTGGCAGGCGGGGAAGCTGAGCCGCGAGGCGCTGCAGCTTTATGCGGCGCAGTATTACCGGCACGTGGAGGCATTTCCGAAGCACTTGCGGGTGCTGGCGGCGCGGACGGAGGGTCCGCTGCAGGGATTGATCCGGGAGAACGTGGCGGAGGAAGAGAATCCAGCGGGGCCGCATCCTAAGCTTTGGCGTGATTTTGCGGCGGCCGTGGGAGTGGGCGAGGATGACATTACGTGCTGCCCTGCGCTGCCGGGGACGCAGGCAGTGGTGCAGAAGTTCCGCGAGATCTGCGGGGACCGGCCAGTGGCGGAAGCGGTGGCCGCGCTGTATGCCTACGAATCGCAGGTGCCGGAAATTGCGACGACGAAGATTGATGGGTTGAAGAAGTTTTACGGCGTGACTGAGCCAGAGGGGCTGGCGTACTTCGAGGTACACGAAGAAGCGGACAAGGCGCACCGAGCAGCTTGGCGCGGGTGGTTGGAAGAGCACGCGAGCGGCGATGAGGAAGAAATCCTGAAGACGACGAATGAGGCCCTGGATGCGCTTTGGGGGGCGCTGGATGCGGTGCACTGCGAGAGGCAAGAGGTAGTGAGGTAAGGAAGAAAAAGAAAGAAAGAAAGAAAGAAAGAAAGAATTAACACAGAGGACACAGAGAACAGGCAGAGCACGGAGAGCACAGAGAAGAGTTCGGAAAAGAGGCCCCCGATTGGATTGGGGGCCTTTTGTTTTTGGGAACAGGTGTGAACTGCGACTGAAATGAGAGCCCGCAAAGGCAAGGTCAAATGCAAGAGGGGCGGGCTGAAGCCCGCCCCTACATAAACCGCCGCAGGGCACTGACAGGTCATGGCGCGAGAATGATTGACTCCAAAAATGCGATGAACGATAGTCCCATCAGCGAGAGGCCGAATATGGAACGAATGAAGCGCAATCTATCGAGGCGAAACGCCCTGAAATTATTGGGAGCTACGGGAGGCGGTCTTGCGCTCGCAAGTTGGACGAACGGGGGCCGAGTGCTGGCGCAAGTGCCGAACGGTGCGAAGCAGCTCGAAAGTTTTACAGGGCCGGGAGCGAACCCGCATTGGAATTCGGTCGGGCCATATGTTACGGGGCCGCAGAAGGCGCCGCTGATCCTGCTGACCGACCGGCCGGTACAACTGGAAACGCGGCGGAATTATTTCCGGACAGTGTTTACGCCGAATGAAGCGTTTTACGTGCGCTGGCACCTCGGAGAGATTCCCAACGGTGTGGACCTGGCGGAGTGGAAGTTGCGCGTGGAAGGCAATGTCAATAAGCCGCTGGCCTTCAGCCTCAGCGAGTTGATGCAGAAGTTCAAGCCAGCTTCGGTTGCGGCGGTCAACCAATGTTCCGGGAATAGCCGGAGCCGGTTGCAGCCGCGCGTGCCGGGTGGACAGTGGGGCAATGGGGCGATGGGCAATGCGATGTGGACTGGCGTGCGGCTGCGCGAACTTCTGGACGCGGCGCGCGTGAAGAGCGAATCGGTGCAAGTGCAATTCGAGGGGCTGGACACCGGAGCGGGGCCGAAGGGAATGGGATCAAACCGGTTCCTGAAGTCTTTGGACCTGACGAATGCCGCGCTCGATGAAACGATTGTGGCGTATCTGATGAACGGCGAGCCGCTGCCGATGTTGAACGGATTTCCTGTGCGGCTGGTGGTGCCTGGGTACTTCGCCACGTATTGGACCAAGTCCCTTGCGTGGATCCGCGTGCTGGAGGCGCCCGACGATAATTTCTGGATGAAAACGGCGTATCGCATTCCGGACACGCCGCGAGGGACTACCACACCCGAGGACATAAAAGCCGGCAAAGTGAAAACCATTCCGATCGAGCGGATGCCGGTGCGGTCGTTTCTGGTCTCTCCCGATGGGAGTTCGAAAATTCCCGTGGGATTGGGCGTGACACTGCGCGGGATGGCGTTCAGTGGATATGGGAAGGTGGTCAAAGTGGAAGTTTCCGACGACGGAGGGAGCAGTTGGAGAGCCGCCGAACTCGGCGAGGATCATGGCGCCTATTCCTTCCGGAGCTGGGAAGCGCCATGGACGCCAAAAACGCCGGGAAAGTATTCGATTACCGTCAGGGCCACGGATGAAAAAGGAAACGTGCAACCGGACGAGGCGGTTTGGAATGCCGGCGGATACTTGTGGAACAAAATTGAGAAGCAAGAACTGGTTGCGGGAAAGGCGAATTGAGGAGGGCGGCTATGGAGAAACGATGGAAGATGGCGCTTATTACGGCAGGAGTAGCGGCGGCGCTTGCCGGTGGCTTGCTTTTCGCACAAATGAGCGGATCGTACAGTTCCACGAATGGAGCGAGCATTGGGCAAGGAGCGGCGCCAGAGTTGACGCCAGATGCGAAGTACGATGTGGGACCGTATCGGTCTTTCACTCCGGAATTGGCTGAGGGGGATGGAAAGTTGGAAGTGCAGAGTCTCTGCGCAACTTGTCACAGCACGCGGTACATCACCATGCAGACGCCGTTGGCAGGAGCAACCTGGGATGCGGAAGTCAACAAGATGATGAAGGTATACGGCGCTCCCGTTCCGGAAGCTGCCGCAAAGAAAATCACGGCGTACTTGCAAGCACATTACGCGCCCGAGAATCGGAAGGAATAGCAGGAGCAAAAAAAAAGAAGGGCGGACTGAAGTCCGCCCCTACACAACCGAGCCACGGCAAAGAATTATTCATGGGAGCCGAAGTCGCCGCCGCCTTCGCCGCTTGAAGAGCCGGGATTGCCTCCTCCGCCGCCGCCTGCGGCAGCTTTTTGCTGCTTTTCGCGGGCTTCGCGGATCAGGGCTTTGCGGGAGAGGCGAACTTTATTGCCCTCGATGGAGAGAACTTTGACGAGGACCTGGTCGCCGAGCTTCAGCTCATCGCGAACGTCGCGGATGCGATGCTCGGAGATTTCGCTGATGTGCAGGAGGCCGTCGGTGCCCGGGAAGAGCTCGACGAAGGCGCCGAACTCCGCGAGGCGAACGACTTTGCCGAGATAGGTTTTGCCGATTTCGGCGCTGGCGGTGACGTCGCGAACCATCTGCAAGGCCGCGTCTCCGCCGGCTCCGCTGGTGGAGAAGATGTGCACGGTGCCGTCTTCGAGGACGTCGATTTTGACGCCGGTGGCTTCGATGATGGATCTGATTTTCTTGCCACCCGGACCAATGAGGTCGCGAATTTTGTCCTGCGGGATTTTTAGCTTGAAGAGCCGCGGGGCGTAGGCCGAAATCGCGGTGCGCGACTCGCTGAGCGTCTT
>WNFQ01001140.1_pt1 | contig 18738 bp, 20 predicted proteins | sample 5400171 | NCBI WGS metagenome assembly WNFQ01 (sample SAMN13153356, study PRJNA577476) | soil metagenome | isolation source: 20 cm soil under Madrone tree | place: USA:California | collected 2016-06-14 | reverse complement strand
TACGTGGGAGCGCTGGGCGGCGGGTTTGGGAATCGAACCGATCAAACCCAACCGGCTGGTCCGTCTCGACAATATGTCGGCGGTGGTGCTGGCCGCCGAGCAGGGCGTCGGCGTGGCTCTGGTCGCTTCGCGCCTGAGCGCCGATCGCTTCGTTGCCGGCGGGCTGGTGAAATTATTCACTGCGGAATTGGCCACCAACGAGAGCTACGTCCTATTGCACAGGCCCGAGGACCGCGCGCGCGAAGACCTGCAGGAGCTCACCCAGTGGATCCTGGCCAAGTGCCGGGTTGCCTGACCGTGAACCGGCGCACATTAGAGGAATTCATACAGGTGAGAAAACTTTCGAGGATGCGGGAATTTTCTCGTTTGTCCGCGCCCTGAGTCCTGTTTATGGTTCGTACGGGGTGTTGGTATTTTTGACCATCAAGGAATACCATCATGAAGTCTCGACATATCGCTCTCGGTCTGGCGCTCGCATCGGTCGCCGCACTCGCTCCCGTCATCTCCAACGCATCGCCCGAGAAGGCCGCGCTGAATGCCTGCGCCCGCGCCTTCGCATCGAGCCTCGCGTCGCCGGGTGCCGCTGCTCCTGCATTCAAACTCGCCTATCATTCCAGTGAATTCGGCGGCTCGATGCTCGAGCTCTATGCCGTGGAACGCGAATACACCTTCGATTTGAACGCCAACGATCCGAAGACCGGGTTGCCGATTGCGCGCGCGAGTTGCACCACGGATGCGCACGGGGCCGTCGTAGCCTTGTCGCCGGTCCCGTTGTTGCATGCCGCGGGCGCAGCCGTCGCCGCTCGACTGTAAGTAGGATTCGGGCCGCGTTGGTGCGCGGCTGGCGGGTTTATCGCTGCGGGCGTATAAATTCGCCATGAGTGTCGCATCGAACGCATGGGCGGCTGCGCCGGCAGCCGCCCTCGAATTGGTGGTCGCCGTGGCGGAAAACGACGTCATCGGCCGCGGCAATGGGCTGCCGTGGCATTTGCCGGCGGATTTACGGCATTTCAAATCCCTCACGCTGGGCAAACCCGTGCTGATGGGGCGCAAGACCTACGAGTCCATCGGCAAGGCGCTGCCGGGTCGGACGAATATCGTGCTGAGCAGATCGTCGGAGTTTTCGCCGGGAGATTGCGTCGTGGTGAAGAGTGTCGGCGACGCGCGCATCGCGGCGGGCGCGGACCCCGCGGTGATGGTGATCGGGGGAGCGGAAATCTACCGGCAATGCCTGCCGCTCGCCAGCCGCATCCATCTCACCCTGATTCACACGCAGATCGAGAACGGCGACACGATTTTCGCGGGTTGGCGCAGCCGGGAGTGGAATGCGTCGTCGCGGGAACGCCACGAGGCCGACGACAGGAATGCGTACGCCTACAGCTTCATCACCCTCGAACGGGCGGGATCCGGCCGCGTCAGTTGAGGGGCGGCAGTCTCGCGGCGATCTCTCGTTCCGCACGCTCAAAGTCGACGTCGGCGAGGCTCGAGGCCGCACCCGCCGTCAATTCGGTCAAGAGCGCTGCCTGCACGGTCCCACGCCGGAGCGCGGTCTGGTACGGAACCTCGTGGTGGAACATCACCATCGAGTAGCGCGGAATGAAGCGGTGGGGGAAACGCCTTTCGAGCTCGAGCGACAGCGCCTGCTGCAACCGGAACTTGGGGTGGGCCACGCGCTCGCGCATTTCCAGATAATTGTCGAGGGCCATGACGGCAATCGCGTCGGTGTTGGGCTTGCGCACGGCGCCGAACTCCGCGAATACCGTTTCCCACGACCCATGCTTGGGGATGCAGGCGTCGAATTCCACGCAGTCTTCGAAGCAGCAATTCATGCCCTGGCCGTGAAACGGCACGATGGCATGCGCCGAATCGCCGATCAGCGCCGTCGTGCCCCGATAATGCCAGGGCCCGGCCGACACGGTACCGAGAAGCCCGACGGGGTGATCCTTGAATTCAGCGACACGATGGGGCATCAATTCACGTGTGTCCGGAAAATTTTGCGACAGGAATCGCTCGATGGCGGCCGGCTCGGTCAAGCTCTCGAAGCTGACCTCGCCATGCTTGGCCAGGAACAGGGTCGCGGTGAAGCTGCCGTCTTCGTTCGGCAGCGCAATCAACATGAAGTTGCCCCGCGGCCAGATGTGCAACGCATCCGGCGCCATCCGATGGCGTCCCGCCGCATCGGCCGGCATGGACAGCTCCTTGTAACCGTGATCGAGATCGGTCTCGTGCGCGTCGATCAAGCGCGCCGAGCTCATGAGCCGGCGCATCCCCGAGCCGGCGCCGTCGGTCGCCAACAGGGGATCCATGGGTACGCTGATCAGACGGTCCTGGCGCAGATCGCGTATGAATGCCCTTCCCTCATCGAATTCGGCGGTCTCGAATCGATGTTCGAAGTGAACGGTTACTCCCGGTCGACGGGAGGCCACCTCGAGCAGGGTCTGATTGAGCCGATGCCGGGAGATCGAGTAGATCTGTTCATTGGGCCGTTGGCCGTAGGGCTGAAGGGATGTGGTTCCGTCCGCATCATGAATGAGCCGTCCGCGCATCGGCAACAGCGCTTGCTCGAGGTCCCGGAACACTCCGGCCAGCTGCAGCGCGTGAATTCCGCGATCCGCCAATGCCAGATTGATGGATCGCCCCGATTCCGGCGGACGGCCCCTCGGGTCGGGGCGGGTTTCGTACAGTTCCACGGTATGGCCGCGGCGCTGCAATAGGATGGCAAGCAGCGCTCCGCTGGGTCCCGCGCCGATGATGCGAACCGCGGAGCGATCTACGTTCACGGGCGCAACGCGAGCGACAGGGCATCGATCGCCGTGAATACGTCGCTGTACGAATTGTAGAGCGGGACGGGCGCGAGCCTGAGCACATCCGGCTCCCGCCAATCAGCCAGCACTCCGGCCGCCGTCAGCAGGTCATGGCAGCGCCTGGCGGCGGCGTGCGAGCGCGCGATGCGCAAACTGAGCTGGCACCCGCGCTCCGACGCAGCGCCCGGCGTGACGATGTCCACGAGACCGGGCGGCAGCCCTTCGATGAGACGCTGCAGGTATGCGGTCAAGGCAATGGACTTCTCGCGCAATCGCCGAATACCGGCGCGCTGAAAGATTTCCAATGATGCGAGGAGCGGTGCCGCGGAGAGCACCGGCGGATTGCTGACTTGCCAGCCTTGCGCGCCGGGGATTGCGTGGAACTCGGATCCCATCTGAAACCGCACGGCCGGGTCGTGCCCCCACCAGCCGGCGAACCGCGGCAAGTCGATGCCGCGAGCGTGGCGCTCGTGCACGAAGCAGCCGCCGATGGCGCCGGGACCGGCATTGAGATACTTGTAGCTGCACCATACGGCGAAATCGACGTTCCACTCGTGCAGGCTCAACAGCGTGTTGCCGATGCCGTGAGCGAGGTCCAGGCCGACCACGGCCCCCGCGCGGCGTGCTGCGTCGATCATGGGGCTCAAGTCCAAGGACTGTCCGGTGAGATATTGGACCCCGGGCAGGAGAACCAGCGCCAGCGCGGCGCCTTCTTGCCCGATGCGATGAATCACATCCTCGGTTCTCAGCGTTCTCTCGCCGGGACGCGGCTCGATCTCGATCAGATGCTCGGCCGCATTCAGTCCGTGAAAGGCCAGCTGCGACACGACGGCGTAGCGATCCGAGGGAAACGCGGATTTCTCGATCAGCACCCGATTACGTTCGAGGCTGGGCCTGAAGAAACTCACCATCATCAAATGCAGATTGACCGTCAGCGAGTTCATGGCGACCACTTCGCTCTCATCGGCGCCGACGAGGGCGGCAAGCGGCGGCGCCGCCTGTTCGTGATAGCGGATCCACGGACGCGCCGCGGCGTGATGCCCGAGCACTCCCAGGCGCTGCCAGTCCTTCAGCTCCTCGTCGACGTACTGCGCCGCCGATCTTGGCTGAAGGCCCAACGAGTGACCGCAGAGGTACACCAATCGGCGCCCTGCGCCGTCGAAAGGGTGGTGGAATTGCGCCGCGAAGGACGCCAACGGATCGGCGGCATCCAGCGCCAGCGCGCCTGCGCGGTCGGGCGTCACTTGCCCGGAGCCTCCATGACGGTGCCGCAGACGGCGCAGGTGCGATGCGAAACGCTCGAGTAGAAGCGGGAAAATATCTCCGGCAGCTGTGTTTCAATGTTGCGCACGGCGACGCGTTCCAGATACAGGCGATGCCCGCAGTGCTGGCAATACCACGAGAAGCCATCCAGTTCGTCCGGATTGCGGCGGCGTTCGACGACGATTCCCACGCTGCCCGCCGGACGCTGCGGCGAATGCGGTACTTCCGGGGGCAACAGAAATACCTCGCCCTGGCGGATGGGCACGTCGGTCATGCGGCCGTCCTGCACCGTTTTGAGCAGCATGTCCCCCTCCAGCTGGAAGAAGAACTCCTCGCTCGGGTCATGGTGGAAGTCCTTGCGCGAATTGGGCCCGCCCACGGCCATGACGATGAAGGCGCTGTCCTGAAACAGCAGTTTGTTGCCCACCGGAGGCTTGAGCAAATCGCGGTTCTGTTCGATCCATCGGTGCAGATTGAAGGGCGGAGCCACGCGCATGGCTCCATTATAGCGGCGCTGCGCACGGAGCGGCGGCAGAGCGGGTGCGGGGACCTATCGAGGACCTCGCCGCCCGCCGCCATCCTTAGGACGCCGCGCAGGGCACCTGGACGGGCTCTGCATCGGGGTCGTCCAACCGCAGCGCAGTCAGGGTGCCTCCCCAGACGCACCCCGTATCCAGGCCGGTGACGTCGGCATTGCTGAAAAACCCCAGAGTCGACCAATGACCGAAGATGATGCGCGGTCCGCGCCAGCGGGCCGCCTGCACCTCGAACCAGGGAATCAGCGATTTGGTCTGCGATTTTTTCGGCGATCCTTTGGCGCGCAACACCAGCCGGCCATCCGCATCGACGTAGCGCAGACGTGTGAAGCAATTCACGATGAACCGCAGGCGTTCCTCGCCTTCGAGGGCATCGTCCCAGCGGTCCGGTCGATCGCCGTACAAGGGGTCGAATAACTTTTCCGGATCGCGCCGCAGTGCGCTCTCGAACTCGCGGGCGCATTGCCTCGCCAGGTTCAAATCCCATTGCGGCGCCAAACCCGCATGCAGCATGCAGATGTTCAGCGCGCGATCTTCGTGAAACAGCGGCCGCCCCGCGAGCCACTCCAGCAGGCCGTCGCGATCGGGAGCGGACAGAGTTTCGCTCAGGGTATCGCCGTTGCGGGCGCGGGCGGAACCGAAGGCCACGGCCAATAAATGCAGATCGTGATTCCCGAGGGTGACGGTCGCCGCATCGCCCAAAGCGCGAATTCTGCGCAGTACCGCCAGCGAATCGGGTCCGCGATTGACCAGGTCGCCGACGAACCAAAGCCGGTCGCGGTCCGCTGAGAATCGCAGGGCGCCGAGCAGCTCGCCGAGTTCCGCATCGCAGCCTTGCACGTCTCCGATTGCGTACAGCGCCATGGCGCTAGTGCAGTACTCCGGGCATCGCCAGTCTGAACGGAGCGATCGGCGCATCGAACTGCTGCCCGTCATCGGCCACCATCTGATAGCTTCCCTGCATGGTGCCCACCGGCGTCTCGATCACCGCGCCGCTCGAGTAGCGAAATCCCTGGCCGGGCTTGAGATAAGGCTGTTCACCGACCACGCCATCGCCGCGCGTCTCCTTCACGTTGCCGTTCGCATCCGTGATGATCCAGTGGCGCGTCAGCAGGCGCGCCGGAACCTGGCCTTCATTGCGTATGGTGATGGTGTAGGAGAAGACGAAGCGCTTGTCGCGCGGGTCGGACTGTTCCTCGATATACGAGGTCTCCACCTCAACACGAATGATGGGATTCGCCGGGTCGGATGTCATGACGTGCATCGCATCACTTCAAGCGGACCGCCAACACATCGCAGTGCGCGGCGTGCAGGACCGTGTCTTCCGTAAAATTCACCAAGATCGCCAGACCATGGCGCTCACGGCTGCCGAGAACGATGAGATCCACCTTCTCCTCTGCCGCAACGCGGAGAATTTCCGCCTTGGTGTTGCCGGCTTCGACCCGGCCCGAGGCGTTGGTGAGACTCAAGCGCGCGATGAAATCGCTCAAGCGAGCCCGCGAGCGGTTCATGAGCTCGTCCTCGATTTGCATGGTCGGCATCAGCGGTTCGCCCAAGGGTTCGACCGGTACGAATTCCACGACGTGCAAGACTATCATCGAAGCGTTGGAGTACGCCGCCAGATCCCGTCCGGCAATGGCAACCTGTTCGCTGTCTTCCGACAGATCCAGCAGCACCAAGAGCTTCTTGTATCCGGCCATGCGGCTTCAAGTATAGCCGACCAATCGGGAGTAATGGGCGGCGAGCAGACCGAATTGCGCCGGCGCGAGCGTTTCCGGGCGCAATTGCGGATCGATTCCGCAGGATTCAATATCCTGCCAGGCGAGCAGGCCCTTCAGGGAATTGCGCAGGGTTTTACGCCGGTGGGAGAATGCCGCCGTCACCAGGGTTCGCAGCGCGCCGTCGTCTCCGATATCGAAGCGGGGGTTCTTCGCGGGCTGCAGGCGCACGATCGCCGACCACACCTTGGGGCGCGGCTGAAATGCGCCGGGACCGACGTCGAAGAGACCTTTGACCTCGGCGACGGCGGCCAGCATGACCGTCAATCGCCCATAGTCCTTGGTTCCCGGCTGGGCGGCCATTCGATCCACGACCTCCTTCTGCAGCATGAAATACATGTCCGAGATGGCGGTGCGCTGCGCCAGCAGGCGAAACAGCAGAGGGGTCGAGATGTTGTAGGGGAGGTTGCCGACGACGCGCAGGGGCTCGCCCGCGCCCCGCAGGCGGATGAAGTCCGTGTCGAGCACGTTCTCGACGTGCACATGAAGTCCGCTCCCGGCCCGCGGATCGTCCTTCAGCGCCTGGGCCAGATCGCGATCGATCTCGATCACGTCCAATCGCCGGGCACGTTCCAGGAGGCCCCAGGTCAATGCGCCGCGACCGGGGCCTACCTCGACGATGCGCTCGCCGGCTCGAGGTGCCACGGCGTCGATGATCCGGCCGATCACTCCGGGATCATGCAGGAAATGCTGGCCGAACCGCTTACGAACCGGCATGAGCTGAACCCGCGCCGGTCAGATCGACGGCAAGCCTTACGGCTGCACGCAGGCTGCCGACCTCCGCTTTACCGGTCCGCGCCAAGCTCAATGCCGTTCCGTGATCGACGCTGGTGCGCAGAATCGGCAGTCCCAGGGTCATGTTCACGGCATCGTCGAATCCGGCGTGCTTGATCACCGGCAGACCTTGATCGTGGTACATCGCGACGATGACGTCTGCGGTTTGCAGGAAACGCGGAACAAAGGCCGTGTCCGCCGGCACGGGTCCCTGAAGGCTCAGTCCTTCCGCCAGGAGTTCATGAATCACAGGCTCTATCACGTCGATTTCCTCGCGGCCCAGGTGTCCGGCCTCGCCCGCGTGCGGATTGAGCCCCAGCACGGCGATCCTCGGCTTGCTCAGGGAGAAGTAGCGCTCCAATCCGAAGTTGACGATACGCAGAGTGGTGCGCAGCCGCTCGCGCGTGATGGCATGCGGCACGTCGGCGAGCGCCAGATGAGTCGTCACCAGCGCCACCCGCATTCGATCGTTGAGCAGCATCATGACCGGCAGCGCCGCACGGGTCCTCGCCGCGAGGTACTCGGTGTGTCCGATAAATGCGTAGCCCGCATCCATCAGGGTGCTCTTCTGGACGGGCGCGGTCACCATGGCTGCAAATTCACCGTTCATGCAGCCGTCGCAGGCGCGGTCCAGCATGTCGATCACGTACGCGGCATTGCGTGCGTCCGGTTGCCCGGCGATCACCGCGCGAGCGGTTGGAATGTGCATGACTCTGAGAGTGCCCGCGCGATGGGCGGCCGGTGGCTTGGAGGAGTCGTAGCGCTCGATCGCGAGCGGCAAATTCAAGGCGCGGGCCGTGTCCGCCAGCAACCCCGCATCGGCGGCCACCACGAGATCGGCTGCGCAGGGTTCTTGCGCCAGAACGACGCAGGCATCCGGCCCTATGCCTGCGGGTTCGCCCGACGTGACGACGATCCGCGGTATGTACACTACATCTTGATGTCGACGGAGCGGACGCAGAGGCTGTCCATTACATCTTGACCGAGACGGAGCCAACGAAGACGCGGCATTGGCATTACATCTTCACCTCAACAAAGGCCTCGTCGCGTAATCTGCGCAGCCACAGCTCGGTCTCTTCGTCGGCCTTGCTCTCGCGGATGGCGGCAAACGCACGCTGGCGGCGCATATCGTCGGTGCTGTCGTAGGTGCGCGTGCCCAGCATCTGTACGATGTGCCAGCCATACCGCGATTTGAACGGTTCGCTGATCTCATTGGTCTTGAGGTCGGCGATGGCCTTGTCGAATTCCGGCACGAATGTGCCGGGCCCGCTCCAGCCCAGATCCCCGCCGTCCGGCGCGGAACCCGGATCCGCCGAATTGGTGGATGCCAGGCCGGCGAAATTCTCGCCCTTCAATATACGGTCGCGCAGTTTGCTGAGTTTCTGACGCACCGTTTCGTCGTCATCCAGCTCGTTCGTTTTCATCAGGATGTGCCGGGCGTGAATTTGGTTGATGATGACCTGCGCTTCGCCGCTGCGCCGTTCGTTGAGCTTGACGATGTGGAAGCCGCTCGGCGTGCGCACCGGTACGCTCACCGCGCCGGGCTTCATCTGGGTGACCAGATCCAGGATGAACTGCGGCAGCTGGGTGCCTTTGCGCCATCCGAGCTGGCCGCCGTCCAGCGCCGTCTGACTGTTGGAATTCGCGATCGCGAGCTGACCGAAGTCCTCGCCCTTGGAGGCGCGCGCGGCCAGATCCTGGGCCTTGTGCGTGATTTCCTCCAGTTGCTGCGGGGTGGCCGCCTCCGGCAGCGACAAGAGGATGTGCGACACGTTGAACTCGTCGTTGGCGGCGGAGGATTGCTGTCTGGCGAGAAATTGTTCGAGCTCGTGCGGACTGACGTTGATGTGGGAAATCACGTCGCGTTGCCGCAGGGTATTCAAGGTCAATTCCTTGCGCATGCTCTCGCGATATTGCTTGTAGTCGACACCCTGAGCGGCGAGTGCCGTGGGCATCTGATCGAAGGGGATTTTGTTGCGGCTCGCGATCTCCTGCAACGCACCGTTCAGCTGCTCGTCGGACACCGTCAAGCCGACCCGCTTGGCGTGCTGCGCCTCGATTTCCTGCACGATCAGCCGGTCGAGCACCTGCTGCTTGAGCACGCTCTGCGAGGGCAGTTCGACTTTTTGTTCCTGCAGCCGCTTGGTGACCGAGTCCATCTGTGCATCCAGTTCGCTCTTCAGCACCAGTCCTTCGTTGACGATGGCGGCGATGCGGTCGAGCATTTCCCCGTGCACGCCGATATCCCGGGTCTGCGCATGGGACACGGACGACAAGAGGATTGCCGCGGTGACGCTCGAGCAATAGAGGGCAATTTTACGCATCGGTCGAATTCATCCTGGTCTAAGGCGCCTGGTTCTGGGCATTCGGGTCTCGCGTTGAGTACCCGCGGATCGATTGTTCCAAGAAGGAATCCGCACGTTTTCCGACCGAACTCAAGCCCGTCAGTTCCAATTGTAATGCAATCGAGGTGTCCAGTCCTCCGGCCCGGTTGCTGATATAGCGACGCTGCACCAATTGGATGCGGTAACAGCAGCTTTTGTATTCAAAACCAGCCACTTGCTCGACGGTTTTCCTGTCTTCCAGGGAATATACCCAGCGCCCGACGGTGTTCCAGTGCTGGGAGATCGGCCAGGCGACCGACCCGTCCCACTGCTTCAGGATGACCCCCTCGGTCAGGACGTTCTGCTGAAAGCGGTAGCCGATATTCACGACCCGGGTGGGGTCCGGGCGATACTGGAGGGAAACCTCCGACTTATCGGTCTGCGACGTGTAGGGGTTCCACAGATAGTCGAAATTCAGGCTGAAGTGCTTGTACGCCGTCACCGCCACGTCGGCGACGATATCCGAGGCGGGGAAGCCTGCCGCCTGCCCCAAAGCGTTGGCCGCCAAGGCCTGTGCATAGGGTCGAGAGGTCAGCCCCGAGACATACTGCCCGGGTAGGGTCATGAGAATCTGGCCGCGCGAGTTCACCAGCGCTTGTCCGGGCATCCCCAAGGGATTCACCGCGGGCACAGGCACCAGAGCCAGTGCCGCCGCCGCGGCGGCGGCGGCGGCCTGCTCGGGCAGGCTGACCCTCGGGGTGGAGAAGTAGCGAATCTGACCGACGGTTGCCGACAGATACTGGGCGCCCGACACGTGGTCGAAGAGCCGCGTGGTCAGGGCGACCGCCAACTGGTTCGCATCGCCGATGCGATCCTCGCCCACGTATCGATTGGTGCGAAACAGCTCGGTCAGGTTCAGATCGGGCAACCCGGTGTCGAAAATCGGCAGCCCATCTTGATTGCGGTAGGGCACGTAACCATAGACCAGGCGCGGCTCGAGGGTTTGGGTGCGTTGGCCTTGCGAGCCTGCGTTGCGTTCGAACACGAGTCCGGTATCCACGCGCGCGAACGGCAGCTTCCGCGTGGGCGTGCTCGACGCGTCAGGCCCGTCCGCGGCGGCGTTCTTCAGGTCGTATTGCGTGAAGTCGTAGCCCATTGCCGGTTCGAAGAAGTAGCCCGGACCGCGGCTCGACCAGCGGATCTCCGGGGCGGCATCGAAGCGCACACCCGTGGGGCCGACCTCGCGGACGAAATTGACGATCTCGCTGTCCAGAGCGAGTTCGATGGGCGTGCCCGGCATGGGCCACAGCGCATTCGCCTGAATCCGCGGTACGCGCGAGTAGGGCCGCTGGTCGCAGAGTGCCGGCACCGAGGCCGCCGTGGCCGCGGCGCAGGTCGTGGGCACGGTGATGTCGATGGTCTGAAAGTTCTGCAGCTCGCCGCGCACGCGCCAGACGTCATCGTAGTACAGGATGTCCGCGCGGCGCTCCAGAAAGGTCACGCTGGTCTGGTCGGAGCCCACGGCGAAGTCCTCGAAGTATCTGCTGTCGCTGACGCTCGCGATATCGGCGTCGAAACGCATGCCCCGCTTGAAATCCGTGATGTCGCTGACGCGGATGTAGCTGCGGTCGCCGTTCGCCTTCGCGTCGCTCGGCAGAAAGGTGGCATCGACCTGTCCGTGGGAGTTCGTGGTGAGGTAGCGAAACTGCTCGCCGAGCTGCACGCCGCGCGCCGACAAGAGAGCGGGCGTGAGCGTGAGGTCGTAGTTCGGGGCCAGATTGAAATAGTAGGGAACTTGCAGCTCGAATCCATTGTTCCCGGAATGGCCGAAGCTCGGGAACAAGAGGCCGCTCTTGCGCTCGTCCCCCACGGGAAACGAAATATACGGCGTGTAGAAGATCGGCACGTCCTTGAAGCGCATGGTCACGTTGCGCGCAACGCCCTCCTGCAACTTGGTGTCGAGATGGAGCGAGGACGCTTGCAGCATCCAGTCTTCGTTGCCGACCGGGCAGGTCGTATAGCGCACTTGATCCAGCCTTACCTTGCCGTCCGGCAGCACGTTGATGTCCTTCGCGAAGCCGCGTCCATTGCGGTCCATGAGCTGGAAATTCGCCCGGTCGAAACTCGCGGCGCCGTTGATGTCGTAATGGCCGTCGTCGCTGCGGACGCGCAATTTCGGATCTTCGAAATCCACGGCGCCCTTGACCACGACCCGGCCGGTCTTCTGGTCGTAGTCGACCGAATCCGAGGTCACGGTGCGGGCGTCCTGACGGACCCTGACGCGGCCGTTCAGAACCGCATTGCCATCGCTGTCGAGCGTGGCGTCATCGCTGTCGACATGAATCCGATGATCGTCCGCGGCGATATCGGAAGCGACCGGGGCGTGGAATTTCGGCGGAGCGGGGCACATGTCTCCGGCGCGGACCATGGAGGCGGCCGCGAGGCACAAGATTATGAATGCGGCTCGAACATGAAAAGCCATGGACAAAATGCATCGCCTTAGTCGGTATACTTGACTCCGCCGCATTTGCGGTATGCGAATGGTCAAGCATGGGTCTACCGGATGCAAGCGATTCCCGCCTGGCGGATTTGACCCGATGGGTGTTCGACGATCTCGGATTCGCCGGCAGCCGGATCGAGCCCGCGTCCGCCGATGCGAGTTTTCGCCGCTATTTTCGCGTCACCCGCGGCGAGGACAGCTACATCGTGATGGACGCGCCGCCCGAGAAGGAGAGCCTCGGACCGTTCTTGAACGTGGCGAAGATATTGCTCGGGATGGGACTGAACGCGCCGGTGGTGTTGGCAAAGGATCCGAAGCACGGCCTTTTACTGTTGTCGGACCTGGGTGTGCGGCAATACCTCGATGCGCTCGACACCGACGAAGCGGCGGACCGGCTCTACGCGGATGCTCTCGGCGCCCTTTGCATCATGCAGACGGCCGGCGACGCTGCGGCGCGCGATTTGCCGAGCTATGACCGCGCCTTGCTGATGCGCGAAATGGAACTCATGCCGGAGTGGTTCCTGCGCCGCCATCTCGGCTTGCAGATCTCGGCCTCCGAGCGGGGCATGCTGGATCGGCTCTTCGAGACGCTGGCGCAAACCGCCCTGGCGCAACCCGCGACTTTCGTACATCGTGACTATCATTCGCGAAATCTGTTGGTGACCGAGGCAAACAATCCCGGGATCTTGGATTTCCAGGATGCGGTGCGGGGACCCGTGACCTACGATCTCGTGTCCCTGCTCAAGGATTGCTATGTCGCGTGGCCGGCGCCGCGGGTGACCGCCTGGGCATTGCGGTACCGCGAGCAGCTGCTGGCGAAGGGATTTCCCCTGGACGGAACGGAGACCGAGTTCATTCATGGATTCGATCTCGTCGGATTGCAGCGGCACATCAAGGTGCTCGGAATCTTCGCGCGCCTGCACTATCGCGACGGCAAGCCGCAATACCTCAGGGATTTGCCGCGCGTGTTGCGCTACATCCAGGACGCAGCCGCGAACTACGCGCAGACGGCCGAGTTCGCCGAGTTCATCGCCGAACGCGTCGAACCGGAATTCCCCCACGCCCAGGCGCGGGCTCTCGCGTGAGCGCGTCGCCCGAACGAGCCCGCGTAGCCATGATCCTTGCGGCCGGGCGCGGCGAACGCCTCCGGCCGATCACCGACACCATCCCGAAGCCCCTGCTGCGGGTGCGCGGTCAACCGCTCATTGAACGGCATGTCATGGGCTTGGCGCGCGCGGGAGTGGAGCGGATCGTGATCAATCTCGCCTGGCTGGGTTCCCAGATCAGCGGGTATCTGGGGGATGGCACGCGCTACGGCGTGGCGATCGTCTACAGCGAAGAGCAACCGCGCGCGCTCGAAACCGCCGGCGGCATATTTCGCGCCTTGCCGCACCTGGGATGCGGACCCTTCGCGGTGGTCAACGGCGATGTCTACACGGATTTTCCCTTCGAGACTCTGAAGCTTGGGCAGGGCCGGGACGCGCACCTGGTATTGGTGCCGAATCCGCCGCAACACCCCCGGGGAGATTTTGGATTGGAGCAGGGACTGGCGCAGTCCGCGGCCGCGAGCCGGTACACCTTCTCCGGAATTGCCGTGTACCGAGAAGCGTTTTTTGCCGGCTGCACGGACGGCGTGTTCCCATTGAAGCCCCTGCTGGTGCGTTCCATGACCGCAAAACGCTGCTCCGCCGAGCTCTATACGGGCCTATGGGAGGATGTCGGGTCTCCGGAGCGGCTGCAGGCTTTGAACGTTTAGGCAGTGTCCTGAATCATTAATACGTTGCTCGCTGCGCCGCGTCTTTTCGCGCCGTGCGGCGTTGCGCCTCCTCGCCATAGTGCCACTATGCCTCGTCGGCGCGCCTTGCCCGGCACGAAAATCCACAGGCGAATCGAGCAACGTATTAATGATTCAGGACACTGGGGTACAATCCGGGGATGTCGGAATTCAAAGGCATCCCCATACTGCGCGAGCAGCGCCCGGCCCGCAGCGGCGACAAGTACACGACCGCCCAGGGCTTTACTGCGATCAAGGACGGCGTCAAGCCGAAGGCGGCACGGCACGGCGCGGACTCTGCCGCAGCGCCGGCATTGCGCAAGCCTGCGTGGCTGCGCGCTCCCCTGGGCTCGGGAAGACAATTCACGGCGGTCAGGCAGATCGTGCGCGAGCACGCCCTGAGCACGGTGTGCGAGGAAGCGAAATGCCCGAACATCGGTGAATGTTGGAACGCGGGGACGGCGACCATTATGTTGATGGGTTCCGTCTGCACGCGCGCCTGCCGATTTTGCGCGGTGGACACGGGCAATCCGCGCGGCTGGCTGGATGCGGACGAACCGGAGAACGTCGCGCGGTCGGTCGAACTGATGGGCCTCAAGTATGTGGTGCTCACGTCGGTCAACCGGGATGACTTGGAGGACGGCGGATCCGCCCACTATGCCGCGGCGATTCGCGCCATCAAGCGGCGCAACCCCGAAACCGCCGTCGAAGCGCTGACACCGGATTTCCAAGGCGTCATGCGCGATGTGCATAAAGTCCTCGATTCGGGGTTGGATGTGTTCGCGCAGAACGTGGAGACGGTCAGACGCCTGACTCATCCGGTGCGCGACCCGCGCGCCGGCTACGAACAGACCATCGGCGTGCTGCGCGGGGCGAAGGCTCATCGGCCATCGGTGCTGACCAAGACCAGTTTGATGCTGGGCCTGGGCGAGAGCGAAGCCGAAATTCACGAGACCATGACGGACCTGCGTGCGGCGGCGGTCGATATTCTGACCTTGGGACAGTATTTGCGGCCGACGCCCAACCATTTGAACGTCGAGAGGTTCGTTGCTCCGGACGAGTTCGATCGCTACCGCGAGCGGGCCCTGGCATTGGGATTTCTGGAATGTGTGTCGGGTCCTCTGGTGAGATCGAGCTATCGCGCGGAACAGGCCCTCGAGCGCAACAATGCCGGCCTCGACAATACCTCGCTGGCCGGCGCGCGCCGCGGCTCATGAGCGATGCACCGATCATCCGGCATCTGGGGCTCTCGCCGTACGAGCCCACCTGGCGGGCGATGCGGCGCTTTACCGACGACCGGGAGAGTTCGACGCCGGATGAAATCTGGTTCGTCGAGCATCCACCGGTGTTCACCCTGGGAATGAACGCGAGCCGCGAGCACTTGCTGGCTCCCGGCGACATCCCGGTGGTTCAGATCGACCGCGGCGGCCAGGTGACCTACCACGGGCCCGGGCAGCTGGTGGTCTATCCGCTCATTGACCTGCGGCGCCGCGCCCTGGGGGTGCGCGAATTGGTGGTGGCGCTCGAGACGGCCATCATCGACTGTGTGGCCGAGCTGGGCGTGACGGCGACGGGCTCGCGCGCCAACCCTGGGGTGTATGTCGATGGCGCCAAACTCGCCAGCGTGGGTTTGCGGATTCGCCGCGGCGCGAGCTATCACGGATTGGCGCTCAACGTATCCCTCGATCTGAAGCCGTTCGAGCGGATCAATGTATGCGGGCATCCGGGACTCGCCGTCACGCGGCTCGCGGATCACGTTGCCCGCTTCGCCGGTACCGGCGCCGTGGACACGGTGGCGCACGCATTGACGCCGCATTTATTGCAGCAGCTCAAATTCGGAGCCCGCCACGGCGCCCCTGGCCGCGGCGACCCTGGCTATAGCGCCATCAATACCGATTTGCAGGCGGTCAACTCGCGATAGATCGCGTCGAGTTGAGCGCGGCTGGTTGCGTGCACCAAATACGTCACCGCCAGGAAATTTCCGTCCGCACTGGTCCGTGTGCGTACGCTGGATTCGAGTTGGGGTCCCGCATGGCGCTCGATGATGGCTTGCGTGAGCGTGCGCAGGTCGCTGTCGCGGCGCCCCATGACCTTGATCGGGAATTCACTCGGAAATTCCTGAAGTGTGGTGTCGCTCACAGCACCGGCGTTCCTGCGAGTTCACGCGTGTAGTCGGCAAAAGCCGCGCTCATTCGCTTGAACGAGGGGCCGGGCTTGCCTGTGCCGACGGGAGTGCCGTCAAGGGTCGTGACCGGCAACACCCCCCGCGTCGAGAACGCCAGCCAAATCTCGTCCGCGGCCCGGAGCGCAGCTTCGCTCACACGGCTGCTTTCGCTGCGCATACCCAACCGGCCGGCGAGCTCGGTGACCACGTCGCGAGTCGTGCCCGGAAGAATGTGATGACCGTTGGGCGGCGTGTGAATGGCGCCGCCCGCGACCACGTGCACGGTCGTCGATGAGCCTTCGGTGAGTTCGCCGTTCTCCAGCAGGATGGTCTCGAATACGCCGGCATCGGCCGAGAGCTTCTTGAGCAGAATATTGGCCAGCAGGGCCGTGGATTTGATGTCGCGCCGCGCCCAACGTGTGTCGGTCGCGGTCACCGCGGAAACGCCGTGTTCCAGGATGGACGGCGAGAGGGGTTCCAAGGCTGTGACATAGGCAAACAAGGTGGGTTTCAGGTCTTCCGGCCATGCGTGATTGCGGCCAAGCTCGGCGCCGCGGGTGACCTGGATATAGAGATACGCATCGTGGGCTGAATTGCGGGAAATCAGCTCCTGACAGAGACCTGCCCAGCCGGCGTGGGACAGGGGTGCCGCCATGCGTATGCCCGCGAGGCTCCGGTTGAGCCGGTCCAAATGCTCGCGCAGGCGAAACGGGCGCGATGCGTAGATGGGCAGAACTTCGTAGACTGCATCGCCAAACAGGAAAGCGCGGTCGAGCGGCGACACCCGCGCTTCCGCCAGGGGCACGTATTGGCCGTTCAAGCAGCAAATCGGCAACGGCACGGCCATGCTCAGGCGAACCACAGCCGAATGGTGTCGATCAATCGGCGCCACCAGCCGCCCGCGGACACGTTCTTCAGCGGATGCAAGGGCAGATTCACCAGGGTCTGACTGCCGGCGGACACGCGCAGAGTGCCCACGGCCGTATCCAGGCCAAGCGGTGCGATCAATCGCGGCTGAACATCGGTGGCCGTCCCGAGGTTGCCTTGGCCGCGCGGCAGCGTGATGTAGAGATCGTCCTGGATGCCGAGATCGACGGACGGTATCTGCGCCTTCCAGACCCGCGCGGTCGCGAGAACGGCGCCGCCTTTGGCGACCAACTTGGTCTCGTAGAACGTGAATCCGTAGTTGAGAAGAGCGGCGCTGGCATTTTCCCGCGCCTTCATGCTCGTCGATCCCATGACCACCGATACGATCCGCATGCCGTCGCGCAGAGCGGAGGTCACGAGACAATAACCCGCCGAATCCGTGTGCCCGGTCTTCAGGCCGTCGACCGTGGGATCCTTTTCGAGCAGGCCGTTGCGGTTTTGCTGCTTGATTCCGTTGTGTTCGAATTCACGCACCGAAAACCACTTGTAGTACTGCGGATACTCGCGAATCATGGCGCTGGCCAGTAGCGACAGATCGCGCGACGTGGTGTAGTGCTGGGGCGAAGGCAGCCCGGAGCAGTTGACGAAATGGGTGCCCACCATCCCCAAACGCTTCGCGTTGGCGTTCATCATCTGCGCGAACGTTTCTTCGGTTCCGGCGATGCGCTCCGCCAGGGCAATCGTGGCGTCGTTGCCCGATTGCACGATCATCCCCAGAATCAGATCCTGGATCGACACCGGCTTGCCCAATTCGATGAAGGTACGCGAGCCTTCCGAACGCCAGGCATGCTCGCTCACCATCACCTGTTCATCCAGCTTGAGTTTGCCGGCCGCCAGCTCTTGAAACACGATGTAGGCCGTCATGAGCTTGGTGAGGCTCGCCGGCTCCATTCGCGCCACCGCATCCTTCGCGGCCAGAATCTTGTCGGTGCGGTAGTCGACGAGTATGTAGGCGCGCGCATCGACCTGGGGCGCAGTGGGTATGGTTATCGGTGCGGCGGTCGGCGCGGGTGTCTCGGCGAGGCTGGGAAAGGTTGCGAATGCAGTGAGAAAAACGCAGGCCAGACGGGAACGGAGCATGGTGGATGAATACCTTGGTGGAAATTGAATGGTGGTGAAGATTATCGCACGGCGCCCCGGCATGGACGCTAGCCTGTCGAACAGGCTAGGAGCCTGTCTGACTAATGATGCGCCTGCTGCGGCCGTCCCACATCGGCATATTTCTGTGATCGGTTCACTCACATAGTACCCACTATGCTCGCGAACCGATCGCAGAAATCTGCTCGATGTGGACCGCCCTCGCGACGGCGATCATTAGTCAGACAGGCTCCTAGTCGAGCGCGAGATGCGCATCGCTGATGCCGGCCCGTTCCAGCGCCGCGACCACGCGGTCGAACTCCGCGACGGTGGGAATGGGTCCGATGCGGACTCGGTACATCCTGCGCCCTGCGATCTGATCGTCGCGCACGGTGACCTTGCCGTAGCCGCCCCCGCGCAATTTCTCCGCCAGACGTTCCGCATTCGCGGGATCGGAGAACGCACCCGCCTGGACGAACAGCGTGGGGGTGGCGGCCGCGGCGCTCGCGGCGCCTCCGCCTAAGGGCGGAGCGGCGGGGCCGGGCGCCGTCGTGGCCGGCCCCGCTGTGGCCGGCGGTGTCGTGGCCGGAGGCGCCGAGGCAGAAGATGCCGCGACCGAAGGTGTCGCGACCGAAGGTGCCGAGGCAGGAGGCGCCGAGGCAGAAGATGCCGCGCCGGTAGGTGCCGCGGCAGCAGGAGTGGTGCCGGCGGAGGCTGCGGTAACGGGAGCGGTGCCGGCGGGAGTCGCCGCCGCGCGAGGCACGATGCTGAGCGCCGCGGCCACCGGCGGCGGCGCGGTGGGAGCGGGCGGCGCGGC